>JAEEGL012657288.1_pt1 | contig 13946 bp, 7 predicted proteins | sample 9134231 | NCBI WGS metagenome assembly JAEEGL01 (sample SAMN16246548, study PRJNA631951) | gut metagenome | biome: gut microbiome; feature: rumen; material: fiber-attached | host: Bos | place: Iran: Karaj | collected 2018-10
ATGCTCTCCGGAACAGAGAGTTCAGAGTCCCGCGGAGGTCAAAGCCACTGCTGCATATTGATCATGATAAGGTATCAATATTGGAGTAAGCTTATTGCCTGTGAAACGGGAAGCCCGCGTTTTTAAACGTGGGTAGTTCACCAGCTGTGGAAAACCTATTTCTGTGAAGCTTGCGCGTTTCTGTTCTTCAGATACCATATCAGAATGATCGCGATGTCGAGGAACAGGGGAAGAGAGAAGACGGTAAACAGCGTCTGGTAGCCGTAGCGTGCGGCGATGCTGCCGTTTATCAGATTTCCGAGCACCAGGCCTACATCGGAACCGATGTAGGATGATGAACTTGCGGCTCCTCTGCGCTCAGGCGGCGTGACCTTCATGACAAGGGCCTGCAGAAGCGATACTGTCGCTGAATAACCGATGGAGTTGAATATGCCGTATAAGACCAGATCCATGAATGTGTGGGCTCTGGCGAAGATGTTCATCGCTATGAACAGGCTGAACAGGGTGACTATCAGCACTTTCTCCGTGCCGAATCTGTCGGCAAGAGTGCCGAACAGAGGCCTGAGCACTAGCATCGCCACAGAACTGACTATGAAATAGTACTCAACGTTCGGAATGCCGCGCTCATTGATGTGCAGCATCATGAAGCTGGTAGTCGCCGAAACGCAGAAGTTCATGATGAGCAGCGCTATGATGGGGATGATGGCCTCCATAGCGATGACGGAATTCATGGAAAGCTTGAACTTGCTGTATTCTCTCGGCTCTTCCTTGAGGAAGAATGTAAGGACGATACCTGTGGCGACTACTATGGCTGCGGAGATGTACAGGGTCCTGAAACCGTAATTCTCGGACAGCTTGAGCCCGAGGCCGGGGCCTATGAGCCTGGGGAATATCTGAGACATCGCGAAAGCAGCGACACCGCTGGTGAGATGCTCCTGATCCAGCGTCTCGGCGGACATGACCAGAGTCAGGGCTGCGACGGCGCCGTAGGTGCATCCCTGAAGCGCTCTGAACGCGATGATCATCCAGATGTTCCTGGAGATGCTGTAACCGAGAAGGGCGCACATATTGCCGAGACTGAAGATAATGAAAAGCTTCTTGCGGCTGTAGCAGTCCATCGCGGTGCCGGTAAAGGGCCTCGTGAGGAGCGCTACCGCGTAGAACACGCCGGATACCATCCCGACGAGAACGTCGGTCGCCCCGAGCTGCTTACTGTACACGGACAGCAGCGATTCGGTCATGAATGAACCGATATAGTTGAAAGTCGCTGCCAGGAAAAGAATGATGAAGTTGCGCTTGTTTACGACATACTTCAAGGGTTTAATCCTCCGGATATTTTATTCCGCCCTTCCGCGACCATACAAACATGATCAGTATGCACAGCGCTATGGGTATGATGCACAGAAGGAACAGTTTCGAGTAACCTGTATATTCGGCGATCTTGCCGGTGATGATACCGCCCAGGAAGGTACCGGCGTCATAGCCCAGATAACAGGACGAGCTTGCGGCTCCTCTTCTGCTGCTGGGAGTGAGCTTCATGGTGAGCGCCTGCAGCTGCGTGTGCGCTGATGAGAAGCCGGCCGCGCTGATCACGGCGCAGAGCCAAAGCTCCCATTTTGAACTGACGCCCGCCATCAGAATGAAATAAAGAATGTAAAGCGAGAAGCAGGGGATAACGACTTTCTGCACGCCGAACCTGTCTGAAAGCTTTCCGGTGAGAGGCCTGAACAGGACCAGGCAGATGGCACTGATGGTGTAGTAATAATTCAGCCCGGGGACTCCGCGGTCATTGACATGCAGCACCATGAAACTGGAAGTGGCCGATGCCGCGAATCCCGTGAGGAACAGCATGATGACCGGGACGACAGCTTCATGTGCAAAGATGGAGTTCAGGTTTATGGCGAATTTCTTTCTGGCGTGATCGCTGTAGTCCATGAGGAATCCCATGCACGCCGAGATGGCGATCAGTACCCCGGCAACCATGTATACCATGCGGTACCCGTACTTCTCTGACAGCGACAGACCTATACCGGGAGCCAGCGCCTGGGGAAGGACCTGGCTGAGTGCGTATGTGGCGACGCCGCTGGACAGCTTCTCCTTGGGCAGAGAGCCCGATGCCATTGCGAGGCAGAGGGCAGCCTGGCTTCCGTAGGTGATGCCGTGCAGCATGCGGAAGAATATGATCCAGCCGAGGCTGGCGGCCGTGCTGTATCCGAACATGCACAGGGCGTTTCCGAACGTGAGTATCAGGAAAAGTATCTTCTTGTCGAAGGCGTCAATGGCCGGACCGGAGACCGGTCTGGAAGCCAGAGCGATCATGTAGAAGGCGCTGGATATGAAACCTATCACAGCGTCGGTGGCTCCCATGGACCTGCTGTACAGAGGCAGAAGAGTATTTACCATGTACACTCCTGCGGATGACAGCATGTGTGATACGAACAGTAGTATGAAGTTTCTGGTCCAGATGGACCTGTCTGTATTCAAAGCCATTTATCGAGCTCCTTCTCTATCATCTTGTTCTTTCGGATTCTGGGCTTCGGGAAGGCCTTGCCTCTCATGACTACCAGTTCCAGTTCTCTGAGCGCGGAGAGATCCTCGGTGGGATCGCCGGCGCACACTATGAAGTCCGCGGACTTCCCAGGCCCTATGCTGCCCGTCTCGGAATCTATCCCGGCGATGGCGGCATTGCCGAGGGTCGCGGTGTGAAGTGCAAAGGACGGTGTTACTCCGCAGTATTTCACGAAGTAGTTGATCTCCCGCCACATGTCATAGTGGGTTATGAAGGGACATCCTGTATCGGTGCCCAGACCCACCGGGATGCCGTTCGCCAGAGCGGCTTTAGCGCAGTCAATGATACCGTCAAAGACGATGCGCCCGTTGGCCTGCTCCATCTCGCTGCAGTAGCTTACGCTGCGGTCGAACAGGGCATACGGCAGAGCAGGGGACAGTGTCGTGACCAGTTTTGCGCCTTTCTCCCGGAAGAGGCGGATTATCTCATCGTCAGGTTCAGCCCCGTGCTCGATCGTGTCGACACCGTTCTCCAGCGCAACCCTGACGCCTTCCGGACTCTCGACATGCGCTGCAACTGAATACCCGAGGCGGTGCGCTTCATCACACGCAGCCCTGACATATTCTGCAGGCATCTTGAGTTCTCCGGGCTCTCCGACCTTTTTTGCGTCCAGAACGCCGCCTGTGATCATGAGCTTGATGAGGTCCGGACCTGTTTCGGCGATGCGGTCCACCAGTTCCCTGGCGCTGTCGGCGCTCGTTGCCTCATAGGCGAGGGAACCGGCCATGTGTCCTCCGGGGACCGATACGGCCATGTTGGCTACCAGCATGCGGGGACCGTTTATCTCGTTTCGGGCCACTCTGTCCCGCACACGGGAATCCACGCTGCGCACGCCGCCCACGGCCCTTACCGTGGTGCAGCCGCTGAGAAGTTCCGTCAGCGCGTAGGACTCGCACATGCGGTCCACTATGTATCTTGTCACTGCGTTGCTCATGAGCAGACGCACCAGCTTGGCCTTGTCTGTCTGTTTCTTTGAGGGCTTCCCCGAAGCTGGAAGATGTATGTGCAGGTTGATGAGACCCGGCAGCAGGAACATACCTGCGAGATCAACAGTCTCGTCGGCCTCAAAGGACTTGCTGTCGTCGCATATCCCTGCTATCCTGTCGCCGTCGACCAGCACAGATGTGTGAGGCCTCGGAACCATGTCTCTGGTCCCGTCCAGAAGTGTACAGTTGCTGTATCTTATCATTCTTTTTTTTCTCCTTACCGATTATTGTAAATCGTGTAAAGGAAGCCTTTCAAGTAAAAGAGGATCATAATGGGGAGAGGGAATGAGAGAAGCGCTGATGGTGTCGTGCAATGGTTACAAATTATTACAATACGTCTTTGCGGCCTGAAATGTGCTGTATACGCAGTTCTCAGACGAAAACAGCATTTGACATATGTATTTATATGCCTTAGAATCTATAATTAGCATTTATATTGGGGTTTTGTGCGCGGAGGGTAGATTGCGCCATTGAAATACTCGTTAATTCGATGAGTTTTGGACGCCGGACCTCCGCTATTATTGTCACTTTTTACCTCAATCCATTAATGTAATTAAGATTATAGGAGAATCTGCAAGCATGGTTAATGCGCATCCCGTAAAGTTAGGCACTACGGAACGTATGAGCTTCTCTCATATCAACGAAGTTCTGGATATGCCGAACCTTATCGATGTTCAGAAGACTTCATACCAGTGGTTCCTGGATGAAGGACTCAGAGAGGTGTTCCGCGATATCTCAACTATCGAGGACTACACCGGAAATCTCGTTCTGGACTTCACGGATTATCATCTGGATGAGACGCCCAAGTACTCTGTGGAGGAGTGCAAGGCGCGCGACACCACGTACAATGCTCCTCTCAAGGTCATGGCCAGGCTCTTCAACAAGGAGACAGGCGAGATCAAGGAGCAGGAGATCTTCATGGGCGACTTCCCGCTCATGACAGACAGCGCCACGTTCGTTATCAACGGAGCGGAGCGCGTAGTGGTATCCCAGCTCGTCCGTTCACCCGGAGTCTATTTCGACATGGTCCGCGACAAGAGCGGCAAGGAACTGTTCACTGCTCAGGTCATCCCCAACAGAGGAGCATGGCTGGAGTATGAGACGGATCTCAATGATGTCTTCTATGTCAGGATCGACAAAAACCGCAAGATGCCCGTAACCGTATTTCTCCGCGCGCTCGGGCTCGGCACAAACCAGGAAATAATCGACTTCTTCGGAGAGGACGAGTACATCACCTCGACCCTGTCCAAAGATACCACTGCATCGGAAGAGGAAGGTCTTCTGGAGACCTACCGCAAGATCCGTCCGGGCGAACTGCCCACACTTGAGAGCGCCCGCTCATACATGAACAATCTGTTCTTTGATCCGAGACGCTACGATCTTGCACACTTCGGACGCTATAAATTCAACAAGAAGCTCTCCATCGCCCCCAGGATCACCGGACGCAGGCTGTCCAGGCCCGCCGTCAGTCCTCTGACAGGGGAAGTCCTCGCTGAGCCCGACCAGGTCATCAGCAGGGAGAAAGCGGAAGAGATCGCCGATTCCGGCATCACCTCCGTCTGGGTAAGGCTCGATGAGGAGAAGGAGATCAAGGTCATCTCCAACGGCACCGTCGACATGTCCAAGTTCGTCGGGTTCGATCCCGCCGAAGTCGGCATCTCCGAGAAGGTGTGCGCTTCCGTTCTTGCTGAGATCCTCGCCGCCCATACGGAAGAGGATGAGATCAAGGCGGAGTGTGAGCGCAGATACAATGAGCTCGTGCCCAAGCACATCACTGTCGACGACATCATGGCTTCGGTAAGCTATATGATCAACGTTGCCCACGGCATCGGCACCACCGACGACATCGACCATCTGGGCAACCGCAGGATCCGTTCCGTCGGAGAACTGCTGCAGAACCAGTTCCGCATCGGATTCTCCAGGATGGAGCGCAACATCCGCGAGCGCATGACGCTTCATGCCCAGGATCAGGAGAACGTGACGCCCCAGAACCTCATCAACATCCGTCCCGTCGTGGCGGCTGTCAAGGAGTTCTTCGGCTCCAGCCCCCTGTCCCAGTTCATGGATCAGACCAACCCTCTGGCAGAGCTGACGCACAAGAGACGTCTTTCCGCTCTCGGCCCCGGCGGACTTTCAAGAGACCGTGCCGGATTCGAGGTCAGAGACGTGCACTACAGCCACTACGGCCGCATGTGCCCCATCGAGACCCCTGAAGGACCGAACATCGGACTTATCAACTATCTGGCTACATTTGCCAGGATCAACAAATATGGATTCGTAGAAGCCCCCTACCGCAAGATCGACAAGGAAAAAGGCATCGTCACCGACGAAGTGGTCTATATGACCGCCGATGTGGAAGACGAACTTGTGATCGTTCAGGGCAACGAGGAACTGGACAGCATGGGACGCTTCGTCCGCAAGAGAGTTAACGCCCGTCACGCCAGCGAGATCCTGGAAGTCGATGCTTCCCAGGCCGACTACATGGACGTTTCGCCCAAGATGGTCGTCTCAGCCGCCACGGCAATGATCCCGTTCCTTGAGAACGACGACTGCAACCGCGCCCTGATGGGAGCCAACATGCAGCGTCAGGCGGTTCCGCTCCTTGTCACCGAGCAGCCTTACGTCGCCACAGGTATGGAATACAAGGCAGCCCATGACTCCGGAGTGGTCGTGCTCGCAGCGGCGCCCGGAACCGTAGTGAGCGTCAGCGCCGGCAAGATCGTCATCAGAGAGGATGACGGCAATGAGCGCACATACAAGCTCATCAAGTTCCTGCGCTCCAACCAGTCCACCTGTGTCAACCAGAGACCCATCGTCAACGAAGGCGACAGAGTGGAAGCAGGAGATGTCATTGCTGACGGACCCGCCACAGCCAACGGAGAGATCTCCCTGGGCAAGAACATGCTCATCGGATTCACCACATGGCAGGGCTACAACTACGAGGACGCTGTCCTCATCAATGAAAAACTGGTCAAGGAAGATACCTTCACCAGCATCCACATAGAGGAGTACGAACTTGAGTGCCGCGACACCAAGCTCGGACCGGAAGAGATCACCAGAGACATCCCCAACGTAGGTGAGGATGCACTCAAGGATCTGGACGACAGAGGCATAATCCGCGTCGGAGCCGACGTGGTGGCCGGAGACATCCTCGTCGGCAAGGTCACGCCCAAAGGCGAGACCGAGCTTACTGCGGAGGAGAGGCTCCTGAGAGCCATCTTCGGTGAGAAGGCCCGCGAAGTCAGGGACACGTCCCTGAAGATCCCGCACGGCGAGTACGGCACGGTAGTGGACGTCAAGGTATTTACGCCTGACAACTGCGACGAACTGTCACCCGGAGTCAACATGGTGGTCAGAGTCTATGTCGCACAGAAGAGAAAGCTCTCTGTCGGCGACAAGATGGCCGGACGCCACGGAAACAAGGGCGTCGTCTCCCGCATACTTCCTCAGGAAGACATGCCGTTCCTGCCGGACGGCACACCGCTCGATATCTGCCTGAACCCTCTGGGCGTCCCGTCCCGAATGAATATCGGACAGGTGCTGGAGGTCCATCTCGGATACGCAGCGCACGCGCTTGGCTGGAAGGTCATGACTCCTGTATTTGACGGAGCCAATGAGCGCGACATCAGGGACTGCCTTGATATGGCAGGTCTCGAATCCGACGGCAAGAGCTGGCTGTATGACGGCCGCACCGGCGAGAGATTCGACAACAAGGTCACTGTCGGCTACATGTACTATCTCAAGCTGCATCACCTGGTAGACGACAAGATCCATGCCCGCTCCACGGGACCCTACTCCATGGTCACACAGCAGCCTCTGGGAGGAAAAGCCCAGTTCGGCGGCCAGAGATTCGGTGAGATGGAAGTCTGGGCTCTTGAAGCCTACGGCGCAGCCTACACCCTGCAGGAGATCCTCACGGTCAAGTCGGACGACGTGGTCGGACGTGTGAAGACCTATGAGGCCATCGTAAAGGGTCAGGATATCCCCAAGGCCGGTATCCCCGAGTCATTCCGAGTCCTGGTCAAGGAGCTTCAGAGCCTTGCTCTGGACGTCAAGGTCCTGGACAACGACGGAAACGAGATCGATCTCAAGCAGGATCTCGATGACGACGAGCCCGGAATGGGACAGATGAGCGACGACATGCGCAATGTCGCTGTTGACGAGGAACTCGCGAACTTCACTATCGAGAATCCCGATGATTACACGATGGATGACAGTTCGGAAGACGCAAGCGACGATGCTCTCGAGAGCCTCGTGATGAGCGCCTTTGCAGACGGCAACGACAGCTACACAGATGATTACGAAGACTAAGAGGGGAGGAGAGCTTTAATATGGAACATAACGATTTCAATTCAATCCAGATAGGACTTGCGTCCCCCGATCAGATCAGAGCATGGTCATACGGCGAAGTCAAGAAGCCCGAGACCATCAACTACCGCACACTCAAGCCCGAACGTGACGGACTCTTCTGCGAGAGGATCTTCGGACCCACCAAGGACTGGGAGTGCCACTGCGGAAAATACAAGAGGATACGCTACAAGGGCAAGATCTGCGACCGCTGCGGCGTCGAGGTCACAAGAGCAAAGGTGCGCCGCGAGCGCATGGGCCACATCGAACTGGCTGCTCCGGTGTCCCACATCTGGTACTTCAAGGGAATACCTTCCCGCATAGGCCTGATGCTGGATCTCAGCCCCCGCGACCTGGAGAAGGTCCTGTACTTCGCATCCTATATCGTCACCGATCCCGGTCTGACCCCTCTTCAGAAGGGTCAGCTGCTGAACGAAGCCGAGTACCGCGACATGCTGGAGCGTTACGAGGATGAGTTCAAGGCCGAGATGGGTGCGGAAGCCATCAAGCAGCTGCTGGAAGAGATAGATCTCGACAAGATGGCAGCTGAACTGAGGGAAGAGGCCAAGAACGCCTCCGGACAGAAGCGCACCAGGATCGCAAAGAGACTGGAAGTCGTGGAAGCATTCCTCGCTTCCGGACAGCGCCCTGAGTGGATGATCCTCACGGTCATCCCGGTCATTCCTCCGGATCTTCGCCCCATGGTCCAGCTGGACGGCGGACGCTTCGCCACCAGCGACCTCAATGACCTGTACCGCAGAGTAATAAACAGAAACAACCGTCTCAAGAGACTCAGCGAGCTCGCAGCGCCCGACATCATCGTGCGCAACGAGAAGCGCATGCTCCAGGAAGCAGTCGACGCCCTGATCGACAACGGCCGCCGCGGCCGTCCCGTCACAGGCGGATCGAGCTCCCGTCAGCTCAAGAGCCTCTCGGATCTTCTCAAGGGCAAGCAGGGAAGGTTCCGTCAGAACCTGCTCGGCAAGCGCGTCGACTATTCCGGACGTTCTGTTATCGTAGTCGGCCCCGAACTCAAGCTCTATCAGTGCGGCCTCCCGAAGGAGATGGCCCTGGAGCTGTTCAAGCCCTTTGTAATGAAGCATCTCGTTGAGAACGGCGTAGCCAATAACATCAAGTCCGCCAGAAAGATGGTGGACCGCGCCAGGACCGAGGTCTGGGATTCGCTTGAGACAGTCATCAAGGATCACCCCGTGCTTCTCAACCGCGCACCCACACTGCACCGCCTCGGCATACAGGCATTCGAGCCCGTGCTGGTAGAAGGAAGAGCGATCAAGCTCCACCCGCTGGCCTGCACCGCGTTCAACGCCGACTTCGACGGAGACCAGATGGCAGTTCACGTGCCGCTGTCCGCAGAGGCACAGACAGAAGCCCGCTTCCTGATGCTCTGCTCCGGCAACCTCCTGAAGCCTGCTTCCGGCGCTCCGATCAACGTGCCGACCCAGGACATGGTCCTCGGTTCCTACTACATGACCCTCATCAAGGAAGGCGACAAGGGCGAAGGCTCTGTCTTCCGCGATTTCGACGAGGCAGTCATGGCATATCAGAACAATGACATCACCCTCCACGCCAAGATCAGGGTTAGACTTGAGAGGGAGTGGGAAGGCAAGAAGATCACCAAGATCGTGGAGACCACGCTCGGACGCCTTCTGTTCAACCAGAAGGTACCTCAGGATCTCGGACTCGTCGAGCGCAAGACCGCCGACGACATGTTCAAGCTCGAGGTCGATGAACTGGTCACCAGAAAGACGCTCGGAAAGATCATCTCCGCCTGCATCGCCGTACACGGCATCCAGGGAACCGGAGACGTTCTGGACGACATCAAGAACCAGGGCTTCGATTACTCCACGAAGAGCGGGATCACCGTCTCCGTACAGGACGCGGTCATACCGCCGGAGAAGGCAGAACTCATCTCCGAAGCCGAGTCCCAGATCGACATGATCAACCGCAGCTTCCGCAGAGGTACGATGTCGGCAGACGAGCGTTACAGAGCCGTTATCGAGACCTGGCAGGAGTGCACCGAGAAGGTCGCAGACAAGCTAAAGGATAACCTGGGCGAGTTCAACCCCATCTACATGATGGCTGACTCCGGAGCCCGCGGCTCCATGGCTCAGATCCGTCAGCTGGCCGGAATGCGCGGTCTTATCGCGAACACCACCGGCGCGACCATTGAGATCCCCATCAGATCCAACTACCGTGAAGGCCTGAACATCCTGGAGTATTTCATCAGCTCCAGAGGAGCCCGCAAGGGACTGGCCGACACAGCTCTTAGAACAGCAGACTCGGGCTATCTGACCAGACGTCTCGTGGACGTCTCCCAGGAAGTCATCATCCGCGAGGATGACTGCGGTTCGACAGAGGGAATAGACGTATCCGACATCATGGACGGAACCGGCATCATCGAGCCCTTCACCGAGCGCCTGATCGGCCGCTACGCAGTGGAAGACGTACTCGATCCCAAGACCGGAGAACTGATCGTTGACCACGATACCATGATCGACGAGAAGACGGCGAAGAAGATCGCAGCGGCGGGATATACCCACCTGATGATCCGCTCGGTCCTCAACTGCCACAGCGCGCACGGCGTCTGCCGCAAGTGCTACGGCGCCAACATGGCGAACGGCAGGGAAGTCGGCATCGGCGAATCCGTCGGAATCATCGCTGCCCAGTCCATCGGAGAGCCCGGCACACAGCTGACAATGAGAAACTTCCACACCGGCGGTGTCGCCAGTGACGAAGACATCACACAGGGTCTGCCCCGAGTCGAAGAGCTCTTCGAGGCCCGCAAACCCAAGCCCAAGAACCTTGCCATCCTCACAGAGATCAGCGGAACGATCCACATAGACGACACCCACAAGAGCCGTTATGTTATCGTCAGCGGAACTGATGAGGAAGGCGCTCCGATCGAGAGGACATACCTCGTGCCCTACGGCGTAAGCCTCAGGGTCCAGGAAGGCAACCAGGTCATGGTCGGTGACATGCTGACAGACGGTCTGTGCAACCCGCACGACATCCTCGCCATCAAGGGCAAGCTGGCAGTACAGAACTACCTGATCTCGGAAGTCCAGAAGGTCTACCGCATGCAGGGCGTTGACATCAATGACAAGCATATCGAAGTCATCGTCAGCCGCATGCTGAGAAAGTACCGCGTGATCGAGCAGGGAGACGGACATCTGCTTCCCGGCACACAGGTCGACATCGACGAACTGGAAGCCGCCAACAAGGAGATCTACGACTCCGCGCCTCTCGGAGAGGAACCCAACTACATCAAGGCTGAACCCATCCTCCTCGGCATCACCAAGGCGGCTCTGAGCACCGACAGCTTCATGTCCGCGGCATCGTTCCAGGAGACGACGAGGATCCTGACAGATGCAGCCATAAAGAAGAAGACCGACAGCCTGATGGGACTCAAGGAGAACGTCATCATCGGAAAGCTCATCCCGGCCGGAACCGGACTGGAGAGGTTCAACAACGCCACGTATGTCGAAGGCGAGAACTTCACCCCGGATCCCGATCCCGAGAACCCCAACGATCCTGACGGCGGGAACTACGATGCTCCCGTTGAACTGGAAGCTACCGCCAGTGTCTGAATAAGGCTCTGAGTGCGGGTTTCCGCTGAAAATCATTGCAATCGACAGGGCAACTGATTATAATTTATCTGTTGCCCTGTTATCGGCGACTTCAGGACTGGGTCCTGAAAGACCATATCTTTACCATTCAAGGAAGGAGGTGCACAAGCTTGCCTACATTCAATCAGCTGGCTAGGAAAGGACGTGAACAGGTCGTTTACAAATCCAAGTCTCCTGCTCTTCTCAGGGGTTACAACTCCAGAAAGAAGGAGTACATCGATCTGAGCAGCCCGCAGAAGCGCGGCGTCTGCACGACAGTAAAGACCATGACCCCCAAGAAGCCGAACTCGGCTCTGCGCAAGGTCGCCCGTGTCCGTCTTACCAACGGAATCGAAGTCTGGGGATACATCCCCGGAGAAGGCCACAACCTGCAGGAACACTCTGTTGTTCTGGTTCGTGGCGGACGTGTTAAGGATCTGCCCGGTGTGCGTTATCACATCATCCGCGGTACCCTTGATACCCAGGGCGTAGTCGGACGCGGTCACGCGCGTTCCCGCTATGGGGTCAAACGTCCGAAGAAAAAATAAGTAGGAAAAGCTGTACGCCACATAGAATATATGAGCTTCTGTGTGGCAAGCTGCGGGAGCAAACTGATTGCTTTCGAGTACCGATGAAATCATTATTTGAGGGAGGGAAGAAGACATGCCACGAAGAGGCGTAGTTGCAAAACGCGAAGTTTTGCCCGATCCTGTTTACAACTCTGTCATGGTCACCCGTCTCGTCAATAACGTCATGTATGACGGCAAGAAAGGCGTCGCTTACAAGATCGTCTATTCTGCTTTCGACATCGTTAAGGAAAAGACCGGAAATGACCCGCTGGAAGCTTTTGAGAAAGCTATGAACGCGATTATGCCTGAGTTGGAAATCAAGGCTCGTCGTGTCGGTGGTGCGACCTATCAGGTTCCGCTTGAAGTTCGCCCGGCACGCCGCGAGACGCTGGGTCTCCGCTGGCTCACGGGATTTGCCCGTCAGCGCAGTGAACGCACCATGGCTGAGCGCCTTGCAGGCGAGATAATGGATGCCTGCAACGGAACAGGCGGCGCTGTCAAGAGACGCGACGATGTTCACAGAATGGCCGAAGCCAACAAGGCTTTCTCGCATTTCAGATATTAATCAGGACCTGTGTTCAGGTCACGGAAAAGTTCATTTCAATGCTGACAGGAAGGAGGATATATGCCTAGAGACGTTTCCCTGGAAAACACCAGGAATATCGGTATTATGGCTCATATCGATGCCGGCAAGACGACAACGACGGAACGTGTGCTTTACTACACCGGTATAAATCACAGGATAGGTGAAGTGCATGACGGAGCCGCAACGATGGACTGGATGGAGCAGGAAAAGGAAAGAGGCATAACCATCCAGTCAGCTGCCACGACGACATACTGGAACGGGATCCGTATCAATATCATTGATACTCCCGGACATGTGGACTTCACCGCAGAGGTGGAGCGCTCGCTGAGAGTTCTCGACGGATCCGTCACGGTGTTCTGTGCCAAGGGCGGAGTCGAGCCCCAGTCTGAGACCGTATGGCGTCAGGCGGACAAGTATCACATCCCCAGAATGGCCTACGTCAACAAGATGGATACTATGGGGGCTGATTTCTATAATGTTATAGATATGATGCACGACCGCCTGAAGTGCAACGCGGTGCCGATCCAGCTGCCGGTCGGAGTGGAAGACACATTCAGGGGACTCATAGATCTCGTCGACATGAAAGCTTATTTCGACTTCGATGTCGTGGGAAAGGATGTCGAGGGAGAGGAGATCCCCGAAGACATGAAGGAAAAGGCGGAGGAATACCGCGCTCAGATGCTGGAAGCGCTTGCCGAATGCGATGAGACCTTCATGGATCTCTATTTTGAAGAGAGTTACAGTGAGTCCGACATTAAGGCGGCCATCAGGCGCGTGACGATATCCAATGATTTCGTCCCCGTGGTGTGCGGATCCTCATACAAGAACAAGGGAGTTCAGAAGCTCCTGGACGCTGTTGTGGATTACATGCCGTCTCCGCTGGACGTTCCGGATGTCGAGGGAGTCGATCCCAAGTCCGAAAAAACGGTCACCAGACATCCCGGCGACGATGAGCCGATGTCGGCGCTCGCATTCAAGATCATGACGGACCCGTTCGTAGGAAAGCTCTGCTTCTTCCGGGTATATTCCGGAAAGATCGAATCGGGACAGACCGTCTACAATGCATCCAAGGGCAGGAACGAGAAGATCGGACGCATCGTGCAGATGCATGCCAACAACCGCACGGACATCGATACATGCTACTGTGGCGATATCGCGGCGATAGTTGGTGTAAAGAACACAACCACCGGCGATACTCTTTGTGCGCAGAACGCTCCGATCATCCTGGAGAGCCTGGATTTCCCGGACCCGGTCATCAGGGTC
>JAEEGL013032055.1_pt1 | contig 13946 bp, 12 predicted proteins | sample 9134231 | NCBI WGS metagenome assembly JAEEGL01 (sample SAMN16246548, study PRJNA631951) | gut metagenome | biome: gut microbiome; feature: rumen; material: fiber-attached | host: Bos | place: Iran: Karaj | collected 2018-10
TGCAGAAAACCATTGAAGGACTGAAAGCGGAAGAAGAGAAGAAAAAGGCAGCCCGGGACTTCCGGCGGTTCCGTGTGCCCGCGCTGGCGGCGGCCATGGCTGTTGTGCTGATCGTGGGTATCGCTGTACGGGGCGGATTCCATGGACTGATCAACCGGCCGGATGAGATTGCGCCTAATGGCATTCAGTATACCGCACAGCCCATTGAAACGACCCTGGCGCAGGGACTGGAAGAAATCGTTGTGTCCGAAGAAAATGAAACCGAGTATGCTCTGATACAGCGGGTGCTTGGATTTGTTGAGCACTGGAATGCGGCCGAATCCCGGACCGACGAAGACCTGGACGAGATGCTGAAACTGTGTGTCCCGGAATGGAAAGAGGAAGTCGGGGATGCCCGGACGGCTCTGAACGGGATCCTGGGAGACAGTGCCTGCGCGGGATTCGATGTCGGAAACAGCGTATCCGGAAACGCGGGAGACCCGATCCGGACGCTGACATGCAATAATGTGCTTCTCGCGCTGGGAGACAAGGGATATCAAAAGTACAGGATGGAGTTTGACCTGTGCCTGGGAAAGGACGGACTCCGGTATATCAATCCCGAAAGCATCCGGAGGACAATGCCGCAGATCTCAACGGATCCGCAGGACATCATTAACGACAAGCTGGAGGAAAAATGGCCCGGGATCACAAAGGAACTGGTTCCGGTCAACCTCAGCTGCGAAAAGCAGGGAGTGCGGATGGAACTGATCTCCGCTGTTGTGAACCGGTTTGAGGTTTATTATGTCTGGTCTCTCCAGGATCTGGAGGGAGACCGGGTCAACAGCGCCAGTTCCAATAAAATCAGTGAGATATACAATTATGAGACATATTCCGCGCAGGATACGGTTGACCTGCTTTATGAAGAGGCGGAGCATAAGTATACCTATGGAACGAAGCGCATGTATGACCAGGCGCTTCCGACGGATGACGATGTCTTTATGATGGGCATGGAAGACATGCCGGTCCGGCACAGGGTGACAGCGGATATGGTTCCTTACCTGAAGGAGTATGGAAAGACGGAGAAGGGTATCGAACTGACGAGCCCGCTCGACACCTACTGCTGGTACGGTCAGGATGTGGAAGAGGATAAGACCTGGAAGGTGCTGGATTATACGCATCCCCTGGATATCGCCCTGGATGAAGATATCACCCTGACCGGAATCGGCTGGATCGGCGATGAACTGCATGCCCAGATCCATTTCACCGGTAACCGGGGCATGATTTCGGAACGCGGCTATGAAGGCATACGCTTTGAAACCTGGCTGGGCGACTACGGTATCCGGACGGATGAGGAAGGCGAGTATACCGGGTACGAACTTGCCATGCTGGCGTGGGATGATACCGGCGACGGCCTGCCGGACTGGGTGGAATATGTGATGACCGGCACACCGGAGGACGCTGACCGGACGCTGTTTGAAGTTGAATTGGAGACCTTCGAGTCGTTTGTGGAAGACAGCTGGAAAATTGAGGTTCCGTTCAGGCTCCTGCGGCAGGATGCCGATAACAGCGGGGAAACCGAATATGAAGAAAACGGTCTGCGGTACGCACTGAATGCTGACGGTACGGCGACAGTGATTCCGGGTCCGGATTACAAACAGATGGACGAGTTCGTCATTCCGGCGGGTGTGAACAACAGCTACAGGGTGACGGAAATTGGAGAAGGCGCCTTTGAGGACTGCACGAAACTGAAATCCATCACAATGCCCGATCATCTGACCCATATCGGGAGCCGGGCATTCCGCGGCTGCACCGCGCTGAAATCGGTCACAATGCCGGGAAGCCTGTTCTCAATCGGGGAATCCGCTTTTGAAGGCTGCACGGACCTGACGGATATCCTTTTCCGGGAGGAAAATGACAGCGGATTCATCAACATTGGCAGGAAAGCGTTCAGCGGCTGCAACAGCCTGATTTCCGTATGGCTGCCAAAGAATATAACATGCGGGGAAGCTGTCTTTGCTGACTGTGAGAACCTGGATTCTGTTATCCTTCCGTATATGGCGACCGGCGTAACGGAGAATATGTTCTCCGGCTGTGGGAACCTGACCTCTGTTTCCATGGCGGATGGAATGACGTACATCGACAAAGGCGCGTTCAGCGGCTGCAAAAAACTGACAGCGATGGTTATTCCGGAAAAGATGATGTATATCGCGGAGGAAGCTTTCAAGGGCTGCGAGAGCCTGGACAGCCTTGTGATCCCTGAAACAACATGGGGGATAGAGGACAGGGCTTTCGAGGGCTGCACCGGCATAAAGACCATTACCGTACAGACGAAGGAGCTTGAAATCGGTGAGGACGTCTGGAAAGGCTGCGATGGACAGAATATCAATGTGATGGTGGACGGCGAATGGAAGAGACTGGCGGACTGGCATAAGGAAGCCAGGGAAAAAACGGAAGAAACCTGACGGTTTTCCCGGCATAACGGGATTTGACGCAATGATCCGGTTGTGATATACAGAACCGGATCATTTTTTATGCCGGAGCCCGGGCAGAAGTGAAACAGATGAAGGGCCCGGATCGTTTATTATCACGAAGAGAACTAAGAAGGGAGGCAGGCCTGTGGCAAACGGAAACAACCGGGATCCGTACCGCCGGGAAACGGTGAACCCGGCATGGAACGGAATGCGGGGGCCGGCCTCCAGACCCGAAAGGGGATATATCCCGCAGGATAACCGCCGGCAGGTTCCGCCGGGCAATTACCGGGGACAGGTTCCCCGGCAGACGCCGGCGGGATACGGCTATGTTCCTGATCCGCGGCAGCAATACAACCAGGGTATGGGAGCGGGAAACCGGACACCCCGGCCGCCGAAAAAACAGAAGAAGGGCAGTACGGTAGTGATTGCCGCGGTTCTGATCATCCTGCTGGCGGTGATCGGCGCGGGCCTGCTTCAGTCTGTCAGTCACCGGAACAGTGAACAGCAGTCCCGGGATACGATCCTGGCGAAAATTGAACCCTATAACGAAAAGTTCTGCCCCGGGGTGTATGTGGACGGGATCGACCTGGGCGGCATGACCGCGGACGAGGCGCGGGAGGCGGTGAACTCCAGGATCCGGCAGGTCTACGGCACATGGAAGGTACAGCTGACCTGGAACGGTACGGTGTACGGAGAAATAGACGCGGACATGCTGGGCTTCAGCGTGGACACGGAGAGTGTGCTGTTTGAAGCGGCACAGCTGGGGCATACCGGCGACGCGGAAACGCGATACGAGGAAATGCTGCGCCTGGAAAAGGAACCGTACCAGGCCTATACAGCGAAACCGGACGGAAACCAGCGCGTGATCGATGAGAAACTGGCACAGATCAAGGTGCAGATCGACAAACCGGCTGTGGACGCCAGGGCGGTCAGCTTTAATCCGCGCAACCCGGACAACCCTTTCACCTTTGAGGAGGAACAGTACGGGTGGAGCCTGGACACGGAAGAGGTCCGGAAGGAAATCTGGCGGAGGGCTTCGGCGCTGGAAAGCGGAACGGTGGAACTGACGCCGAAGAAAATCACACCGTCTGTTCTGCTGGAGAACGTGAAGAAAAACTATACGCGCCGGGGAGAAGCGGCGACGGATATCCGGTATGACGAGGACCGGAACAAAAATATCGAACTGGCTTTTGAGTATATCAACAGCAACGGCAGTATCCTGAAACCGGGGGAGACTTTCAGCTTCAACGACGTGGTCGGCAGGCGGACCCAGGAAAGGGGATTCTATCCGGCCATCGAGTATGTGTACGGGGAAAAGGAAACCGGCTTCGGCGGAGGCGTCTGCCAGGCCAGCACCACGCTGTACCAGGCAGCGGTCCGGTCGGGACTGACGATTGTTGAACGGAAACAGCATTCTGAACGGGTGAACTACACGCAGCCCGGAAAGGACGCGACAGTCTACCTGTCCGAATACCGGGGCGGAAAAAAGATAGACCTGAAGCTCAGGAATGATACGGACGGACCGGTTTACATCTGTACCGAGGTCACAAGGAAACCGGGATCCAAAAACAAGAAACAGATGATCGCCCGGGTGGTGATCTACGGAAAGGATCCGGGCGGCGTGACCTGGGACATCGTGACGGAGGAGCAGGAAATCCTCTGTGTCGCGACGCCGGTTCCTGTTATGGACAAACAGGAAGCAGCACCGGCAGAGAACGGCTGCATTGTGGACAGTTACCGGGTGGAATATACCAACGGGGTTGAAACAAACCGGGTAAAGCTGGGCCGTGATGAGTACAAGCCCAAACCGGCCCGTGTCTATGAACCGTAAGGCGCGGAAGAACAGCAATTGACGCGGCGATCCGGCTGTGATATACAGAACCGGATCGTTTTTTTCTTTCCCCAAAAGCAAAAAGCCCTCTTTGGTGTGTCTGTTATACAGATCGATCGAAACGGACGGAGGATGCGCAGGATGGATCAGGAAAGGCATTTCCTGGATACGGTGCGGAAAAACCGGGACAGGATGTACCGGGTGGCGATGAGCTATCTGCATACCGGAGCGGACGCGGAAGACGCGGTTTCCGCCGCGGTGGAAGCAGCCTGGACACATTTTTGGAAGCTGAGGAACCCGGACGCCCTGGGACCTTATCTGATCCGCTGTGTGATCAACGCTTCCAAAAACGAGCTGAGAAGAAGGAAACGGCTCGTTCCGCTGGATTCCGTGCAGGAAAGCCTGATCACGGACAGAACCGGAGACCTGCTGTTTGAGTACATCTGCGGACTGGAAGATAAATACCGGATCCCGCTGATCCTGAAAATGCAGGAACGGATGACTGAAAAGGAAATCGCAGAAGTACTCCGGGTTCCGCGGGGAACCGTTTCCACCCGTATCAGCTGCGCGGTGAACGAGCTGAGAAAACAGATGGCAAAGGAGGGGATTGTGTATGCTGAAGAATGATATCGAAAAAACGCTGCAGGCGCATAAGCCGGAGCCTTCGGAAGGCTTTGCGGAAATGATTGATGATAAAGTGCTCCACCTGATGGCGGAACGGCAGGAACAGAAAGCTGCCCGGAAGAAAAAACGGATCCGGCTGGTCCCTGTGACCGCGGCGGCGCTGGTAGTGGTGATGTGCGCCGGGATCCTGGCCGCAAACGGCCATTTCGGGCTGATCAACCGGCCGGATGAGATCCGGCCAGGCGAAGGCAAGTATACCGTACAGCCCATTGAGACGGTCCTGGCGCAGGGAACGGTGCCTGTTCCGGGAGAAACGGACGAGGCAGAGAATGCTCCGGAGCTGGCGGAAGAAAATGAAACAGATGTGATCAGCCGGATGTACGGTTTTATACAGCACTGGAACGGAGAAAGCGGATGGGATAATAATGACCTGGGCGATATGCTGGAATACTGCACATCTGAATGGAAGGAAAAAGCAGGGAATAGCATTAAAGCCAGGGAAGCCCTGAAAGAAATCCTGGGAAACACCTCCTATTATGAGATGCCAGCATATGGCTGGCTTTCGGGAGAATCGGGTGATCCGGTTCGGACAATGACCCTGCAGGGACATGGGAAATGGGCGCAGACACAGCTCAGCATTGACCTGAAACTTGAAACGGACGGGCTTCGGTATATCGATCCGGATAGTATTCAGATCACAGTTCCGGAAGCAAGCAAGGGCTCATTGGCTGCAATGAAGCCGGAAGATCTTAACGCGGAACTGGAACGCCACTGGCCGGGAATTTCGAAAGAACTGGTCCCAATGAACTTCAGCTGCGAAAGCCAGGGATTCCGTGTGGAAATGATCTCCGGTTTGGTAAAGGAACGGGAATCCTGGATCGTCTATTCTGTGCAGGACCTGGAAACAGATCGGGGTTATGACCGTGCTATAGACCAATACTGGCCATATATAGAGATGGATATCGGTCATCAGACGGAACAGCTGAACGGTCTGATTATAGGGTATGACAAGGATGAGCGCAGGGAATTCATTATCGCGCATCAGCAATATGCTGAACCGATCAATCCGGAGAACCGCAATATCACATTCAATATAAAGGATATAAGCATCTTCGGGCGAAAGGATACAGATCTGACTCCGCTGATTGAACAATACGGGAAAACGGTGGATGGAATTGAATCGCCGGAACTGATCCCGGATGAAAGGATCGAGAAAAAGAGGAAAGTGCTGGACTTCCACAATCCGCTGGATATTCCGATTGATGATGGGATTTTCCTGACAGGAATCGGCTGGATCGATGATGAACTGCATGTGCAGATTCATTATACAAAAACAGCGAACGATGATTATTCCACGACGTATTTCCACATGTGTAACAGTTACCCATGGGGTGCGGAAGGCTATGATCCCGATTTTACGGGAGAAATGTGGATTGAAGACTCCAGGCAGGGGGAAAACTGGCAGACGGAAGTATGGTATGAGTATTTCTCATTGCTGAAACCGGAGGATGTGAAATATGTAAAGCCGGTGCTCGAAATCACGACGAGGCTTGAGAAGGTTGAAGTGGAACAGGAAATCCGGATTCCGCTGAACCAGATCATGGCCGGCGGCAGCCAGGATGCTGCTGAATCCATTGGAACGGATGCTCCGGAAGAAACCGAAGCGGCATCCGGTGCAGGATCACTGGATATCAACGCAGAACTGGAAAGCAAATGGCCGGGAATTACCAATGAACTGATTCCGTTGAATCTCAGCTGTGAGAAACAGGGATTCAAGGTAGAAGTTGTTTCTGCGTTGGTGAAGGGACAGGAATACTGGATTGTCTATTCAGCACAGGACCTGGAAGGAGATCGGTTTCCGGATAAAAATACGGAACAAAGAGTAAGTATATTCAATAGTGGATTGACAATAGGTTGTAACGGGAATATAGCAGACTACAAGGGCTTCAGGTATTATGATGAAACAAACCACAAGGCAGTGGGCGTAGATTATCAGAAATATACTGAACAGATCCTGCCGGCCAATACTCCTGTAAAGTTCGATGTCAGCAGTATAGGAATAATGGAGTATACCAATACCGACCTGACTTCCCTAATCAAACAATACGGAAAGACGGCTGAAGGAACAGAACCACCGGAGATGCTCTTTACTGAACCGGAGGACCTGAAGCGGAAAGTACTGGATTACCACAATCCGCTGGATATCCGGATTGATGAAGGGATTACCCTGACCGGAATCGGTGTGATTGATGATGAGCTGCATATACAGGTTCATCATACAGACAGTAAGGGATCGGCACCGACTGCTGTAAGGTATTATTTCGAAGACGGTAAATATAACAGCAATAATCAGTTTATGTTTGAAAGATGGGATGAAAACGGGGATGATGTGCCTGACTGGGTGGAATTTATCTCAAGGCTGAAGCAGGATCAGACGGATGGGGCAGAAACGAAGCTTTTTGTCACAAAGGTTCTGGCTACGTGGGAGGATGACTGGGAAATCCAGTTCCCGATGAATTCCATCCGGAAGGAAGGAAACCGGTTTGAGCGGAACGGTCTGGTGTACAGCCTGGAGGAAGACGATACGATCAAGGTGATCAATGATCCTTCCTATAAAGAGCTCGAAGAGATCACTGTTCCGGAAAGCATGAACGGAGGTCTGGACGTCAGGAAGATCGGGGAAAACGCTTTTGAAGACTGCGTCAACCTGAAATCCGCGACAATCACCAAGTATGTTACCGAAATAGAGGATTACGCTTTTAAAGGCTGTGAAAACCTGGCCTCTGTCGATCTATGGAAGAGGCGTGTTCCGGCAGCGCAGGATCTGTACAGTGACTGCACAGGAGTGGTTTCCATCGGGAAAGGCGCTTTTGAAGGATGCAAGGCGCTGACATCCATTGACCTGCCGGAGAATGTGATGACCATCGGCGGCTCCGCGTTCCGCGGCTGCAGCAGCCTGGCTTCCATTACCATTCCCGACGGAGCGGTGTTTGAGGGAGGATATGTTTTCGCCGACTGCGAGAGCCTGGTTTCGGTCACGCTGCCGCTGCGCATGGAAAACCTGGAGGATTATATGTTCTCCGGCTGCGAAAACCTGGAAATGGTCTTTATCCAGAATGGAACCAGGACCATCGGAAGAGGCGCTTTCCGGAACTGCGAAAAGCTGAAACTTGTTGAGATCCCGTACAGCGTATACTATATCAGCGACTATGCTTTCGAGAACTGCGGGAACCTGGAGAAGATCGAATTGCCGGAAATAGTGAGCTACATCGGGAAGAACGCGTTCACCGGCTGCGAAAACCTGGTATGCGTTGTGTACGAAGGTTCCTACGCACAGCAATACTGCGAGGAAAACGGCATTCAATACGAAATCCGGCAGGCGGAATAACAGGACTTTTGACCGGGAGCCGGGGAGAAAACGCTTCTCCCCGGCTCCTCTTGTTGCGGGTTTTGTTCCGTGATATGATGAAACAAAACTGACGATCTGAGGACTGACTGAGCCTATGCGGAATATGATCGATGAAGCCATCAACTATATCCGGGAGCTGTTCGCGGAGAACGCGGACGGACACGGATTTGAGCATGCCATGCGGGTATACCGCAACGCCCTGCTGATCGCGGAAACAGAGCCGGAAGCAGACCGGCTGGTAGTTTCCCTGGGTGCCCTGCTTCACGACGCGGATGACCACAAGCTGTTCAACACGGAAAACAACGCCAATGCCCGCCGCTTCCTGGAAGCACAGGGCGTGGACCGGGAAACGGCGGACCGGATCTGCGAGGCGGTCAATTCGGTCTCCTTCAGCAAGAACAGGGGAAAGCATCCGGGAACCGTTGAGGGAAGGATCATCCAGGACGCGGACCGGCTGGATGCCATCGGGGCCATCGGTATCGCCCGGACGTTTGCCTACGGCGGAAAGCACGGGCGGACACCGGAAGGTTCCATTGCCCATTTTCATGAGAAACTGCTCCTGCTGAAGGACCTGATGAATACGGAAAAGGCAAAGGAAATGGCGGAAAGCCGCCACGCGTTTATGGAACAGTTCCTGAAGGAATGGGAACAGGAAATCGGGTGAACAGGATGCAGACCTGGGAAGTGAAGGTGATCCGCTGCAGGCGGAAAACCATCGGGATCCGGATCGATGACGGGGGCGGGATCACCGTACGGGCGCCGCTGCGCACATCGGAGGCGGAGATCCGGCGGGTACTGGACAGCAAAAAAACGTGGATCGAAAAGACGCTGGAGAAGGTCAGCGCCCGGGCGCAGGTGCCGAAGCTTTCCGAAGGCGAACTGGAGGACCTGGTGAAGCTGGGACGGAAGGTTATCCCGGCCAGGGTGGCGGAATGGGCCCGGCAGACTGGTGTGACCTACGGACGGGTCACCGTCAAAAAACAGAAGACCCTGTGGGGCAGCTGCTCCGCGAAGGGGAACCTGAATTTCAACTGCCTGCTGCTGCGGTGCCCGGAAGACGTGATGGACTATGTGATCGTCCATGAACTGTGCCACCGGAGGGAACTGAATCACTCCCCGCGGTTCTGGGCGGAGGTGGAGCGGATCCTGCCGGAATACCGGAAGCCCCTGAAGTGGCTGAAAACCGAGGGACAGGCGCTGATCTCCCGGATGCCGTGAGGCTGGAACAGGGCAGAACGAAAGCCGCCGGGCATGAGCCCGGCGGTTGAGATGAAAACGGCTTTATGATAATATTTCTTTTACAGGACTGAAAAGAAACCGGAGGACTGCGGGATGATCAAGGATATTCTTTCTGTATTCGGCGGCGCGTTGTGGCTGATCGTAAGGTTTATCCTGATCATCGCCCTGAGTGTCGCGGCTGTGTACTGCGTCGGCACGCTGGGCTTTTTTCCTTTCATCTGGGAAGGCCTGAAGCGCCTGGGGATTGCCGCGGCCTGCATCGGCCTTGTGATCCTGCTGATCCGCAGCGGACGGGACAAGGACGATGAAGGCCCGATGCCGGACGATTTCCGTCCGTAAAGGGGAGATTGTCAGACCAGGTTCCGGAGACTGAAGCTGCTGGCGTTATAGACCTTCACCCCGTGATCCAGGGCGTATTTGACCGTATAGGCTGTGCCGGTGCGCGGCCGGTTGCAGTAACTGACACACCAGGCGGAACCGTCCACAAGCTTTCGGTCCCGCAGGAGAAAGACGTTTTTTTCATATTCGTTACGGACGTAGACCACCTTGTCGCTGCCAAGGAGGATCTTCTCCTCCCGGGCACGGAGCTCGTCTGTCCAGTCTTCGGTTTCCCGCCAGGCGGGATAAGGCAGGACAGAGATGATCTTGATCTGGTGTTCGTCATGGGCTTTCAGGTCCAGCAGGTATTCCGAGGCGAGCATATCAAAACCAACCGCCCCGCCCACGCCGAAGAAACGGACGTTCTTCTCCCGGATGAGCCGGAGGAGGATGTTCTTCGCCCGGATCATGATCTTTTTCTCTTCTCCCGGAGGGATCACCCGGTGCCCGGTGAGACAGCAGGTCTGCGCTTCCTGTGAAAGATCCCTGTAGCGCTCCGCGTAAATATCCGTCATAACCCTCTTCATCCTTCTTTTTCTCCTTTTCATTATACGGGAGGCCCGGAAGGAAGAAAAGCGAACAAATAAAAATATCAGCGTTTCCAAAGGGAAACAACGGTATGGAGGAAACGAAAAATGGCAGAAAAAACAACGGCTGTCCAGATCGTGATGCCGCAGCACTGCAACGGCTATGCCAAACCCAGGCTTTTCGGCGGACAGATCATGGCGTGGATCGACGTGGTGGGCGCTGTGGCGGCCCGCCGCTATACCGGGCACGCGGTGACAACGGTGTGCATTGACAACCTGAACTTCCTGAAGCCGGCGTACCTGAACGACACGGTGGTGCAGGAGGCAACGGTGACCTGGACCGGACGGACTTCCCTGGAGGTCCGGGTGGACAGTATGGTGGAACGGCTGGACGGCAGCCGGGAACTGATCAACCGGGCTTATGTGGTTTTTGTGGCCCTGGATGAGCAGGACCAACCCGCCGTGGTTCCCCCGTTCGTTCCGGAAACAACGGAGGAAAAACAGGAATACGCCGCGGCGGAGGAAAGACGCAGGATCCGCCTGCAGCGGTAAGCGGCACAAGGAGGTTTCCATGAAAAGAATCATTGCGCTGGCACTGGCCCTGGTGCTTTCCATCGGCTGTGCCGCGGCGGACAATAAAAACTTCAATATCCGGTTTTTTAAGGATAACGCTTCCTTCTTCCGGTTTACGGAGCCGGAGGGAGGAAACTCCGCCTTTATTGAAACCCTGGAGACGGCGGAACACCGCGCCTTCATGACTCCCTATGACAGCGAAACCTATTTCAGTACGGTGTATCCGGAGATCATGGTTTCGGACTATACAGCGGATGAGGCTGAGCACGCCGCCTTCCGGATCTGGATCCGTTACCGCGGTACGAAGCACCTGAATATCAGCACGGTTTCCTTCATCCTGGACGGGATGGAATACCGGTTCCTTGATGTGACCACGCCGGACTGGACCGCGACCAAGGAAGACGGAACAGCGGCGGAGGACGCCATGATCATGCTGGGCAAGGATATCAGCAACGCCACGTTCTTTGCGGGCCTGCTTGCCAAGGCGGTGGAATACGCCGGAACGAAGACGGCGGATCAGGAAACAGCCCTGCCGGAGATGACGATGATCCTTCACGGGGAGGAAGACGTGGAAGTTACCCTTCCGGCCGCATTCTGGGAGGAGACGGCGGCGTTCGCCATCGCGCTGGATTCGATCAACGGCTTCCAGTTCCTGACCAAATACTATACAGGAACGCCGTGTGAGATCCATGCCAACTGACAAGGGACAGATAAAACTACAGCAGCCGGGTTTGCCCGGCTGCTGATTCTTTTTGGCAGGTTTTATTTTTCCAGTTCGGCCTTGCACTTCCGGAGCAGGGTGATCACAGGCAGCCCCTGGGGACAGGCCCGCTCGCACCGCCCGCAGGAAACACAGTCGCTTGCCAGGCCGCGGCCGGCGGTTACGATGCTGTATTCCCGGATGGTGCGGAACTCGGGACTGCCTTTCCGGCGGTTGATCACGTTGAAGATCTCCGGGATGGGAATGTTCATCGGGCAGCCCTTGGTACAATAGTGGCAGGCGGTGCAGGGGATGGACTTGTCTTCATCCAGCGCTTTCCGGGCGAGGCTGATCAGTTCCATTTCCTTTTCGTCCAGCGGGCGGAAATCCTTCATGGTTTTCAGGTTGTCATCCATCTGGGCCAGGTTGCTCATACCGCTGAGCACGGCATGAACGCCCTCCAGCCCGGCAGCGAAGCGCAGGGCCCAGCTGGCATAGGAAACATCCGCGCCGTAAGCGTCAAATACAGCCCGCACTTCCGGAATGGGGTCGGCCAGGATGCCGCCCTTGACCGGCTCCATGATCATTACCGGAATCCCGCGCTCGCGGCAGATCTCCCAGTTACGGCGGGAGGCCACACCGGGGTTTTCCCAGTCAGCATAGTTGATCTGCAGCTGGACAAATTCCGTGTCCGGGTGGGCATCCAGCAGCCTTTCCAGCAGGGCGGGATCCGCGTGGAAGGAGAAGCCCCAGTGGCGGACCAGCCCTTTCTCCTTCAGGTCCTTTACAAAGTCCCAAAGGCGGTAGTCATCGTATTTCTGATGGGTGGAAACCTGGAGAGCGTGAAGCAGGTAGTAATCAAAGAAACCGGCGCCGGTGCGCTCCAGGCTGGTCCGGAATTCCTGCTTGGCGCTTTGTTCATCGGTCGCGCCGATGGTGGCGTGGATCTTGGTGGCCAGGGTATAGGTGTCCCGGGGATAACGATCCGCCACGGCGGCTTTGAAGGCTTTTTCGCTGTCGCCGCCGTCATAGACGTAGGCGGTGTCAAAATAGGTGCCGCCCGCGGCAATGAAACGGTCAGCCATTTCACAGACCTGGGGGATGTCGATGCTTCCGTCCGCGTTTTTCGGCAGGCGCATCAGGCCGAAGGCAAGACGGAGGGGATTGGGCCTGAATGGTTCCGGCATAATCGTATCCTTTCTTTCAGTCATTCAGTTGTGTTCATTCCTGCAAAACCATTATACCCGAAAACCGGAAAGAATCCACGCTTTTATTTTCTTTCACCGCATGATGCCAGGACCCGCTGAAGCAGATCCAGTGCCCTCCGGTGCAGTTTGTAAGCTCCGTTGAGACTGCGGTTCAGGGACATCGCGGTTTCCGGCCAGCCCTGACACTCCAGGTAACGAAGCTCCAGCAGGCGGATCATCTCTATGTCCGGCAGCCTTGAAATGAGAATGGCGGCTTCTGAAGAAGCCTGCGACAGTTCCGCTTCCAGGCGGGTAACTTCCTTTTCCTCGTCAGCGGCTTCCGCAAGCAGGGCCTGCATCCGGGTGGGATCGGGGGATGATTTTACGCGGACCTGGTTCAGGCCGGAAGATAACCGCACGGAGTATTTCCGCAGCATTTCGATCCGCATGAGCCGGATGCTGATCGCCTGCCGGATCTTTCCGGGCCTTTCAAGGCATTCACGGACAGTCATTCACGATCCCGCTCCTTCCGGAGCATCCTGAGCACCTTCTCACCGTCAAAATGGGTGAGCCGGCGGAATCTTTCCGAACGGAAGAAAGCCTCGGTTTCCGCCAGCTGCCTGCGGGCTTCAGAATCGGGCAGCCTGCTCAGGGCATGAAGGTGATCCGCAATGGCCTGGCGGATGACATCCTCAATGAGCCGCAGGCAGCCGTTATCGTCCGCCGCTTCCGCCTTTTCCCGGTTGTGTGACATGACGGTATGAATGGCTTCGGAAGCGGTGGGATCGGGATAATGTTCATGATTATAAATGTCCATTGTGTTTCCTCCTTTCGTCGGCATTACCATAGCGCCGGAAAAGGGAAAACACAGGGACACAGGCTGTCCATTCTGAAACGCCCGGGAACGGAAAAACGCGGTTCAGGGATCACCGGAAAGACGGAAACGGACTGTCGGGGGATCCAGAGGACCATGAAAACAAAGGCGGCGGGCGGAACAGGACAGGCTGTGTCCGCCGGAAAGGAAAAAA
>JAEEGL014764416.1_pt1 | contig 13946 bp, 26 predicted proteins | sample 9134231 | NCBI WGS metagenome assembly JAEEGL01 (sample SAMN16246548, study PRJNA631951) | gut metagenome | biome: gut microbiome; feature: rumen; material: fiber-attached | host: Bos | place: Iran: Karaj | collected 2018-10
ATAATATATAGGGGCTTAGAAAGGAGTTTTATGTCAGCATATATCTCTATTTGGATTAAAGCCAACTCTGGCGGTCCGTACATTTGCTTGAATTCTTGGTCTCGTTCAACTGTGATGTATAATTTGTTTAACCATCAGGTTGATTATGGGACTTTCAAAGAGTTGGCTGAGGACATGTTGCGCGAAGCGATTGATCTGGCGACAACTGATATCGAAAAATCGCGTGATATGATTAAGCACAATAATGAAACTTTAGCATTTCTGCGTGGCTGCCCGCAGCTGTCAGCGGAAGAGCTGCTGGACAATTACAATGAGTACCAAGACTTAAATGGCCAGTGTCAGGAAAGCATTGATGAGACTGAATTTGCTATTGCTCAGGTAAGAACTTTTTGGCAAATTTTTGATGAACAGCAGTATGGCGATAATACTGGAACATTATATATCGCGCATGAATGCGATCCGAATTATAAGAAATCTGAAGACGAAAAAATTTGAAAAATTCAGAAAAATCTGCTATACTATTTATAGAAAATGAGAGAGGGAATACGAAAAAACCCATTTAATTCTCATTCAAAAATAAAATAAAAAAATTTATAAGATGAAAGGAAAAAATCAAAATGACGAATCGTGAATTTCTGAACGCAATTATCGAAGCAAACATTAACGAAGATCTGACTGCTTTTGCGGTCGCTGAGATCGAGAAGCTGGACCACACCAACGAAGTGCGGCGCGCCAAGATGGCTGAGAAGTCCGCTGAAAAGGCGGCTGAGAAGGAGCCTCTGCGCCAGGCGATCCTGGGTGTGATCACCGATGAACCGAAGACCGCGACCATGCTGATCGAAGAGGCTGGCCTTGAGCTGAAGCCGCAGTCGGTTCCGTCCCTCGTGAAGGGCTTTGTCGAAGCCGGCATTGTCAACAAGGTTGACGTGAAGATCAAGGGTAAGGGCACGCAGCGTGGATACGTTCGCGCGTAAGATATAAGCCATATGGCGCACACTAAGGGAGCAGAGATGCTCCCTTTTTTATTTGATTGCAGCTGAAATTTGATTTTTCGGAAAATTTGTGGTATAAAAATATATTTATATTTATATTTCCCCTTTTATTATAATATAAATTGGGGATTTTTTCAACTTTTTTCTTTATTAAAGTCCCAGCTGCATAAAAATTTGAAAAATGTAAGCGGGCGGCGCAGCTGCAGCTGAGAGAAAATTTGACATCACAGCTGATTTGCAGCTGCAGAGAAAATTTGACACTTGTGTCAAATTTTCGATGGATGAATTTGGGAGAGTGGAAGACTTGACATAGACAAAGAACAATTTAAGAGTGTGAAAATTTGACAAAAGTGAAATTTAGACGTCATACGTCTAAGTCTGCGCATAAAAAAAAGAACTCGGTCACCCGAGTTCCTTCTGAATCTGCTTCGCCTTCTTCTGAGGAATCCGCCAACAAAGGCGATTGATATTCTTTTCCATCTTTTTATGCTTCCGGAAGCATTCAGCCATGATCTTTGATTCGATCAGCACATCCTGCAGGCCCGTGTGACACTCTTCGTAGTGGCTGTCCTTCGTGAGGAAGGCGTAAACCGCTTCGGCACTGGTTTTGATGTTGCCAGACGGGCTTACGAAGTTGTTTGCGAGGCAGAACTTGATGTACTTGGTCTGCGTACAGATCACCTGACAGGCCATGTGCCAAATACAGAAGACCTGAGTACCGTAGGGGAGGAAGTAGCGGTACTGGGACTTCGTGAGCCAGCGCTCCGTGGTGTTCAGTGCGGTTACGTCAAAGTTGGCGTTGTAGGCGCAGACGATCGAGCAGTTCCAGCGCTCCATGGCGTCTTTGATAAGCCAGCGCACCTGACGGAAGGTGCGAACCTTGAAGGCGCGGTCCTTAATGCCCTGAATGTACTGAGGGATCTTTTCGGCATAGTATGCACTGGTCATCAGCTCAGCTTCATCATAGAAAATGTCGGATACCACGAAGCTGTCAGCTTCATAGACGTTGCCGGAGCGGTCAACAATTGCATATCCGAGGTCATAGACGAGAGCATCGTCCGTGGAATTAGCGGTCTCAACATCGAGAACGAGATAATAAGTTTTTTTGGGCATTGGGTGCGCCCTCCTTTCTTTTGATAAGACCATTATATCACTTTTTCCGAAAAAGTCAATACTCTTTTCGTGATGATCTTAGACGTACAACGTCTAAATACCCCGAAGGGAGATCACTCTCCCTTCGCCTTCGCCTTGGCTTCCGCCTTGGCCTTGCGGGCCGCTTCGTCCTTGGCGATCTTGGCCGCCTTCTTGGCCGCTGCTTCCTTGGCCTTCTCAGCCTTGGCCTTCTGCTTCAGCGAGTACTCCTCGGCCATCGCGTAGCCATCGTAGGGATCGCCATCGCGCGAGCCAGTCGGAATCTTGAAGGTGATGACCAGCCACTCGTCGTTGCCTTCAGCGTCCACGCAGGGGATCGCATATTCATTGGAGCCAGTGGTCAGGAGCTCTTCGCCTTCGGCGGTCAGATACTCGCCGATCATTTCCATGTAACGGACGCGGAGCGCGTCATTGAGGGACTTCTTGGAAACTGCCATTGGGTGTTTCCTCCTTTCTTTTGATAGCACTATTCTATCACATATTCGGATAAAAGTCAATATTTAGATTTAGACGTAGTACGTCTAAGATAAAAAGACAGGTAGCTTTATCCTCTTCCTGCATTTAATCTGTCCGCGAGTTGGCGCACAGCCCCTGTCTTTAATTTTATTAAGGGAAACGTGCTGTCTGCTCATTACTGTATTATAACATATTTTTTCAATTTGTCAAGGGGTTTTTGAAACTTTTTAAAAACTTTTTCACGGTCACCGACAGTTTATTATGTTTTCTTTGGGTTTCTATCTCCCCTTGACATTATGTATTATAGCATACTTTCGGGAGAATTGCAATACTTAGATTTAGACGTATAACGTCTAATTATAAAAAGGGGAAAATCCCCTTAAATGTAAACGTTTACATAACTGGAATAATCGCCGAGATCACCGTCATCAGAAACGCAAGCACGTTTGACTTCACGATTAAGGAAAAAGTCGGGAAAGATTGCATGATGAGCTTCTTCAAACAGGACAAGGCAATCGCCGTTTTCATCTTCAAGATGATCGCTAAGAAGTCTAAACCAGCAATCATCAAATACATTTCTTAATTCTCTAACCGTCATTGTATCGGTCTCCTTTCTTTTGATAGATCTATTATAACACATTTTCAAAGGTTTGTCAAGAGGTTTTCTAAAAAATTTTTAATTTTTTAGTGGGTGCTACCATAGCAAGGTTCGTTTAATCGTCCTTGTGAGGGTTAGCCTTGAAATACTTGGTGTCCCTTCCCTCTTGACATTATATAGTATATCACAAAGCTTCGAAAAAATCAATAGTTATGTTTAGACGTAGAACGTCTAAGGGAAAAGGGAAATCACCGTAAGGTGATTTCCGTCTTTTCGCGGTTGATACGGATTTTTTCATAATTGAAATAATAATCCGTCTGTTCCGCGGTGCGAATGTGTAAAGTCTTTTTGATCTTCCGCTCAATCGACCGATAAACCTTTTCATCAATCGAAATGTCCGCGCCCGCCCGCATTGCATAGAAAAGGATTTCGGTTTCGATCACTGAATCAGAAAGTGCGGTGTGTTCTTCATCAAAATCATCTTTTCCGCTGATATAACGATAAATGGCTTCAGCGGTTGAGGAATAGTTTCCGCTTTCAGTGAAAAGATTGTGTTCTTCACAGTAGGCGATATACTTTTCATCAACAATGAACTGATGAGCGTAGCCACGAATGTCATGGATCTGGACGGTGTCGAACGGATTCGAACACTTGTACCAGTCACAATTGAAATTGAAAACTTTTTCGTCAAACGGTGAGTTGTAGGCGTAGGCGTGCGCGACTTCATACTGCTTAATGTCGCGAATCATCTGACGGCAGATGTAGCCGAACTTGTCCATGATGACGGCGCGAGAGCGCATACGATTTACATAGATGGGACGCTTGTCAGCGTAATAAGCTGAGGAGAAAAGTGGCAGATTGTGCCAAACCTGTTCCACCACGAAATCACGGGCTGCAAGGACTTCGCCGTTAAACGTGCTCACGATCTGGTATCCGATGTTATAGCAAAACGGCTTGTCAAGTGAAGTTGTTTCAGTGTCAAAAATCATAATGTTCATTTTGGGTAACTCCTTTCTTTTGATAATGCAATTATACCACTTTTCCAGAAAAAGTCAAGATCCCTTTTTAGACGTATAACGTCTAATAAAAAAGAAAGAGGTTTACACTTCTTTCTGATGTTCGGCTTTTGCCTTTGCCTTTGCTTCTCTTGCCGCTTTGTCTTTGGCAATCTTTTCGGCTTTCTTTGCGGCGGACTCTTTTGCCTTTTCCGCTTTTGCTTTCTGCTTCATAGCATAGTCTTCGGCAAGCGAATAACCGTCATACGGATCGCCGTCACGAGATCCGGTCGGGACTTTTACGGTTACCACCACAAATTCATCATTGCCTTCACTGTCAACACACGGCAGGCAGATTTCATTCGAACCAGTTACGAGGATTTCCTCACCTTTTTCTTTCAGATAATCAGAAATAATAGTAAGGTAAGAGTTGCGAAGTTTCTCATTCAGAGATTTTTTTGAACTTGCCATATTAGAAGTTCTCCTTTCTTTTGATGGTATAATGATAACATAAAATCGTGAAAAAGTCAATAGTGTGATTTAGACGTATTACGTCTAACACCCTTCAGTTGCAAGTTTTTTACGCTTGCAACCGAAAGAAAGGGAGGGTATCATGAAATTAGGAATTTTTTTATTTTTCATATATTTATTATATAATAAATTTAATAAAAAATCAAATTTTTAATAATAAATATATATTTAGGATAACGCCGGAAACGTGTAGTAAAAAATCGTTTAAGTGACGATTTTTATTTGAAAAATCTTTCACAAGACCGATTGCAGAAAGCACGACCCCGGCAGCGGCTGCTGCATATCCGAAGAATATTATAGAAATAACATTCGCTAATGTGAGGACGGCGCGCAGATCATTCCATTCAAATCTGTATTTGTTTTCAATGTTAAGAAAGTCTTTCATTTCTGTCTCCTTTCTTTTGATGGATAAAGTATATCACATTCAACATTAAAAGTCAATCCCTGTCCTTAGACGTATAACGTCTAAGAACCCTCAAAAGAAAGAGGGGAGATTGCTCTCCCCTCGGTCAGTGGGTTACGCTTCGACTTCGTGGGGCAGGTACTGCGCGCCCTCAGCAATGCCGTAGGACTTAACCTTGCCCTTCTTCGGAATCTTGACGTCCTCAGAGTACAGGACACCGCTCTCAACAAGCTGACGGAGCAGAGCGGAAGCCTTCTGAGGGGTGATCTCAAGGTTGGTAGCAACCTCAGAAGCGATCTTGTTGCCGTCTGACAGGAGAGTAAAGATCTTCGCCTTGATCGGCTCGTTGGCGATCGCCGTCTTGCTCGGGGTGCTGGCGCGCTTCTCGTTGCGCTTGTCAAGCTGGAGCAGGAGAGCCTGAGCCTTCTCGGTCACTTCGTCAGACAGGTTGGCGTTGATTACGGTGTTAAGGAGTTCACGGGTGGTCATCATAAGATACCTCTTTCTCGCTATTAGGTTGCGACCCTCAAGTTTTTTTGGAGTTCATCTCCGTTTGTTGTGCCTTTATTATAGCACACCTTTTTGAGTTTGTCAAGCACTTTTTTAATTTTTTTTATTTTTTTAATACTTCCATTTTCTCGTCACTTGACTTTTCTCTTTCCTTTCGACAAGTATATGATACCACATATTGTAGAAAAAAGCAAGTGTTTTTTCAGTGGAGTCTTAGACGTATAACGTCTAAGACCCCGAAGTCTAATCTTCGGGGTCGATCTGGCGGTTCTTGTGCTTTTTGTATTTGCTTTCAATCCGTTCATCACGGGTCTTTTCATATATGGGAGCGAGGCCGACAAAGGTCGGCCCGCGGTCCTTAGTTCTTTTCTTTTTCTTGCTCATTTTTCAGTACCTCAAGGATTTTGTCTACGTTGTAGGCGATTCCATTCCAGTTTTTCCGGTTCTGTTCTTCATCATCGAAAAGAATGTCATTTTCGGAGTGCCGGAACAGGTCTTTCGGGGTGCCATAGGGAACAATGTTAATTTTTGAAAATTTTACGCTTTTCAGATGAGCTTCGAGCCATTCGATCTTTGCAGCGGTTACCGCTTCATCATATTCGATTGTTGAGTGCTTAGCCGTCCACGAGATCACCTCTACACTGTAGCCGACCTTTGTCAGGCGGTTTAGACGTCGCGCCAGCACCTGGAGATTGAGAAGCGGCTGAGCGTTTTCATAGGGGAATGGATCGCGCGCTTCAAGATAAGAAAGCCAATCGTCCACACCGTAGAGATCGGCGATCGTGCCGTCCATATCGAAGAAAATTGTTGTCATTTTGGGAACTCTCCTTTCTTTTTCTGAGTATATGATACTACAAAAACGGAAAAAAGTCAATACGTGGTTTTAGACGTATAACGTCTAATTAAGAAGAGTACTTTTGAACCCTTCTTTTATTTTTATTCTTTCCAGTACTCATAAATGGCTTGTGCCATGTCTTCGACGCTTAAACAGCTTACGTCTCCTTCATCCCATGGGAAGCCCATTGATTCGACATAGCCGTATTCATGCCCGTAGGAGCCGGAGTGACAAACTACGTCACCTTTGGTCCATGGAAAACGCAACTGGAGGCCATCCCATAACGTGACTATTGTGAGAGGAACGGCTTTTGTTTCTACAAGAGCATTAGCAAGTTTAAGAATCGGTTTTGCATATTTGGGATTAATCATCATAATTTTTTCTTCCTTTCTTTTGATAAGTCAATTATATCACAATTTTGAAAAATTGCAAGAAAAATTTCCTGAGATTATTAGACGTTGAACGTCTAATGAATGGCGCTTGGCGCCAATAATCAATAAGTATCAAGGCCCAACTCTTCGGCTTCTTCAACTGTATACTTGCCGTGATACACAACCTCTCGGCGCTTAAAACCGCTCATTTCAAGAATCAAGAAAGCCTTTTCAAGATTTTCACATTCAACAAAAAATTCTTCTCCATTTTCCTTATCTTCAAATAAAAAATCCCACATTGTTTTTATTTCCTTTCTTTTGATAGTTAGATTATATCATATTCTTTCGGGAAAGTCAATAGTTCTTCTTAGACGTATAACGTCTAAATCCCCGGTTTTTACCGGGTTTTGATTTTTCCTACATAATGACCGGGACGGTTACTTTTTCGGTCAAGATCGGAATATTTATAAACGACTTCGATTTCCGCGCCATTCTTTTCCAGATTTTTTGCGGTTGCATAGTCACGGATCATGTTAACAGTTGCAGCGGTTGTTACCTTATACCAAAGTTCGTGCATTTTGTACCCCCTTATTCGCACATAGAAGCAAGAATTGCTTCAACTTCTTTTGCCAGCTTGTGATATTCATAATACTTTTCGCGCCAGTTCCAATCACGGCAACCGTAGAGATAGTATTCAGCAAGATCACAATAGGAACAGTAAAGATTTACAAGATCATTGAACATTTTAGGAAGTTCCTTTCTTTTTTCTGACTATATGATAACATATTTTTCAAAAAAAGTCAAGAGTTGGTTTTAGACGTAGAACGTCTAAATAGTTTTCCAAAAAGTGCGGCGAGTGGTTGGCTCGCCGCGAGAAAGGGGAGGTTTATTCGAAATTGGGATACAATTCATAATAATAATTGATAATTTTCAGTGCCGCTTCCTTCGGAAGGAGAACACTTACATCATCATCGTCCCACGGGAACATGTAAGTTTCAACCGCGCCATATTCACTTTCGTAGGTAAACCCATGACAAGCAACATCACCTTCACACCACGGAAAACGGAGCTGCATACCGTCATAAAGTTCATGAAGTTCATAGGGAACATCGAAGGTTTCGCAAAGAATTGCGATATAACCGATTCTTTCTGCATAAGTCATCATAATAATTTTCTCCTTTATAAGATTTTTTGGAATTGTCTTTCTCTTGACAAGTATATACTATCACATTTTCCGGAAAAAAGCAAGAGTTTTTTATAGAATCTTTTAGACGTAAAACGTCTAACAGAACCGAGGTTAACCCTCGGTATCCCACAATACTTTTCCGTCATTGTCCAGTTCGAGAATAAGTTCGCCAGTCTCGGCATCTACTACATCGACGTGCGCGACGTCAACACAGCTTGCATAATCTCTTGCGCGGCAGCGGGCGGCCCATTTTGAATAGAACATGACATATTCCTTGCACCGGATCTGTTGTGTTTCCATATTCCAAAGAGAAATCGTTACATTGTACATTTTATGTACCCCTTTCTTTTTTTGATCTATATATATACTATCATATTTTTCATAAAAAATCAAGTGTTATTTTTGAGAAAAATTAGACGTATAACGTCTAAACAACGATGATTGCATTAGCAATCATCGGAATAGCACCCCATATATGGATCGTAGCCCATATCGAGATCCTCGTCCCAGTAGGAATCGCTGATGTCCTCGTCTTCTGCCACCAGCTGGTAAATACGGCGGCCGGCAGCGGCGCTGGCGAGTTCTCTCGCTTCTTCCCAAGTCAAACAGGGAATCCCTGCATATGTTCCGTCCGTGTTGATCACGCAGTATAAAAATCTTTCCATTTTTGAAACCTCCCTTTGATTTTCTAACAATAGTTTATCACAAAAATTCGGAAAAGTCAAGACCTCGATTTAGACGTACAACGTCTAAAAGTGGTTGGTCTATTAACAATAGACCAAACTCATATTAGACCATTTTAGGATCGAAATTTGATTGTGCGCGCGTCCGATTTCGAGTGCTTCTCTTTTTGTGGAAACTCTGTGAGACTTGTCAATATAGTAAATTCCTTCACTAAACCAGATCCCGCAGTCACCGCCGTAAGATTTTATAGCTTCGATTGCTTCGCGTGCGGTGTGAGCTTCGATGCCTTCTGTAGCTACCTGGTATCCGGATTTGTACTGGATTTTCTGGCCCTTTTTAAGCGTGAGACCATCATTTTCTGTAAGTTTTTTAATAGAACGGATATTAATCATTTTGTGAAACCTCCCTATCACTTTCTGTTTACGATAGTATTATATCATATTATATGGAAAAGTCAATACTTGAATTTAGATGTAAGACGTCTAAAAATAGATTTTTTGAAAAGTGTTTTATTTCTATTTTTAATAAAAAAGTACGTCTAAGAAAAGATTTTAAGTTTTAGGAATAAAGAAAATAGTAATGATAATTAAATTTCACAGCTTCGATTTTTTTTGGATATTTTGGGAGCGCGCAGCGGCTGCGAGAAACGTAGCTGGAGCTGCAACGATATTCTATAAATATATATATCTATATATGGATAATGATATTGTGTCGAGTGCGCCGGCCAGCGGCGGTCTCCGTCCTCTGACCGGCACCTCTCTCAACTGTATATAGTATATCACATTTTGCCGCGAAAGTCAATATTAGGATTTAGACGTCACTGGACGTCTAAATTGGAAAGTACGTCTAAATTTTTTGGAAAAGTAAAAAGTACGTCTAAAAATTCGGAAAACGCTTAAAGATTTAATGGACGTCTAAGAATTTTCGGAAAGTTCACGTAAAAAAAAGAGGAGCTTGCGCTCCTCTCAGTATTTTCTGGTTTTTATTTTGTCCAGAGCACCCAGGCCTCGGCGATGTGGTCATCGGCTCTTGATACTGTGATGTAATCAAGCGAGGCCGTTCCTTTGATAGTGTAATAGTTGCCGTTGCCTTGGTTCCTGATCGTTCCGAAGTAGTTCTCTTTGTTGTGATAGGTGCTGATCCTTGCCTCTTTTATTAAGGTCCGGTAGAGGTGGCCGAAGTCGTTCGTGAAGATGATCTCGCCCCAGGTCGTTGTAGCTTTGTATTTGTAATCCATGTTATTCTCCTTTCTCTCGGGGTATGAGGGCTTAGCCCTCATACCCGACTTCTTCCTGCAATCGCTTGTTCCAGTAGCTTCCGTAGGTCTTGCTCGGCTTGTCCAGTGCTTCCTGTAACAGTTCCGGCAGTGTCCAGCAGTACCTGTCTTTGAAGTTGCGATCCCAGTATCGGAAAGCTTGAGCTCTTGTGATCTCGTCTTCGGTCCGGATCTCAGGGTGACGGTGGACTTCCTGACCGTTTGCGTAGCCGATCGGCTGACCGTTCCGGTAAAAATTCTTGTGCATCTTGCCTGTGAACAGGTTGTAGCAAATCTCAGTGGTAATCATTGTGCGCTCCTTTCTGTGCGGAGAGGCTTAAGCCTCTCCGGTGATGTACTGTGCTTCTTCCGTGCCGTAGTAGCCGGCCTTGAAGAGATCGTCAAGCTCTGCTTCCAGTGCCCACTTCTCGTCCCAGGCGTCTCGGTCACCTACAATGTTGACCCATTCGAGCCAGCCCTCAGCCGTGCTCATGTATTTCAGTGCCTTCTTGATTTCATCGATTCTGTTGTTACGCATGATATTCCCCTTTCATGGTAGCCCCGAGGGCCTCAGTCGAGGCTCTCGAGGATAGTGCCGATGATGTCATCATCGTCGTTTTCGTTTTCGTAGGCCCAGGCCTCAATCTTATGGCCGAGGCGACCGTGGTAGGCGTCCTTCTTATAGTTGTAAGAAGTCTGAATGTTAGCCGTGCCACGGCTGGCATTGACCTTCACGCCGTTGACCGACAGCAGGAACTTGATGAAGTCGTTGCGGTCAAGGACAAACATGTCCGTGTTGGCAAGGTCGATGGCAAGGCTGATTGTGGCCTCAGTCTCAGCCGTGATCGTGTAGGCTACGTGCGTAGCGTAGATAACACGGCTCGATCCCTTGATGTAGCGACTGGACGGATTATACTTCACGACAGAGCCGTTCTGCTTCGTGTCGTAGTTGTGGCTATTATAGCGGAAGTCTGCTGATCCGCAAGGGCTGACCTTGTCAGCATTTTTGCGGCAGAGTGCGTCCTTCACAGCCATTTCGAAAGCCTTCCCATAGATACCGCTGTCAGTCTTGTCAAAAGTGTAGCTCTTCATAATAACCTCCCATAGAGCTGATTTTATTTGCGCGTAACGTGCGCATGCGCGTGACGGTCCGGAACGTCAAGCCGTTATTCTGTTTTGAATGTCCATACAAGAACCGATCGGTTCAGATGCGCTTGTCTTTGTTTCTATGGCCCTATTATAACACACTATCCGAGAAAGTCAAGCAGTTTAGACGGGGATACTTTTCGGATTTTCGACTGCCCCAGTCACTATGCGCCGCGTACCTGGTACATTTTCCCTACGAAATTAAAATTTCAAAACTCCCTCCCCTATACTGAAAATTTGAATTTTTCACCAAAATCGTCTATAATTAGAATAGATACAAAAGGAGACGCTCTTAGACGCTCCACGTCTAAGCTGGCTTAGTAAAATGATCCAACTTGACTTCAAACTTGAATGGCGCGATGAACGCGCCGCCTTCGTCGCCCAACATCTAGACCCGAATGATTCATACTCGTCATAGGAATTGGCGACGATTTCAGATTATATACTTTGGGGAAAAGATCGTTCCAGCGGCTTAAATGGCTTATAGGAAGGCCTCGATCTCGCCTCAAAATGGAACCAGTCTGATTCAAAAGTCGAATCTCTCGATGCCTTGATCGAATCCCCGACTTTTAATGAGAATACATTGCGCCGACCAACAGATCCACCCTCAAAAATTCAACGAACGGTTTTCTCTCGTTCTTAGACTCGCAAAAACTGCCCGGCCTACCTGTTAGCCGACTTCGAAACCCTCTGGCGTCAAATTGACGAGACGGAATTCATCGTTCAAACCTATGAGCTTCAACAAGGCAAGCGTACAAGCCCAATCCGTGATTCCCTTCTGGGGCGCTTCGCGCCGCCAGAAAGATCCGCTCTCGAATCCAAAGCCCGCCAATTAAGCTCATACCACTACTTGAAGTTGAAACGCGAACTCGTCGACTTGAGGACATAGTAGTACATTTTAAAAGATTCGTATTCAAGCCAAATTTTATCAAATCCGACTCCAAACTTTAACTAGTCGGAACCTCCACTTTTTGGAGACGAGATTACATTGCGGCCCCTTAACTTGATCTATGAAGAAGACCTGTTTGCGAAAGTCTGGCGCACTGATCGTTTTCCGGAACCAAACGACTTCAACGAATCAGAAATCAAAACTCTAAGTCAATATTTATGGACAAAAGACTCAAATGAATTTTTCTTTGACTTTGGAAATCGAGATCATCTTTATACTTATTTTAATATGATCGAAAGTTTAGAAGATGCAAACGAAGAAAGTACAAATTTTGAACTTTTTAAACGTATTTTGAACTCTTATGCGTCCTTGGCGCGCCTTGAACCGATTCATAGAATTATCTTAGACTTAAAAATTCAAAAAAAATCCAACCAATTAATCGCAGATACAATCAATAAACAATTCGGAAAAAAATACTCTCCCAACTACATTTCAACCTTATATTGCGCGAAAAGCTTACAAGGAATTTGCGATGCGGCCTTATTGCACCGTCAAATTATTGAAAATTTAATGTTTCCCGAAAACTTCAAAACTTGTAAAGATTGCGGCAGAACCTTACTTTTAAATGAAACTAATTTTGTGCGGAGGCAACGTTCCAATGATGGTTTTTCTCCGCGTTGCAAGGCCTGCGAAAAAATCAAACGAAAAGGGAGTAAAAGCTAAATGTTATTAGATAGATTTGCAAATGAACTAGCTAACATTCAAAACCCAGAAGTTTTCTTAGGCGTCGTAAGAATTTTAAAAGTTGAAATGATGGATGGAGATAAACCACGCACTTTTTATGAGATGTGGGCGGACGTAATCGATCGATTTAATGAAAGCCCACGCAAACGTAAGCGTGAACTTTTAAAAATCTTGCGGGAGGCTAATACATGTCATGGGTATTGAACCAAGAATCCAAAAACGTCCCAGTTTTATGAAGATGTGCGCGCGGTGCAACATAAGTACGTCCACTGACGACTTCGCGCCCACGCATTCGATCTTTTATCCTGATCACTTAGTCCCTCTCTGCAACACATGCGTGGGGGTCTATTTATAGGAGCATGATTATTCATGGGACTCTATTGATAAACTATGCCAATGGGCAGATATTCCGTTTATAGTAAAAGAATGGGTAAGACTTCAAGAACTCAATGAAACTCAAAACGTGTGGTCAGTCTATTCTAAAATATTCGCGGCAGAGGCTTATCGAAACCTAGGATGGGCAGACTATAATAAGTAGTATATAGCATTGCGCGAAGCCGGCCTGATTGAGGATGAGATTCCACTCGTTAATGATTAGCACATCAAAGATCTCTAGAATATTTGGGGTGCTAATTATGAGAAATCAGAATTAGAGTACCTTGAAGATTTATATAAAGGTTTACTCGCCACTTAGAATGTGGCGGGTTCATTATAGGAAGATCAAGCGCGCAAAATCTGCAAACTTTCACTTGAGATTGATAGTAGAATCCGCGCCGGAGATAAAGAAGTAGATAAATTTTTATCGTCATACGACAAACTCATTAAGGCCGCCGAGTTCACACCGAAGAACACAAAAAATGCGGCGGACTTTGACTCTTTTGCTGAAGTTGGTATGTGGCTTGAGAAAAGAGGCCGTCAAAATAAGTTCTATGATGGTGCGACCCGTGACATCATAGACGAATCAATCAAAAATATTGAAGCATATAATCAACGCTTGTATATTAATGAGGGTGGTATTGGTGATGAAATCACAAAGCGTATTGAAGCTTTAAAGAGCGCGTCCCGCTTAGAGGAAAGTTCCAATATGTATGATATTCAACCCGAATTTGATATTGATGAGTATGAAAATGAAGTTTATTAGAAGTATGAGGAAAACGATTTTGATCCCAGTGGAGGCATGGGTCTGTAATGGAGCAAGA
>JAEEGL015409309.1_pt1 | contig 13946 bp, 10 predicted proteins | sample 9134231 | NCBI WGS metagenome assembly JAEEGL01 (sample SAMN16246548, study PRJNA631951) | gut metagenome | biome: gut microbiome; feature: rumen; material: fiber-attached | host: Bos | place: Iran: Karaj | collected 2018-10
GAAACAGTATGTTTTTGCAGGCTTCGGCGGACAGGGCATGCTGCTGATCGGCAAGTTCCTGGCCATGGCGAATATGTTGGAAGGCAAGCATGTCTCCTGGCTGCCCTCCTACGGCCCTGAGATGCGCGGCGGCACAGCCAACTGCTCTGTGGTCATCTCCGACGAGCCGGTCGGCTCTCCGCTGGTGGATAACTGCGATGTGCTGATTGCCATGAACCTGCCCTCTCTGGACAAGTTTGAACACACCGTAAAGCCGGGCGGGCTGATCGTCGTGAACTCCTCGATCATTGACCGCAAGGTCGAGCGCGACGATGTACGCGTAGTCTACTGCGATGCGGCAGGCATTGCCGACTCCGTCAAAAACCCGAAGGGCGCGAACGTTGCGATCCTCGGCGCCATGATGGGTGCTGACCCCGATGCCGTGGAGTTTGACAAGATGGTCGATGCCATTAAGATTGAGCTCGGCGAGCGCAAGATGCGCTTCCTCGAGGGCAACAAGGCGGCCCTCGTTGCCGGCATGGAGGCTGCCAAGGTCTGAGGGAAAAACAACCCTTCGGAACAAAACAGTAAAATACCGCCGCTCCCATGGGAGCGGCGGTATTGCTTTTCAGGAAAAGTTTATACTTTTTTTCTGCAGTGCGCCTTCAGAATAACCCAGTAGAGAATCGCGCAGTACAGCGCGGCAAGCCCCACAACGATCCAGGTGAAGAGCGTGGAGCGCGGCGCAAGGCTCACCAGCACCAGCACCGGCGCACCGAGGACAATGCCGAAGCTGCTGCCGACCACCAGGTTGTTGGCGGCGGGTGTCGCAAGGTCGGGGTCGATTTCACGCAGTAGCAGCACGCCGGAACTGATCGTGCCGGTCAGCATGCCGTACATGGAAATGAGGCCTTCGTAATAATAGTCTTTGTATACGGCCTTGCACACGAAGGCGAGGTGGAACCAGGTAACAACAGCGCCCGCAATTACCAGCAGTACAAATGGAAGCCAGAGACCGCGGATATCTTCAGGGTTAATGGATGCGATGCCCGCAACGATCATAATATCAAAGAAGAAGCCGGAAAGCCGGTTCAGCAGATAGTTGTTCTGATACTGCTTCAGAATGATACCGGTCCGTTTGCCGTGGGCTAGCAGGACGCGAACCAGCATGGCGATTGCGGCGCCGATGATGAAGTTGAAGCCCCAGATCAGCGCGTTCAGCGTGTTGGCCAGCCCCGTGGAAATTGCAGAGAGACCGGAGGTGATACCCCAGGCGCAGAGATAGGTGATAACGTACACCAGCAGAACCAGGGCGAACTGAATGGAAAGCTTGTCAATGGAATCAGAAATAGGGATCTCATCTTTGCCCTGAAAGAAGTTGAGAGCCGGCATCTCAGTATCGGAGGAACGGGTTTTTCCGATCTTGCCGCGGCGCGCAAGGATATTCAGGATTACGACGCCGACCACACAGGCGACCAGATAACCAGCTGCGGCGATGGCAAGGCCGAAGCTGCGCCCGCCGGCAAAGCCGAGCGCCTCATAACTCGAACCGATGTTGTTTGCCTGGCCGGGGCCCTGCCCGTAGCCCATGGGCAGCAGCAGACCGGAAGCCTGGAAGAGGTTGGGCATCAGGGTAAAACTGAGCAGCAGCGTAATGAGCAGGCCGGTCACACCCTGAACTAGATAGGAACTGACAATAATGGCGCCGGATTTGAGGCCGGTCAGGTCGCCTTTGCCCTTGTCCTCTTCATCGGGAACGCGCAGGCTCATGGCAATAAAGCCGAGCGCAATGCCGTGATAGACCAGCATTTCCATCATGGTCTGGTCGATCTTAACGAGTCCGATCACCTTTGCCAACAGCAGCAGAAATCCAGCCAGCACGGCGACGGGCAGCATACTCTTACGGATGAAGGACAGCTTTTGACGCAGAAGGTTTGCCAGGAGAATTGCTGCGGCCAGCAGGCCGAACTGCACGATGATGTTCCACAAAGCGTGATTTGCTGCGGAATAATCCATGTCAGTGTTTCCTCCAGATTTCCAGATATTTACGGAAACTCGCTCCGTTTTTTGCCAGGATTTCATAGTATTCGCTGCCCGCGGTCAGCAGCAGCCGGTTTGCGAGAACATCGGCCATATAGCTGATATCCGACAGAAAAAAGCTGTAGTCGGCGCAGACCAGCCGGTCCTCATACATCTGCAGGGCGCCGGCGCCGAGAAGTTCTTCTGTATGGCCTGCTCCGACGCGCGTCAGTGTGACGCCGCCGTCGGAGAACAGGAGCCCCTGTTCCGGCGGACGGGTGAAGGCCCGGCGGTGAAGCTGTTCACGCTGCCAGTCGTCCCAGTCGGCAAGATTGGGAAAAGGCTGTTCGGGCCGGAAGAACCCGGTTTCGGTGTACTCCAGATCCAGGCCGCAGTCGCAGAAGATACGGTTGTTTTTTGTGTGCAGCGTACCGATGCGGCGGCAGCGCGGGCAGAGATACAGCGCGCGTTCCAGACCTTCGGCGCGGTGTTCTCCCTTGTAGCGAACGGGGGAAAGCCGCTGGCGTTCCCAGGCGTCTTCGGCCGTGTCGCGCTCGATCAGGGCGTTGATTTCCTTCGGGGTCATGGTTTTCAGCTGTTCAGGCGGATAGATGCCAACAGGATGCCCGTGCACCCTGCCGCGGCGCACGCCTTTTCCCCAGCGCGGCAGGCTGAGGTAGGCGCCTTCCAGACGATAGGTGACCAGCGTGGCGCCGGAGCTTTTTACAAGTTTGCCTGTCGCCGGAAAGATCGGAATATTCCGACCGTTCCAGCTCTGCTCGCCTTCGGCGAAGAGGCAGATCGAGTGCCCTTCCCGCAGGTGACGCAGGCAGGCTTTCACGGTGTCGGTTCCGGTCGAGGCCTTGCGCCGCGGAATCGGTGCAACCATGAATTCAATCAGTCGTGAAACCGGGCCCTTCCGGAACAAATGTTCGCTGGCAACATAATAAACCTGTTTGTCCTTCAGGCTCATGGCCACCAGCAGCGGATCCCAGGCGCTGACATGGTTCGGAACCAGCAGCACGGGACCGTCAACGTGAAGGTCCTCATGAGTCATGTTGAATTTGCGGGAAATCCACCCGCTGTTCATCGCGTAAAGTGCGCGCCAGGTTTTCTGGTGTCGGGTATAGAGGTCCATACTTTAAGCATCCTTTAACGGCACAACTGTACAGAAATTTGAAGCAATTGTCAAGGGCAGCGGAGAAAAACATACTGCGCAGGCAGGTTTATTCTTCTCCGAATTCGCTCAGCAGTTCCCAGGCATAGGCGTCCTTTTTCTGATCCTCCGGACTGAGGTCCCGGTATGGCACGATCATTGTATGCCGGCGCAGGGCGTTGTCGCGCACGGGATCGTAATCCCAGTTGTACATCCAGTAGAACCGCAGCCAGCGTCGGTGCTCCATCTCCTGGAAAAGCTCTGCGTCGGCGTCGCGGCGCAGAACATATTGCTGATATGCCAGCCGGTATTCTTGCGGGCCGATGTCGGTCAGGCTGTCGTCCCCCAGCAGATACCGCACCTTGACCGGAAGATGGTCAGCGGCGGCAATGTTGGACTGGCGGAGAAATTCACTGAGATCGCGCCATTCGACCGGCTTCGGGGAAAAGCGGTTGTAAATCTCATTCATCCGGATTGCAAGACGGTTGATTTCATCCCGCATCACAAACTCCGGAGTCAGAACGGTTTCACGGTCGCCGAAGGAATCAAGCCCTGCGACGGGGGTCTGCAGCAGCAGGTGAATGGAAGCTGTCGTCGAAAACCAGCTGTGCAGCTGCCCGTATACGCCGAGGTTCTCGCGCTCGCTGTCGGCGCAGAGAAGAATCCGGTCAGCGGCCTGAATCAGTTCCCGATGTCCGGTCCATTCTCCCGGATATAAATGAAGAATATCGTCGTAACCTTCGGGGACAAGGGCGCGGACTATAGCAGGATGAAGTGCTGCAAAATCGTCCGGATTGCCGAACACATGGTATTCGATGCGCCTACCGGGTTCAAATACGTTGGTCAACAGCGCGCGCTCCAGGATAGCGCTGCAGGCGCTTCCGCCGCCGATCAGGATAATCTGAGTCTCGTCGCCGCGCAGAGGGTGTGTCTTCCAGTAGCTGCGGCTCAGCACCTCGCGGAGACTGAAAAGATGCATTTCCGGCGGCACACTGTCGACCGTGAAGTCCGTCATGCAGTAGGCAGGAATCTGTTTATCCGTTGCTTCCAGGCCCTGTTCGTAGTTTTTCCAGTAATCCGCGCTCATGCCGAAAAACACAATGCCTTCCGGGCTGCCCCGCAGGGCGGCCAGCGCTGCGCATCCCGCATCCATAAACACGAAAGCAGGGTCTTTTTCAACACCTTCAGCAGCCTGCGGGAAAAGAAACAGGCTGTGCGGCTCCGTGTCCTTCAGTTTGTATGCAAGCGTCAGCGCGTCCGGCGTCTGCTCATTGAATACATACCACTTCTGCTTCCGGTTCATCCGCAGACGCAGCCGCGGGAGGAACTGCCCGCTGATCAGCTGAATGCCGAGGCTGATGAGGGCGGTCAGAATGCCGATGCTGCACAGGGCGAAAATCAGCCCGAGGACCCGCCCGCCCGCGGTAACCGGCGAGAGGTCGCCGTATCCGACGGTGGTCATGGTGATCAGGGAGAACCATACGGCGTCCCAGAAGCTGCGGATCGAAGCATCCGGCGAGCGGGCTTCCGCCGACAGCAGGAGCAAAAGCAGCAGCAGATAAACCACCAGTGCTGCCAGAAGGATTCGGACGCTCTTTTTCACAGTCGGTCAGGCCCCTTTCGTTTCATTCTTGCAGGAACAGTCGCCGGACGACGGCGCATCGCGCCGGATGCGGCCGCGATACCATCCCGAGACTCCGTTCCGTTTGACCAGATATCCCCTACCGGTCTCTTCCACAATGCGCAGTGTATCGCGGGCCTGCACAGGGAGCACATAGTCCGTCGAATCGTTGCAGCCGGTTACTTCGCTGTCAGTAAAGAGATACTTCGTGAGGATATCCATCTCGTACCCGGTGCGGACATGGCGGCAGTGTGAAAACTCCCGGCCGCGCTCCAGCACCTGTACGTCGCTGTCTCCCCAGCGGATGTAATAGGATAAGCCACCCTCGGCCTGGTTGTCCAGCGCAATGCCGGTCGGGAAGGGGTCGTAGCCCACAAATGAGAAGTCTTCGCTGTCGATTTCCGGCAGAATCAGTACGTTCAGCTGCCCGTCATCCTTCAGGGTGCAGCCGCCGTCTATGCTGATGATTTTCCTCTCCCGGTCGATAATGGGGTTGGCGCATACGATGTTTTCACCGTAGAGCATCACCGGCCAGTGCCCGACAACCAGCCATCGGTCAAAGCGCCGGTCGGTCTTCAGCAGCGCGTTGACCCGGTCCAGTTCGCCCGTACTGTGTTCTGCAAGAGCTTTGCCGGGCGTCATACCGGCATGGGCAAATACGAAACGGTCGGTTTCCAGCGCATGGGGAAGCGAACCAAGGAATTCCCAGATTTCGGGGTACTTTTCGTAGAACAGTTTTTTCGCCGGGCGGAAATCCTGCTGCTCCATCGGGTCAATGCCCTGTTCCAGATACATGTCCCAGAGCAGGCCGCAGCGTTTAAACTTCAGGTAGCGCATGATGTAGTCGTGCACCTGGTCCGGGAAAACGGGCAGGTACATCTCCGCCCAGTCGTCGCAGTTGCCGCAGATCACATGGACGTTCCCCTGCTTCCGCATCTCCATCAGCATCCGACAGAGACGGAGGCTTTCGGTACCTTTTTCCAAGAAGTCACCGTCGATGATGAGCTCGTCGCGGTCAGAGAAACCGGCCAGTTTCAGCGCGCCTTCAAAGTACGGAATATTACCGTGGATATCGGAGACTACCAGGATCCTCCGTCCTCGCGGCACATCGAGCCGCTGTATGCGGGCGGGCAGTTCAGCCATGGTTCGGTCCTCCGGCGGCAGAGCCCGGATCGGAACTGCCGGAATAAACGGCCCCATGCTTCAGCGGTCGCTCCAGAATCAGCAGCCTGCCGCTGGGCGCGCGCGTCTCCGAAATGGTACGGAAGCCTTCCCGCAGGTAGAACGCCAGCGCAGGCCGGTTGTTTTCTGCCACCTGAAGCTGCAGGCGGCTGCGGTCACGGTAAAAGGAGATTGCCCTGGCCAGCAGTTGGATGCCGTAACCCTTGCCGCGGAATCCGTCCTTCAGGTAAAGCAGGCTGATCCATCCGGTTCCGTCTTCTTTTCCGCGCTCGGGATCCAGATCGACAAGCCCCACAGGCTCGTCCTGAAGATAAACGCATAGGACAGCACCCGGGCTGAGTGCGTGGTGGCGGCAGGCGGCATTATAATACGTCGCTGCCGAATACCCGTTCAGATTACCGTGGGCGACCATCCAGGCGTCGGCATAACACTGCTCGTACCAGGCGCGGTCACGGACTGGATCAAACAAGGTGTCCCGCAGGGCACCGACCGCGTTCCAGGCCGTGCGTTCCGAATCACCCAGATGCGAATCGTCGTTCATATAATCGATATGAAACTGCCCGTCCTCAAAACGGAGTTTTGTGACAGCAGTGTTCTTGCAGATGGGCAGACGCTCCGTGTCGGACAGAGGGATCCCGGTAATGCCGGAAAGAATGCAGCGGATCGCAACGCCGTGACTGACGACGGCAATTGTTTTCCCGTCGTTCTCAACGGCAATGCGCCGCAACTCCGCCAGGGCGCGTTCCCGCACCTGCGCGAAGGTCTCCGCGCCGGGAAGCTCCCAGTGTTCCGAGTCGAAAATAAGACGGTGGGTGAGTTCCGGCGCCTCATAAATGAGATTTCCGAAAAACTGCTGCTCCCAGGGGCCGATATTCAGCTCGCGCAGCGCTTCCCGCCGCTGGACCGGAAGCCGGGATCCACAGGCGGCGGCTTCGGCAGTGAGAACGGCACGTGTCAGATCACTGGAATAAACAGCGTCCAGCGGAAGCTTTGCAAAGCGCCGGCCGAGTGCGTCGGCCTGACGCAGGCCCAGGGCGGTTACTTCACCGTCCCAGTAACCCTGCATCATGCGGTAGCGGTTCCCTTCCGCCTGCGTATGCCGTATCAGGTAAATTTCTGTCATTCCGAAGCCTCCACCGCTTGACCGCGGGCGTAAGAACGCGTATAATAACATGAACCGCCCGAAAATTCACACCTATTATATTCCCTTGCCGGGCAACACACAAGTATCTTTTTCTTTCGGAGGATTCCTGCAGAATGGTCAGAGCGGCAGCACTGGCATCAGGGGACGGAGCAAGGCTCCAGGCAATTCTGGACGCCGTCTACTTCAATGAAATTCCGAACTTCAGTCTGGAGGCGGTCATCTGCCCCCAGCGCGGTTGCTATGCCATGACCAGGTCCCTTAACGCCGGCGTTCCCGCCTATGTGGTGGATCCGGAACTCTTCCCGAATATCACCAGCCACAGCATCGCGGTTGCCAACAAACTGAAAGACATGGATATTGAGCTGGTGATTCTTGCCGGGTACGACCTTCCGCTGGGCGTGGTGCCTTACCAGTTTAAAAACCGGGTGATCGGGACATACCCTGCGCTTTACCCCGCGTTCGATGATGCGGAAGGGGACCCAGTCGCACTGACGCTGGAAAGCGGCCTGAAGGTGGCCGGGGCAACGGCGTACTTCTCCGACGGCGACGGGCGTGTCGGTGCGGTCATACTTCAGCGCTCGATGGAAGTTCAGCCCGAAGACACGGTGGAGACGCTTTCCGCGCGCCTGATGGAAGAGTGCGAATGGCCCCTGCTGAGCGAGGCGGTTGCCCTGTTTTGCGCAGGCAGGCTTTCAGTCCGCGGCAGGCGGGTCGAGATCAGGCCTGCTGAGGGAGAATAATTCAGAAAACAGTTGTTTGAATACGGGCAGCCCGGGAATACATAGTTCCCGGGCTGCCCGTATTTTATGATGGGAACTTGTTTTTCAGCCCGGTAAAGGCCATTTCTGCAATTCCGAAGATCTCAATCTAATCATGAACCGGCTGTGAATATTTCGCCCGAAAGGGAGGCACAAAGGCCTTCAAAATTTGACAAAAGCCGTTTTTTGTGGTAGAACATGCAGAACTTCGAGAAGAAAGAAGGAATTATTTGAGTAAGAACGAAACAATGATGCAATATTTTGAGTGGTATCTGCCGAACGACGGTCTGTGGTGGAAACGCTGCGCCTCAAAGGCAGAGAATCTTGCAGCCCTCGGCATTACACAAGTATGGTTACCGCCTGCCTACAAGGGGGTCTCTCAGGAAGACGTAGGTTACGGCGTTTATGATATGTATGATCTCGGAGAGTTCGATCAGAAGGGAACGATCCGCACCAAATACGGAACAAAAGAAGAATACCTTGAAGCTGTGCGCGCCTTTCATGCGGTGGATATCCGCGTTTTTGCGGACATTGTGCTCAACCACCGTATGGGCGGCGACGAGTTGGAGACCATTGCCGCCGTCACCGATAATCCCGAAAACCGCTGCGAGCAGATCGGCGGTGTACAGCGCATCCGGACCCGGTCAAAATTTACCTTCCCGGGCAGGAACGGGAAATACAGCTCTTTTACCTGGAACCACCGGCACTTTACCGGAACCGACAGGGACGAGTCCTCAGGCGAGCAGGGCAATATCTACCGTTTTGCCGGAAAACACTGGGCGGAAGAGACGGACCCGGAAAACGGTAATTTTGATTACCTGATGGGGCTGAACGTGGACATGTCCAACCCCGCCGTTGTGCAGGAGACAAAAAAGTGGCTGAAGTGGTATCTCAGCGAGACAGGCGTCGACGGTCTGCGGCTGGATGCCGTAAAGCACATCAGCTTCCCTTTTTATCGGGAACTGCTGAAAGATATCCGCGAACAGACGCAGCGGGAACTCCCGGCTGTCGGCGAATACTGGAGCGGCGACATGGAACGGCTGCTGCATTATCTGGACGCCGTAGACAGCGAAATGTCGCTTTTTGACGTGGCGCTGCACTACAGCTTCTACTATGCGTCCACCGAGGGAGAAGACTATGACCTGCGTGAGATCTTCACCAATACGCTGGTCAGGGAACGCCCGGAAAGCGCAGTTACCTTCGTGGACAACCACGATACTCAGCATGGACAGAGCCTGCAGTCCTTCGTGGACGACTGGTTCAAACTGCCGGCTTATGCACTGATCCTGCTGCGGCGGGAAGGGATTCCTTGTGTGTTTTATTCCGACTACTACGGAAACCCCGTCAAGAAGCGGCCGCTGGTGCCGAATCTCGGCAAGCTTATCAAGCTGCGCGCTTCCTATGCTTATGGCGAACAGGAAAATTATTTTGAAAGCAAAAATCTGATTGGCTGGGTCCGCCGTGGGGATGAGGAACACGAAAACTCCGGTCTGGCGGTCGTCCTTTCCAACGCTGCTGCGGGCGGCAGCATCCGCATGATAATCGGCAGGCGTTTTGCCGGGGAGAGCTTCTACGATGTGCTCGGGAACTGTACGGATCCCGTTGTCATCGATGGGGACGGATGCGGCGACTTCCGCACGAAAGGCCGAAACGTTGCCGTCTGGGTACGTCAGAGCGCCTTTGAAGACCTAATCATTAACGAGTAACATGAAAACATGGAAAACAAAATCGCCGTGTACCGGATGGTACACGGCGGTAGATCTTTTTCAGGAGCGTCAGAACAGCGAGTGGAGATAACCGGTCAGCTGATTGACGTAGTTTGTGCAGGTGTCGATGTAGGAATTCAGATGATAATCCGAATTCAGGCTCTGAAGAATGCGGTCGGGGTTGGCGCCGGTCAGCAGGCCGACACCGAAGCAGATTGCACCCAGCAGAATGGCCAGGACGACAATGGTCAGGATGATACGCCATCCAGTTCTCATTCCTCAGACACCCCCTTCTTCATGCAGAGCTTGCGGTGAAGTTCTCCGATGGTACGGATCACTCCGCCCATGCCGCCGCCAATTGTCCAGACGGTCAGCCACAGGAACAGGAGGCCGAGCGCCAACGTGACCAGAGCGGCGCCGATCAGAAGCAGCAGGTCTGCCAGCACCGAGAACCCGCTGAACGCGGACACGGCGAGTGTGGCGCCGAGGATGATTAGTCCGGCTGAAACGCCGACAAACAGCAGCGTCGGAATCAGAAGAAGCGCCAGCAGCACCAGCACCACGGGGATTGCGATCAGCAGAAAGAGAACCGTCTTGGGGACACTGGTCTCCTGCTGAACGGAGGCTTTCTTCCGGCTGCCCGCCGGGGCAGACGCCTCGGGTTCGGGAGCAGCGTCTTCGGCAGCCGCTGTTTCTTCAACGGCAGCAACAGCATCGTCCGTTTCCTCTGCGTCTTCGGCTTCCGCATTGGCAGAAAAGACCACGGGATAATCTGAGAGCTCGGAGGCTTCCGCGTCGACATCCGCGGCGGAATCGGCATCAGCGGTTTCGATATCTTCAGCAGCTTTTTCCGCGTCTTCTTCCCCGGCTGCTTCGGGCGCAGGTTCTTCTTCAGCGGGTGGAGCAGGCTCTTCTTCAGAACTGATTTCCTCTTCTGCTTCCTGCGCAGGAGCGGCTTCCTCGGAAATGGAAGCATCTGCCGCAGCATCGTCTGCCGGGGCGTCCGCATCGGCGTTCATATCCGCTTCGAGGTCCTTCTTCCAGGCGGTGATCAGTTCGTCAATCGTAGCGCCGCCGGCGAGGAAATCGGGCGTTTCATCTGCCGCAGCATCGTCTGCCGGTGTATCCGCAGGAGTGACATCCGTATCTGCCGGAACTTCTTCCGGAGCCGCGGCTTCCGCCTCTTCCGGTTCACCGATTTCAACGCCCTGAGGATCCAGACGGAACTTCTGTGTATCGCTGAGAAGCACTGCACCTGCGGGAACCGTGGGCTTGGGAGCAACGAAGTCTTCCTTCTCTGCCAAACCCATGTCGAAGAAAGAAACCTGGTTTTCCTGCAGCGCATCTTCGGTGCTGTCTGGGAAAAGGTCGTCGAATATCTTGTTGATGGCCAGCACAAACTTCGGAATTTCGGTCTCTTCGGTTTCGGCAGTATCGCCCCTCACCTGGGACGAAACCGAGAGTTTGCGTTCCTTGGCATCATAGGCACGGGCAATGATAACGGCCTGCCTGGTCGGGGACATCAGGTGCTGGATCAGCCCCTGCTCGTCCTCGGTGATGTCGAACATTCTTTCATACATGCTGAGCGCGCGCTGCCGGTCTTCCTCATACATAAAGGTCAGCAGCTTTGAGAGCTCGGCAAGGAATTTCTGCCTGTTGATGGCGTTCACCTCCGCAAAACCCGGAACTTCCGGGCAAGTGGGTCATTCGCAGTTTTTTGCAAACAGATGAAAAACGTATTGATTTCTTATAAAAGCGCTCTGATATTATAGCCTCTGAGCTCAATAAGGTCAAGGAATTTCTTCGTTTTGCCCGTTTTGCGCCTTGACAGGCACGGGCGCGGGGCATACAATAGCAAAGACCCGCACAACGGAAGTTTTCCATGAGCTATAAAGAAAACCCGGAACTGCGGGGCAAACACTGCAGAGAAAGAACGGAGTACATCATGGCGAAAGAAAAAAAAGTCGAACAGATTACCGATATGGAAACCGATTTCGCCCAGTGGTATACCGACATCTGCCGCAAGGCGGAGCTGGTCGAGTATGCCTCGGTGAAAGGCTTTACCATTCTGCGCCCCTATGGCTATGCCATCTGGGAAAACATGCAGCAGATTATGGACGGTGAATTTAAAAAGACCGGCCACGTCAACGTTGCCATGCCGGTTCTGATTCCGGAGAGCCTGCTGAAAAAAGAGGGCGAACTTGTAAACGGCTTTGCCCCCGAAGTTGCCTGGGTTACCATGGGCGGCAGCGAGCAGCTGGAGGAACGCCTTGCGTTTCGCCCGACTTCCGAAACCATGTTCTGTGACCACTGGTCCAGGGTGCTGCATTCCTATCGGGAACTCCCCATGTTGTATAACCAGTGGTGCTCCGTCATCCGTTGGGAGAAGACAACGCGGCCTTTCCTGCGTTCCCGTGAATTCTGGTGGCAGGAAGGCCACACCATCCATGAAACCGCCGAGGAGGCGCAGGCTGAGACAGAGCAGCAGCTGAACTGCTATGCCGACTTCTTTGAGAATGTCCTAGCCATTCCGGTGGTGCGCGGCCGGAAGACCGATAAGGAAAAATTTGCCGGCGCTGAGGCGACCTACACGGTAGAATGCCTGATGAAGGACCACAAGGCGCTGCAGGGCGCAACCTCACACTACTTCGGCGACAAGTTCTCCCGTGCCTACGACGTGACTTTCACCGGCCGGGACAACAAGCTGCAGTATCCTTTCCAGACCTCCTGGGGTTCCACCACGAGGATGATCGGCGCGGTCATCATGGCACACGGCGACAACAACGGTCTGGTTCTTCCGCCGAAAATCGCACCCATCCAGGTCATTGTGGTTCCGATTGCCGCCCACAAACCCGGCGTGAGCGAGAAGGCGCAGGAACTGTTGGATCAGATCAGAGCGCTCGGCATCAGGGCTCAGGCAGATTTCTCAGACAACAGTATGGGCTGGAAGTGCGCCCAGTACGAGATGAAGGGTGTACCCGTGCGGCTGGAACTCGGCCCCCGCGACATTGAGAACAATGTCTGCGTTGCGGTTCGCCGCGATAACGGCGAAAAGGTGCAGGTCTCGCTGGATGAGCTGGCTTCCGCTATCCCTGCGCTGCTGGATGCGGTACAGCAGGGACTCTACGATGCAGCGAAGAAAAACCTGGACGAGCACATCTATGCAGCGAACAGCATTGAGGAGGCCAAACAGCTGCAGGCGGAGCACGGCGGGTTTATCAAGACCATGTGGTGCGGCGACGAAGCCTGCGAAGTAAAGATGAAGGAAGAAGGCGGCATGTCCTCCCGCTGCATCCCCTTTAAGCAGGAGACTCTCTCTGAAGTCTGTGCCTGCTGCGGAAAGCCCGCAAAGCATATGATTTACTGGGGCGTGGCATACTGCGCGTCAATGCATCAAAAAACATAAAAACCTGCGGGAATCTCATCATAGATTCCCGCAGGTTTTTGTATATTTTTTTGAGATTATCTTTCAGGCTCAGCCCTTTTTGGCAGCCTCTGCCTCAGCAGCGGCTGCGCGTTCCCGGCAGACCTCTTCCCAGCTCTTCTGCTTTGTAACCATGTCGGCAAGCCGGGCCATTTGTGCGGGCACATCAATCTTCTGCGGGCAGGCCTTTCTGCACTGGCCGCAGCCGATGCAGGCGTCCGCCTGTTTCCCTGCTCCGAGACTGCTGTAGCGCATCATTGTGTTGATCGTGGTGCCGCCGACGTCCAGTTCGTTTGCCAGGTTCATCAGCATCGGAATATCGAGACCCGCAGGGCAGCCGGCGCAGCAGTAGCGGCAGGCAGTGCAGGGAATCGTCCCGGACAGGGTTTTGGCGATACCTTCCAGTACGGCCAGCTCTTCCTGATTCAGCGGCTTTTCCGCGGAGAAAGTTCGGAGGTTGTCCTCCATCTGCTTCAGGTTGGACATGCCGCTCAGAACCATCGTCGGCTTCGGAACCGTCTGCAGCCAGCGGAAAGCCCAGGCAGCGATGCTCTCGTCCGGCCGCAGTGTACGCATCTTCTCTTCGGTCTGCGCGTCAAACTGCGCGAGCTTCCCTCCGCGCACAGGCTCCATGACCCAGACGGGCAGCCCGGCATTTTTCAGGATTTCGCACTTCTGTTTTGCATCCTGAAGGCCCCAGTCGACATAGTTGAGCTGGATCTGGCAGAATTCCAGATTTTTTCCGAACCGATCAATAAACTTCTGCAGGGCAGCCGGACCTGCGTGACAGGAAAAGCCCAGATGCCGGATCCGTCCCAGCTTCTTCTGCGTCAGAAAATAATCCAGATAATGCTTTTCCGGATCGCAGTAATACTTCATGGAATTCTCATTGACATTGTGCAGGAGATAGAAGTCAAAATACTCCACTCCGCAGCGCTGCAACTGCTCCTCAAAGAC
>JAEEGL015843455.1_pt1 | contig 13946 bp, 15 predicted proteins | sample 9134231 | NCBI WGS metagenome assembly JAEEGL01 (sample SAMN16246548, study PRJNA631951) | gut metagenome | biome: gut microbiome; feature: rumen; material: fiber-attached | host: Bos | place: Iran: Karaj | collected 2018-10
CAGTACAAGAGAATCAGAGATAGATTTGATGGCGGCGTTCTTACAGGAAAGGGTATCCCTTACGGCGGATGCTTAGGAAGAACAGAAGCTACCGGTTTCGGTATCGTTTGGTACGCAGAAGAGATGCTCAAAGCCAATGGCGAAGACATCAAGGGCAAGACCGTAGCTATCTCCGGATTCGGTAACGTATCCTGGGGAACCGCTTGGAAGCTTCAGCAGTTAGGAGCTAAGCTCGTTACTATTTCCGGACCTGATGGATACATCTACGATCCTGAAGGAATCAGCACTGATGAGAAGGTTGCTTACCTCCTTGAACTCCGTGCTTCCGGCAAGAACATCTGCGCTCCTTATGCAGAGAAGTTCCCTGAAGCTACATTCTATCCCGGAAAGAAGCCTTGGGGCGTATTCCAGGATACCGGATGCAAAGTTGATATCTTCATTCCTTGCGCTATGCAGAATGACGTTCACATGGAGCATGCTAAGCAGATGGTAGAAGGCGGCTGCAAGTTCTATTGCGAAGGCGCTAACATGCCTACCACCAACGATGCTCTCGCATACCTCATGGAAAACATGATCGCTGTTGGTCCTGCTAAGGCAGCCAACGCCGGCGGAGTTGCTTGCTCCTGCATCGAGATGGGACAGAACTCAGGCCACACCGTATTCCAGCATGAGGACGTATATGCACAGCTTCACCAGATCATGATCAACATCTACAACGCTTGCGCTAACGCAGGTGAGAAGTACTACGGTTCCAAGAACTGCCTGGTACAGGGTGCTAACATTGCAGGTTTCGAGAAAGTTGCTGAAGCTATGATGGCTCAGGGCTTAGTATAAACCTAAGATAACGAATTCAGATCTCCAAAGCGGTCCGCGAAAGCGGGCCGCTTTTTCATATTCTTTGAAAAGCGTTTAACAAACCCCTTGCCAAACCCCCTCCGCAAGGGGTATAATTTTAATGTTAAATTATTAGTGGAAGTATGCCCTTTAGAGAGGACTTCGGTTTGTTTGCGCTTTTTAAGGCCATATTTCCTGTAAATTACAGAGAAAGGAGCAAAAAATGGATACTGTCCCTGACGGGAACCGAATACCCGTACACTTGTGTGAAACAAAAAAGACAAGGCTGTTTTTTGCTGCTTTGGAGCGAGACATGTAATCATGATCTGAGGCTCCTTGACAATGGCAGAAAACATGCCGGAAAGGAGTAAGCCTATGGATCAGATGATCATGCAGGACCGTGATCAGGCCCTGGAGGAATCTCTGGAAAAGATCCTTGAACTTCTGGAAGAGAAGAAATATTTCCAGGTCCGCGACGAGATGCTCAAGTATAACGAAGCAGATATCGCGGAGATGTTTGAGGAACTGTTTGATAATGAAGACATATTGGAGGGTGCCATCGTCGTTTACAGACTTCTGCCGAAGGACGTGTCTGTAGAGGTATTCTCTTTCCTTCCTGTGGATGACCAGCTGAAGATCGTGGAAGTAATCACGACCAAGGAGTTGAATTACATCGTTCAGGAACTTGACTTCGACGATAAGATCGATATTCTGGAGGAACTGCCTGCGAATATCGTAAACACCATACTTGAAAACACGCCTAAGGAGGAGCGTCATCTCATAAACTCCTTCCTTAACTACCCTGATGACTGCGCGGGATCTCTTATGACCCCGGAGTACATCAGCCTTGACAAGGACATGACTGTTGCCGAGGCCATGGCCCACATCAAGAAGGAGGGTATGGATGCTGAGACCATCTATACCTGCTATGTCAAGGACTGGGGGCGTAAGCTCATCGGTATCGTATCTCTGTCCACACTGGTCATCAGCGAAGACCACATCAAGATCAGAGACATCATGCACTCCGACTTCGTCTATCTGAACGTCTATGACGATCAGGAAGAAGTAGCGGATGAATTCAAAAAATACGGTTTCCTGGCCATGCCCGTCGTCGACAAAGAGGGCAGGCTGGTGGGAATCATCACCGTAGACGATATCATCGACGTTATCGAAGAAGAGAACACCGAGGATATCGAACGTATGGCCGGTATCGTAGACGTTACCGACACATCAGACAGCGACTATCTGGATATCAGCGTATGGCAGCATGCCAAGAACCGTCTGCCCTGGCTTCTCATCCTGATGGTAGCCTACATTTTCACCGGAATGATCGTTACGGCATATGAGGCTAAACTCTCAGAAGTTATCTGTCTCGTATCCTACATGCCCATGCTAATGGGCACTGGCGGAAACACCGGATCCCAGGCGGCTACTCTTATCATAAGAGGTCTGGCCACCGGTGAAGTCGATCTGGAAGACACCCTGAAGATACTCTGGAAGGAAGTCCGTATCGGCGCCCTTGTTGGTCTGATACTCAGCGCCTTCAACTTCCTGAGGGTAGTCTTTATCGACGGACATGACGTGATGATAGCCTTAACTATCTGCACCGCCATGGTATTTATAGTAATATTTGCCAAAGTTCTGGGGTCAATGGTACCTCTTATCGTGAAGAGGATCAAACTCGACCCGGCTCTCATAGCCAATCCGTTTATTTCATCAATTTCAGATGCTGTTGCTCTGACTATTTACTTCACTATGGCCACTCTGTTTTTGAATCTGTAGGAGGACGTCATGAAAGAGATAACAAAAGAACTGGTAATGAACTTTATCCCCGAGCGCAAGACCGAAGCTCACAAGGGAGATTTCGGCCGCGTGCTTGTAATTGCAGGATCCAGGACGATGACAGGCGCTTGTGTCTTATCATGTGAAGCGGCTTTGAGGTCCGGAGCAGGACTGGTATACGCTTTGGTTCCTGACGAGATCATGGGCCAGGTGCAGATCCTGGTACCGGAAGTCGTCATCAGAGACAGAGCTAATGGGATCCCCGATCTGTCAGACTATGACTGCATCGTGATCGGACCGGGCCTGGACACGGGAGATGACGCTAAAGCTTTAGTGGACGAGATCCTGGAGAAGGCTGAGTGCCCGCTGATACTTGACGCGGACGCCCTCAACATTATTTCGTATAACCACTGGCAGGACAGAGTCAAAGACAGATGCCTTGAAGGGCTTGGAACGGTCATCACTCCTCATATGGGAGAGGCCGCCAGACTCCTCAAGGATGATAAGGATTTTGACATGAACAATGCCGGAAGAGAGGAGATCCTCAACGAACTTTACTACATCACGGGAGCCACGGTCGTTCTCAAGGGAAGCCGCACTCTGGTGAGACCCATGTTCGGAGGTTCTCTTGATCCGGTCTACGTCAATACCACCGGAAATCCCGGCATGGCGACAGCAGGTTCCGGCGATGTGCTTACGGGCATCATCGCGGCCCTTCTGGGACAGGGCGTGAGAAACGCAGTCATGACCGGTGTTTATATCCATGGTCTGGCAGGAGACCTCATGGCCGAGGATGTGGGAGAATACAGCCTGATCGCCAGGGATATCATCAAAGGTATTCCTTTGGCTTTCAAAAATATTTTGGAGGAACAAAATGGATTATAAGCAATTTGAAGATCTGGCACGTACTATACGTGTAGATGTGATCAAGGAAGTCTTCAATGCGGGTTCCGGCCATCCCGGCGGATCACTCTCTGCAGCTGACATCGTAACAGCTCTTTACTTCAGAGAGATGAACGTAGATCCCGCAGATCCTGATAAGAAAGACAGGGACAAGCTGATCCTTTCCAAAGGACATGCAGCTCCTGTTCAGTATGCTGCTCTGGCCGAAAAAGGCTTTTTCCCCAAAGAGGAGCTCTGGAGCTTAAGGAAACTCGGTTCCAGACTTCAGGGTCACGCCAAGATGGATCTGGTCCCCGGCGTTGAAATGTCCACAGGATCCCTGGGACAGGGCTTCAGCGTTTCTGTAGGAATGGCTCTGGCCAACAAGCTGGATTCAAACCCCGGAAGAATATATGCGCTTCTCGGTGACGGCGAACTCCAGGAAGGAATCGTCTGGGAAGCAGCTATGTCAGCCGGACACTATCATCTTGATAACCTCTGCGCCATCGTTGACTGGAACGGACTTCAGATCGACGGACGCAATGACGACGTTATGACCGTAAGGCCCATAGACGAGAAGTTCAAAGCCTTCGGTTTCAACACCATCATGATCAACGGTCACGATTTCTCCGAGATCTTCGATGCATTGGATAAAGCCAGAGCCTGCAAGGGCAAACCCACCGTCATCATAGCCTCCACCCACAAGGGACATGGTGTATCCTTCATGGAGGACCAGGCCGGATGGCACGGCAAGGCGCCCAACGAAGAACAGGCCAGACAGGCAGTAGAAGAATTGGGAGGTGAATGGTAATGGCAGATAAAATGGCAACACGTGAAGCTTACGGCAAGACATTGGTCGAACTGGGAGCTGAGTACCCCGAACTGGTTGTAATGGACGCTGACCTTTCAGGATCCACCAAGACAGGAGAATTCGCCAAAGTATATCCTGAGAGATTCTTTAACATGGGAATCGCAGAGCAGAACATGTACGGCGCTGCTGCAGGACTCGCCTTATCCGGTAAGATCGTATGCGCATCCACCTTCGCTATGTTCGCTTCCGGAAGAGCTTTTGAGATCATCAGAAATTCCATCGGCTATACCCACGCCAACGTAAAGGTCTGCGCCACACATGCAGGCATCACCGTAGGCGAGGACGGCGCGTCCCACCAGACCTTTGAAGATCTGGCTCTCATGAGGACCATTCCCGGCATGACCGTAGTCAATCCTTCAGACGGAGCTTCTGCAAAAGAACTTCTTAAGCAGGTCATCGCCATGAAGGGACCCTGCTATGTGAGACTGGGAAGAGCTGCTGTACCTTTCTTCTACTCAGAAGATACCGCAAAGGAACTCAAACTCGGTAAGGGAAATACTTTGAGAGAGGGCAAGGATATCACCATCATCGCAACAGGTATCATGGTTTCAGAAGCCATGACTGCTGCTGAAGAACTGGCTCATGAGGGGATCGATGCCAGGGTGATCGACATGCACACCATCAAGCCTATCGATAAGGATATCATCATAAAGGCTGCCAAAGAGACCGGCAAGATCGTAACGGCTGAAGAGCATTCAGTTATCGGTGGACTTGGTTCTGCAGTTTCTGAAATAACTGCAACAAATTGTCCTTGCCAGCTGTATATGGTAGGGCAGCAGGATTGCTTCGGTGAATCCGGCAAGCCTGACGAGCTCAAAGCCAAGTACGGAATGACAGCTTCAGATATTTACAAAGGAGTGCACATTCTGATGAAATAACGAGGGGCGACGAAAATGGATTTTGGGAAAATGAGGTTACAGGAGGGTTTTATTATGGATAAAATGAAGACCAGGATAGGCGTTCTGGGGATCACCAGAGGCGCCGGGGCCAGCTTTGTGGCAGAAGGACTGGATTACTATCTTAATGTGAAGGATGCGCCCAGGACTTTTGTTTCAAGGCCTGATAAATATGTCGTAGAGGACAGCCCGTCAAGGCCGGAGGACATGGATCTTCTGGTATGCGTACTGGATCCCCTTCCTTCAAGACTGGAGGAGGGCGCGGCCAGATTTGCTGCGGTGAGAGCCCTGAAGGTACCTGAGATCTGGATGATCAACAGGGATAACAAGGGAGTTGATCACAAGGCTCTTGAAACATATCTTGAGATGGTGCCGGAATACAGTCAGGAAGCTATTTCTTATGAGACCGTATGCAGAGCGGCCTATAACTGCGAGAGATTAACTGAATTAAGCGGTCTGGAGGGCATAAAAAAACTTTCAGAAGCCATAAAGAAAGAATATTAACGTCATCCGCCTAAAAATTCACCAATAATAATTGTGGATTTTTAGTGAATATTTGTTTTTTATATTTCAATTTAATACTAAATGTAGTATAATAATCTGTAGTATGTCTACAGGAGGTTTAATATTGATCAGCTTTGACCATGTAACGAAAATGTATCGTCCCGGCGTCGGTCTGGACGATGTGACAGTAAATATAGACAAGGGCGAATTTGTATTCCTGGTAGGACCATCAGGAGCGGGAAAGTCGACCTTTATTAAGCTTATGCTCAAGGACATAGACCCTGATTCCGGTGAGATCAATGTCGGCGAGTATCATGTGAACAAGCTTTCCAACAGATTAGTTCCCAGATACAGAAGAAAGATCGGAACTGTTTTCCAGGATTTCAAGCTGCTTCCCAAGAAGACCGTTTATGAGAACGTTGCCTTCGCCATGGAAGTCGTGCATAAGCCGGCCAGACAGATCCGTAAGCAGGTACCTCAGATCCTGAGCCTTGTGGGTATTTCAGATAAGGCTGACAAGTATCCTCATGAACTTGCCGGAGGTGAGCAGCAGAGAGTCGCCATCGCCAGAGCCATCGTCAACAATCCTCAGGTGCTCATAGCCGATGAGCCTACCGGAAACCTTGACCCGGTCACTGCCTGGGGCATCATGGATCTTCTGGATCAGATCAATATGAGAGGAACTACAGTCCTCATGGTTACTCACGCCAAGGACATCGTAAACCGCATGGATAAGAGGATCATCGCCATCGACAGAGGCAGAGTCATCCATGACAGTAAAGAAGAATACTATGGTCCCATGGGAGGTGATGAAGAATGATAGGAAGCATGTTTTATACGATCAAACAGGCCTTTATCCAGATCTTCAGAAACCGCGGCATGAGCCTTGCTTCGATATTTTCCATTCTGGCAATGCTCCTGATCCTGGGACTGGTCTTCATAATCATTGTGAACATCAATCTTTTCTCTGAGATAGTCAAGCAGGACTATGATCAGGTCGAAGTCTTCATAAAGGACGAAGCCACTCAGGAAGAGATAGACGATGTAATGGAGCAGCTCCGCGGCAGAGCAGGAGTCACTGAAGTAATTTACAGAACAAGAGAAGAGGCTCTGGAAATCATGAAGGAACGCTGGGGCGAATCCGGATACCTTCTGGATTCCCTGGGAGAGAATCCTCTTCCGGCTTCCATTCTCATCAACGTGGATTCTTTGGATAATGCAGGAGGCGTGGCATCCTTTGCCGGACAATTCGATATAATCGAAGATGTCCAATACTACAAGGAAACGGTGGACAAGCTGACCAAGATCACCAACTTCCTTCAGATAGCTTGCATGATCATCATGGCCTTCCTTGTAGTCGTATCAGTCATCGTGGTATCCAATACCATCAAACTGACAGTTATGGCCAGGGCGGATGAGATCCACATCATGAGATATGTGGGTGCAAACAACTGGTTCATACGAGGTCCCTTCATGGTGGAGGGCATCATAATCGGCCTTCTGGCTTCACTCATAGCGTCGGGCGCCATCGCCTTGATCTACAAGAAGCTCATAGAGGCAGTAGGAGATCAGATCTTCGCTATAATCTCAAGCCCGCTGATCTCAGTTGAATACATGACAGTAAACCTTACGATAATATTTGTAGCTCTCGGATGTTCCATCGGAGCCTGGGGAAGTATAGTCTCCATGAGAAAATATCTGAAAGCCTGATTCGAAAAGGGGAAACAATGAAGAGGTATATTAGGAAAAAATTAATAGCAGCATTTCTTTCGGCAGTCCTTGTTCTGACTTTCTGCGCAGCGCCTGCTGTGGATAAGGGCATTACCGCAGGGACCTCTGTTGCTTACGCTGCCACTTATCAGGATCAGATCGATGATAAGAAAGATGACCTGAGCGGAGTTAAGGAAGAACAGAAAGAAGTCCAGAATGAACTTGCCAAGGTGGCTGATGACATCAAAGCTCTTCAGTCTAACGTGGATCAGATCAATGCTCAGATCGGACAGACCACTCAGGAAATCAGTAATACCGAAGCTAAGATAGAGGACAAGAAAGCTGAGATCAGAACCAAGAAAGCCGAGATCAAGAAGAAACAGAAAGAGATCCAGAAGCAGGAAGAAGGTCTCAACGAGAGACTGGTTGTAATGTACAAGAACGGATCCGTCGGTTTCATGGATGTTCTCATGGGCTCCAACAGTATTTCGGAGTTCGTATCCAACGTTGAGATGATCCAGAAGATCTACGAGAATGACGTAGAGATCTTGAAGGTCCTTGAGAAGGAACATAAGAAGCTCGAGAAGGAGCGTAAGAAACTCCTTGAAGAAGAGGAAGCTCTTAAAGCCATCCAGGCAGAACTTGCCAAGAAGAAAGAACAGCTCAACGGACAGATAGCCCAGCTTAAAGAGAAGCAGGGACAACTCAACTCCAAGAAGAAAGTATTAGAGGATAAGGAAGACGAACTCAAGGCTGCAGCAGACAAGCTGATCGCTGAGATCAAGAAACTTCAGGATGCCAGCAGAGTATACTCCGGAGGAGCTTTCCAGTGGCCGGTACCTTCGTCCACATACATTTCATCATCCTTCGGATACAGGATCCATCCAATATTCAAGACATGGAAACTTCATACAGGCACAGATATCGGAGCTTCTTACGGCGCCCCTATCGTCGCTGCTGCTGAAGGTAAGGTCATCATGGCCACCTGGTACGGCGGATACGGAAACTGCGTAATGATCGACCATGGAAGCGGCATCGTAACTCTCTATGGTCACTGCTCAGGATATGCCTGCTCAACGGGCCAGGAAGTCAAGAAAGGACAGACCATCGCCTACGTGGGCAGCACCGGAAATTCAACAGGCAACCACTGTCATTTCGAGGTCAGAATCAACGGTCAGTATGTGAATCCCATGAGCTATTTCAGTTAAAAAAGGATAACATACGGTAAATGAATATAAGTCATTTGATCAAAAAAATATTATATAACAGGGGGATCGTTTCTGATGAAGATATTCAGGAATTTCTTTCCCCTAATCCCAGGAAGACCTATGATCCGCTCCTGCTCCCTGATATGGAAGCAGGCGCGGATTTAATATTGAATGAGATAAAAGCGGGTTCCAGGATCATGATCTACGGAGACTACGATGCTGACGGTATCACTGCCACATCCCTGATGATGAGTGTTTTGGGACATCTCATGAAAGACAGACCTGAGGATCTCAGCTACTATATACCTTCACGCTTTGAAGAAGGCTATGGCCTCAACATGGATGCCATAAAGAGTATCTATGACGAAGGCTTCGACTTCATCATAACCGTGGACTGCGGAAGCGTATCAGAGAAAGAAGTCAGATATGCAGAGGAGCTGGGCATGAAGGTCCTTGTAACGGACCATCACACCATCACCGACAGGATGGCAGGCTGCCTTCTCATCAACCCCAAGAAGCCCGGAAGTCAGTATCCATTCAAGGAACTCTGCGGCTGCGGAGTCGCCTTCAAACTGGCCCAGGTGCTCCAGAAGAAAGCCGGCCTTCCCAAGAGAGTGCTTACGGAAGTTCTGGACCTGGTGGCCATAGGTACAGTGGGAGACATAATGCCCCTTGTAGATGAGAACAGGACTCTGGTCAAATTCGGCCTCAAAGTCATAAATCAGGGCCTGAGACCCGGCCTGAGAGAGCTGGTAAAGGAAGCAGGCTTGACTGTAGGCAACATTACCTCCGAGAATATCGGCTTTGTCATCGTGCCTCATTTAAACGCTTCCGGAAGGATCGAAGATGCTTCCCAGGCCGTCAGACTTATGATGGCAGAGGAGGGTGATCCGGAGCTTCCTTCACTTGTATCAAACCTGATCTACAAGAACCGCGAGCGCAAAAGACTTCAGTCCGAGACTTACAAGAAATGCCTTGAGATCGCTGAACCTGAGGATTTCATGCTCATCCGCTGTGATGATGCTCATGAAGGCATAGCGGGGATCGTGGCAGGCAAGATCAAGGATTCATTTTACAGGCCTGCAGTCATTGTCATGCCCACTCACGGAGAAGAAGGTCTTCTTAAGGGCACCGGAAGGAGCATAGAGGGAATCAGTCTCTATGATCTCCTCAAGAAATATGATGATCTTTTCGTTAAATTCGGAGGGCACAGCGGAGCCTGCGGTTTCACCATTCCTGAGGATAATTATATGACCCTGAGAAATGGTCTTCTTGAAGACATCAAGGTCATAAAAGAAAAAGACCCTGAACTTTTCATAAGAAAGTATCCCTGTGACATGGATCTCGGGATAGACGAAGTTTCTTTGGATCTGGCTGAGCAGATAGAGATGCTGGCGCCCTTCGGAAACGGAAATCCGAAGCCTGTGTTCAAACTTAAAAAAGCCAGGATCGCCGACGTGAGATACATGGGAAATGAGGAGCAGCATGTCAGATTTTCAGTAAGGGGAGACGGCATGCGCAGTCTGACCTGCGTGCTCTTTAACCGGGCAGGGGATATGAGAGATGTCTTAAGAAGAGACACTGCCCACGATATCATCGGATCCGTGGAATGCCAGGTGTGGCAAGGGCAGAAAAGACTGCAGTTTATTGCGGAAAACATAATTGACTAGTTTTGGAATAGGGTATATAATACTTTTAGAATTTACAGCACAAAAGCATCAAAGTGTGCAAGGAGGATGAATATGGCATACGAATCCAGATTTCAGAGAGAAGATATTGATGAACTGTTCGAAGCGGTGCTCACTCTTGAAGACTTAGAAGACTGCTACAGATTTTTTGAAGATATTTGCACCATCAATGAGATATATTCCATAGCTCAGCGTCTCAGGGTAGCGAAGCTCCTTTCAGAAAAGAAGACATACATGGAGATCGCTCAGGAGACCAATGCATCCACAGCAACCATTTCAAGGATCAACAAATGCCTGGTATACGGTGCTGACGGATACAAGAGAGTACTGGAGAGACTCAGCAAAAAGGAAGAAGATAAATGATTTTTAACGTTTATATCTATGAAGGCACCACATCTAGTGAAGAGCTGTCACACAGACTTGCCTTAGATGCGGTGGTTCACTATTGCTTGGAAAAGGAAATTGCCTTTGATGATGAGATCAATAAATGGACGGAAGGAGAAAAGGGGAAACCCTTTTTCGAGGATCTTCCGGTCCATTTTAATGTGAGCCATTCCGGGTTCCTCTGGGTATGTATGGTGGGCGAAGCTCCCTGCGGTATTGACATCCAGGTGGGGCAGGAGATGAATGTCAGAAAGTATGACAAGATCATTCAGAGGTATTTCACACCTAACGAACAGCTCTTCTGTGAGAAATACGGAACTGAAGGCTTCTTCAGGATCTGGGCTCACAGGGAGGCTTTCGGCAAATACACCGGAGAGGGATTCTACGGCAAGATGCCCGACTTCGTGGGAGACGACGGACTTCTCAGTATAGAAGTCACAGTCCCGGGGACTGACAAGAAGGTCTACGTCAAGGATGAACCCATAGGCCCGGATATTTATCTGGCCTACTGCACCGAAGGCGAAGATGACTATGTTAAATTCATGGAGTAAGCCATGGGCAAAAGAACTTGCATGGAGACGGCTCTTGCCAAGCTCAACTACAGAATGCGGACAGAGCACGAACTGAGGAAAGCCCTTAGTGAAGCAGGATTCAATAATGATGAGATCGATGATTCTTTGGAAGAGCTCAAAGAATATGGCTACGTTGATGATCTCAGGTTTGTCCGCGAGTTCTACAAGAGCTACAGGAGAAAGAACTGGTCCAGAAACAGGATCATAAGAGCTTTGGGAGAAAAGGGCATAACATCAGGTATGGCCAGAGACGCATTGGATGACTTCGAAGGATCCCAGGAATTTGAGAGCCTCGGATTGAACTCCGACGAGAGGACAGAAGCTCTTAAAGTGGGAAGGGACATGGCAAGGATCCAGTTGAACAGCGGAAAAAACATAGATGACAACTTCCTGAGAAAGATAGGAAGAAGGCTCACCACCCTGGGCTATGACACCGGCTGCTGTTATTTTGTAATGAAGAAGATCAGAGAAGAAGGCAACGATCCTTTGGAGGAATAGATGAACATTTGCTTGTACGGCTCTTCGAGCCCGGATCTGGAACAAATTTATTATGATAAGGTCTATGAACTGGGTCAGCTCATGGGTTCCAGAAAGCATTGCCTCGTCTTCGGAGGCGGAGAGCAGGGGCTCATGGGCTCTTGTGTGAGGGGTCTGGAAGCTTCGGGAGGAGAGGCCATTGGAGTGGCTCCGAGATTTTTTGATCTTCCGGGAATACTCCATAAGGAGTGTAAGGAGTTCATCTTCACCGACAACATGAGGGAAAGAAAGCAGATCATGGAAGAGAGAGCGGAAGCTTTCATCATCGTTCCCGGCGGAGTGGGGACCTACGAGGAATTCTTTGAGACTTTCACGCTTAAGCAGCTGGGAAGGATCAATAAACCCATAGGGATCCTCAACATCAACGGATATTTCGATCTTCTTAAAGAGATGCTGGACCAGAGCATTGAGAAGGGCTTCATGAAGGAGACCTGCTCCCACATCTACGGCATCTTTGAAGATCCGGAAGAACTGCTGGATTACATAGAAAATGTCCATGAGGAACCCATGGACATATATACTCTCAAACTTGGATGAAAAAAGCATCTCACTCATGTGAAATGCTTCAGGTGGTCGGGGCGACAGGATTTGAACCTGCGGCCTCTACGTCCCGAACGTAGCGCTCTACCAAGCTGAGCCACGCCCCGACGAACAGAAATATAATATCATAAAAGATTTAGTATTTCAAGTATTACTTTGTAAAGGAAATAAAATTATGAAACTCATATCTTGGAACGTCAACGGACTCAGAGCGATCATGGGCAAAAACTTCATGGAGTATTTCAATGAGGCAGATGCAGACTGCTTCTGTCTTCAGGAGACAAAGCTTCAGGAGGGACAGATCGAGATGGACCTTCCCGGATATCATCAGTACTGGAATTATGCTGATAAGAAAGGCTACTCCGGAACGGCTGTCTTCACCAGAAAAGAACCCCTGAGCGTAAGATACGGCATGGGAGTAGATGAACATGACCATGAGGGGAGACTCATAACTCTGGAGTTTGAGGACTTCTATCTGATAACAGTCTATGTGCCTAATTCCCAGGATGAACTCAGACGCCTTGATTACAGAATGAAGTGGGAGGATGACTTCCTCAGATATATCAAAGGACTGGAAGAGACCAAGCCGGTCATTTTCTGCGGGGATCTCAACGTGGCTCACGAGGAGATCGACCTTAAGAACCCTAAGACCAACAGGAGAAATGCCGGTTTCACCGATGAGGAGAGAGGTAAGCTCACCACACTTCTCAACGAAGGATTCACGGATACCTTCAGATTCTTCTATCCTGAACAGGTCACCTATTCCTGGTGGTCATACAGATTCAAAGCCAGAGAGAAGAACGTAGGGTGGAGAATCGACTATTTCATTTGTTCAGAAGCTCTGAACGGAAGACTTAAAGACGCTAAGATCCATACCGACGTAATGGGTTCAGACCATTGCCCGGTAGAGCTGGATATAGATTAAGGAGAGATGGAAAATATGTCACAAACAATAAAAGCATCGAAGATCCTCTATGAGATGCAGGAGGCAGGGAGAGATCAGATGGAGAAGGAGAAACCTTCTGTAGATGACCTTCTTGACCGTAACATCGCTCTCATGGTAAACAGGATCGATATGGTAATGAACAGAAAGGCAGATGAGAGCGAGGAAGTGGTATACACGTCCAATCCCTGTCCCTCGGAGAGAGCTACTCTTTTGAGAGTATACACTGCCAAGGTGGGAGATGAAGTCATCGCCTACGCTTCATCAAACTGGACATTAGTGAACTTCAAAAGCAGAAAGATCCTTAAGGTCAAAGAACTGAACATGAAGAAATATACCATGGCCAAGTACAGAAATCCCTTCGGAGACAGAAAGTACAAAATCACCGAAGAGGATGAGAGGCTCATGGAAGAAGTGGGAAAGTTCAAAGTCGGACGTGAATACATGGATGATAACGGCCACATGAACAACATCAAGTATCTGGAGCACGTGGAAGACCACATTCCCGAACTCAGGGAAGGGGCCTTTCTCAAGGAGATCCGTCTTCACTTCATGAAGGAAGCGCTCTATGATGAGGAGCTTACAATAAAGCGCC
>JAEEGL016114262.1_pt1 | contig 13946 bp, 10 predicted proteins | sample 9134231 | NCBI WGS metagenome assembly JAEEGL01 (sample SAMN16246548, study PRJNA631951) | gut metagenome | biome: gut microbiome; feature: rumen; material: fiber-attached | host: Bos | place: Iran: Karaj | collected 2018-10
TCTTGTTAAAGATATGAGGAAAACTCCGTCAGCTCCTGATGCTGAATGCAGAGCTAAAGAAGAAGGCTGCAATGACTATATATATAATAATTGGAACTTTGATGCCGAAGGTACACATAGCGATATATGGACATTCAGTTGTGGATATACCCCGACACTTACAAACTTGAAGAAGATATGCGGAGAAAGTTTATCTGAATCTTCTTACGGATGTCCTTTGACTTGTGATGAAACAGTAATAGCTCCGGACGGAGAAACCGATACGGGTATACACTTGGTTATGAATGCTGACGGTATATGTGTATGTCCTGATTGCAGCGACTTAGACTCGTGGTGTCTTGATGAACAAAATCCGATAACAGAATTTGAATGTGATACAGATATGGCAGGCAAAAGACCTAATCCCGATGAAAATCAGTTTTGCTTAAAATATCCGTGTGATTATGTATTGCCGATTGATGATAATCATCCTTATGAAGAAGGCAAAGAAATACAAAAAATAAAACCTGTCGGGGCTACTTCTTGCAAATGTCCTGATGAGGAAGTATTTAAAGATTACTTAGCTAAGTATCCCGACTTGAAATATGATGATACCAATACAAGATATTGTGTAGCAAGACACGATATGTGCGAAGGTAATTTGGTTTCCGATAACCCGATAATATCAGGAAACTTTAAATATGATGAACAATATAATTCCTTGTATGTAATAGTGCCATCAACATTTATTTCTACTAAAAGTGATGCTGTAAGAGCATGTGGTGGTATAAATGTAGGAACTATCAGCGATGCTAATATTCCAACAACCGGATATTTTGCAACAAGAGATAAAGTTTGCAAAAGACTTTCTGATGGCAAAGTTGATTGTAAAGATTATGGTGTTCCTGGCGCTTTAGTTAGAGGTGCTATTTGCACAAAGAAACCAGATTTTATAGATGATGGTACAGATGGTGCTTGTCATTGTCCCGAATGTGATGATGACAAATCAATAGATATGTTCCTGAATTGGGGTGAAACTTATGACGAAGCTGCATACTATTGTGATAATACTCAAACCGAATGTGTATCACAATGTTCTAATATAACAAAATGGGATCCTAAAGCAGGTGAAAACGGTAAATGCGTTTGTGATGAAACAAAAGTAACACTTAACCCGGGTGAAGTATTTAATCCTGATAGCGATACTTGCAAATCCGCAACTTGTCCAGGAAATCAGGTTTCTGACGCACCGATTATACCTGAAGGTATGATATTGGTTAGAAGAGATGCTAATAGCAATCTTTATTGGTTAGTATCAAATGAATTACCAATAAAACGTAATTTTGCAGATGCAAAAGCGTATTGCGAACAAAATAATATGAGATTACCATTAACGGAAGAATTTAATTACGGGTCTCGTCGAGTACCTTTTGCAATAAATACGGAATTTAAAAATTTGATTTCCAGAGTTTCTACAGAGAATATTTCCTATTGGACAGAGGGCGCTACAGATGGTAGGCCTAGTATGATGTCATCAGATAATACGCGGTTATCAGGTTACCAACTTTCTGCTTCTTTGACTGACCCCAATAAATTGTATTATACTATTTGTGTTCAAGATCCTAAATACATAAAAACAGATGACAATTCTTGCAGTTGTCCTCCAAGTTCTGAATTTCAATCTACAAAAGCATATTTAACAGATCTTCATAAAATATATAAAGCTAATGTAACAGATGCTTCTTGTATGGTATCTTGTGCTGAAGATAACTATGGAATAGCAGGTATAAGAAAAGGTTGGGGGTCTAGTTTTTGTAAATGTGCCGGTACAGCTGAAGATTACGATGCCTATATCGATGAAAGCCAAAACGAAGTATTTAATCCGGAAGATTTCCCGGCATGTAAAACAACTGTTTGTAAAGGTAACCAACAATCAGCTGATGTGATAGTTCCGAATGGAATGAAATTCTACGAAAGTACTAATAATCAGTATTTGGTTAAAAAAGTAACAGGTAAAGTTAATAGTGTAGAAGAAGCTGAAAATCTGTGTAAACAAAACGGTGATATGCATTTTGGACAAGTTACAGCTACTCTCGCTAATGATATATTTAAAGATAATAGTAATGTCTATTTAATGCGTAACTTTGGCATATTGAATAAGACTGATGATAAACCTGTTTATAGGTGTAATTCTAGTGGTTGTGTAAATTCTGATAATTTTAATAATATATATGGTGTATTATGTACAAAGAAACCTCAATTTATAGATAATAATAATAATAATAGTTGCCGCTGCGTACCGTGCAGTGAAGGTAATTCAGAATTTATTTCATTGATGTATAGCAACTGGTATGGTAAAGACTATGATGAAACATACTATTGCAATGCAAGCGCAGAAGATTATTCTTGTGTATCTCAATGTGAAGAAGTACCTAAATTTGATACAACACACGATGCTCCTGCGAATAATGGCAAAGCAATTCATAAGATAGTTGTAAACGGACAATGTCAATGTCCTCCTGCAAGTGAGTTTACGGCATTCTTGGCATTAGATGCCAATAAAGACTTAGAATATGATGATGATTTGACAGGTTCTAATCCGTCATCCTGCTTGAGGAAAAAATGCCCAGTAGGTTCTCATTTTGATACAACCAAGAAGTTGTGCGTATGTGATAGTGAAATGATGCAAGCTACATACAAAGATGATGCCGGTCACGGATATATATACATAAAAGATGGATTATATTTGTATACAAAAAGTGAAAGTAAAACTTATACAGCGGCTGAAACATATTGTACAAGTGTTGGGGGAAGGATTCCTACAAGTGCAGAAGCGAATAAAATTATAAGTATTATTGGTAAAGATTTCTATTCTGCTTCTAATCACTCTTGGACAGCTACTTCCTATCCGAACAGTGGAGAATGTACTGCAAATAATCCTTGCCACTATGTTGTTCCTAAAAATGGTACTTCGGCGGGAGGTTGGTATTTACATGATTCTTCGTATAGTAATACTTGGTGTGTAGCTAATGAAACAGCAGTAACACAAATTAAGAAACAAGAAAATTATTTGCAGCTTGAATGTAAATGTTGGGCTTCACCTATACCAGGATTTAGTTATAGCGGAGAAAGCTATAAATATAATAAAGATAATGCATCAATAGAACCTCTTTGTCAGGAACAGTGTGCTAAAGTCGGACAAGACAGTGAAGTACAGCTTGTAAGAAGTTCAAGTGATGCTACAGAATGTGTTTGTCCTGCTGAAGGAAAGATGCCGACAGGATATATTAAAGATGATGAAAAATACGATGCAACAAATCTCGATACGTGTAAATCTCCAAGATGTACAATAGAAGGTACTGAATGGGGTGCAAAATATATGAAACTTGATGTCGGAACTGTAACTGTTACGTATGGTGGTGAGTATTGGGATAGAAAAAATGTCGGAACTATATATATAAAACCGTCAGAAAGTCTTGCAAAAGCTACTGCAACAGGTCTTTCCTCATTGTGTTCAAACGGTTATCACGTTGCAACGGTTTATGAAATGAAAGGTATTATGGATCATAAAGCTGATATCATAGCTAAAAATCCAAATATGTGGAATAATGCTGTTGCTCTTGCTGCAGGCGGTTCATGCGGAACATCTAACAGTAAATGCAGTAATAGTGGCGGTGTAGTATTTGCATTCGATTCTTCCGTAAAAGTTCATAATCGTATGGGTTATACGGAAAAAGGCAACTTGTGCTTGCATACGGGTGATGGTAATAAAATACATGATAAAAATGTTGCTACGTTCTGTGTTGCAAATACCGAACCTGTAGATGACAAAGATTGTATTTGTACAAGTGATGAATGTAAATGTCCTGCAACAAGAACCTGGAGAGAAGGAAGCAATCTTGACCTCTGGAGCGGAAGCTATGTTGGTCATAGCGGTGGCAGACATTGTGAAAAAATTAATAATATAGATTGTTGTTATAACGGTACTATGATACAAAGAGATCCATTGATACTCGATTTGAATAATGACGGTATAAAACTTACGGATGTTCAGGGCGGTGTTATGTTCGATATGTCAGGAACCGGTGTAAAAACACTCACAGCTTGGACCGTCAAGGGTAATACCGATGATGCGTTCTTATGCTTGCCTGAAAACGGTCAGGTTAACAGTCTTCGTCAATTATTCGGCGATTCTGAAAAACATGAAAACGGTTTCTTGAAGCTTGCTGATTATAACACTAACAAAGAAGCCGGCAGCCAGGGCGATCAGGTTATCGATAAAAAGGATTCAATATATAATTCTTTGAGATTGTGGATAGATACCAATAAGAACGGAAAAGTCGATACAGGTGAATTGTTCACACTTCCCTCAAAGGGTGTCAGCGAAATATCATTGGATTATACAACAAACGGTTCAAAAGACAGTAACGGTAATCAAAATGCCTTAGTAAGCGCATTTAGAACCATTGTTGATAATATCGTTACCTTTGTCGGTAAAGTTGTCGATGTAATTCTGAATATTTGGAGTTCATTAACGGCATAGCCGCAGAAGGCAGAATTGTGCATTTAATGTACGAAAAAAATAATCAAACAAAGAGGACAACCAAAAATTGTCCTCTTTGTTGTATACGTACAGTTTTACCTTATAAGATTTTGTATTGAACTGTTCTCCAAAAAGTGAGCAATTAACTCGCCAATAAAAAATCTTTGTATTCTATATTATTTCTCTTAATTTGCCGTGAGCCATTTTTAAAAGCTCTTGTGCTGCCTCAAATTCAATATTCTTCTTAATCATAATAACTGCTTCTTTTACTTTCCAATTTGCTTTTTCCAAAGTAATTTCCGCAGATTGTTCATCACATTCGGTTAATGTAATAACTATTCTTTTAGCTCTTTGTTTAAGCTTTTCGTTTGTCGGCAGTAAATCTATCATATAATTCTGATAAGTTTTTCCGATTTTTATCATAGATGCGGTAGAGAGCATATTTAAAATCATTTTTTGTGCCGTACCTGCTTTTAACCTGCTCGAGCCTGTGATTACTTCAGGTCCAACATTCGGACATATAAATACATCGGAAAACTCTTTTATTGCTGCATCTTGATTACAACAAATTGTTATAATAGCACAATTTTTATCTTTTGCGGTTTTTATCACGCCTAAAAGCCATTTGGCATTTCCGCTTGCCGAAATGCCTACTACGACATCATTTTTATCCGAAAGGGCATTATTTAAATCGATAATACCTCTGACATAATTATCCTCTGCTCCTTCAATTGCATTTCTTAGAGCTTCATCTCCGCCTGCAATAATGCCCTTTACCAAATCAGGAGAAACACCGAAAGTCGGAGGACATTCAGAAGCATCCAAAACACCTAATCTTCCGCTTGTACCTGCACCGAAATATATGACATGTCCGCCCTTTTCTATTCTGTCGGCAATTATATCCACTGCTTTTGTAACCTCCGGCAAAACTTTTTTTACCGCTGCAGAAACTTTTTTATCTTCATTATTCATCATATTTAAAATTTCTTCAGTTGAAGCTAAATCTATATTTAATGTATCGGTATTATTTTTTTCTGTTGAAATTATATCCATTTTTACTCCTTTGCTATTAAAACAGGCTCTTTTTTGTCTTTTTCCGAAAATTCTTCGCTTAATCCGTGCGAAGTTTTACCCCAATTCATATCTCTTGGCAATATAAAAATTTTAAAAACTATAAAAATTACAACGGGCGACCACATTAAAATCATATAAAAACTGGTTTCAATCGCTTGTTTTATTGTTTGGAGAAAGGATAATTTATCGTATTTTTTGAGGCTGAATAACAAGGTTACAAAAAAGAACAAGCCTACTCCGCATGCTACGGCTAAGGTAGATAATAATTGATTTTCATGCCCGCTGATAAGTTTAGAACTTTGTACTATAAGGTGAAAAACCAATAATACGGGAAGAATAAATTCCAACAGATAAGAAAGCATGTCAAAACTTGCTCTTAAACTGATTATTTCGGATGTTAAAATTTGCCAGCAATAATCTAAATATCTTCTTATACTACCCTCAACCCAGCGGCGTCTTTGGCGGATTAAAGGAATAAATTTTAAAATAGCCTCCTCGTAAACCTCTGCGGCTTGACAATATCTAATTCCCCAAGCATTAAGATGCAGCTTTGTTGATAAATCCAAGTCATCCGTAATGGTATAATTGTTCCATCCGCCTACTTCTTCAAGAGCGGCTCTTTTGATAAGTTCACCGTTTCCTCTTAATTCAACCGCACCGTTTATGCTGTCACGACTGAGTTGAAAATGATTATCCATTGTATATTCATTATTTTGACATCTTGTCCATAGGTTTTCGTCTTTATTTATTATAATTTTTCTTGCCTGAACCGCACCTATATCTTCAGGCGCAAGATAAGGAAGCAATACCTTCAAAAAATCGGGCTTTACTTTTGCATCAGCATCGAATACGCAAATAACTTCCCCTTTTGTAAGCGGTAATCCGTCATTTAATACAGCGGATTTTCCGGGAAAAGCAGTTTTTTCTCTTATCAAATAATTAATTTTCCCTTTGTACCTTTCCGCTAAATCTTTGATTATTGCAGAGGTATTATCTGTGCTTCTGTCGTCTATTATAAAAATTTCAAAATCGGGATAGTCTAAACTTAAAAGGTTTTCTATTGTTTTTTCTATAACTTTTTCTTCATTATGAGCGGGAATCATAATTGATACGGAAGGTTCATAATCTGTTTTTAATCTTTGCGGTCTTTTTTTACGCCGTCTTGATTGGTGAGTAAAAGCCGCACTCAAAAACATTGTGTATATGACACATAAGAAAATAACAATATATAAAGAGGTTATTTCAGGAAAAATATAGCGTGCAAAAGCCAATAGCCCCCAACATAAACATATAAAAGTAAGTAATATCAGTCTGTCTCTCATTAAAAACCTATTAATATAAAAATAGTATCTTCTATTAGAATAGCATAAAAATATAATCCTGTTTATAATGTTAATTTTCTATATTAAAGGTATCGGTACAAGTTTTCTGAAAAACTTATACTCGTTGTAATTTTTGGGCAAGGGCTGCCAATATCTGTATACTTTTTTCCCACGTTTTATCAAGTCGTTTGCCAAATCATCCGCTTCGTTTTCGGTTTTCGCCAAATAAGGATAACAAAAAGGACTGTAACAATTATCAGGATTAATCATTAAATTATTTGTTTTGTTAAAAAGCTTATGATAGTTAATAAATTGATGTTTTCTGATTTTTTGCAAATCCATCGTATTAATTTTTTCCTGTGTAAATTTATCTAAAGTTTTTATTTCATAATTTGCAAACTCATTTTCTAATTTTATAATTTCGGCTTCCTTCATTGGAATATTCAATTTGTTTTCTTCATTTTCGGGTATTTGTCCGATTTCTTTTATCCACAAATAGCTGCCGTAAAAAACAGGTAAAAATTTTCTTGCACTGTTAAAGCAAGCAAAACCTTTCGGTTTAGAATAAAATGAATGAGCATTATCAATGATAATCTTGGGATATTTTTGAGATAAAAATTCGGTATTTTTATCGCATATTCCGAAATAATTAGGATAAACAATGAAAGCTTCTTCTTTAAATTCTTTTTCAGGCAGAAAATTATCATTTATATGATAAAAACAGATTTTACAATCTTCTTTTTTTATTGCAGGGAAAAGTGTATTGCAAATATAATATGGCAAGTGTAATTCCTTTATATTATAGGTCTTTATAATATATCTTAAAGAATTTCTTGCTAAATTTAGTTTTAACAAATTGTACATTTAATTCAAAAATTCCGAACCCTAATTGCTTCATACAATGTAATAGCTACGCTGTTTGAAAGATTAAGGCTTCTTTGGTTTTCTTTCATTGGTATACGAAAACAATTATCAAAATCTGAAAATAACAAATTTTCAGGCAATCCTCTTGTTTCGGGACCAAATATTAATAGTATTACATCATCATTTGTTTTGAAATCCGCCTCAAAATGGGATTTTTTAGCTTTTGTTGTCATATAAAATTTATAGGCATTCGGATATAACTCAAATATTTCATCAAGAGTTTGAACGTGAGTAATTTTTACATCTTCCCAATAATCAAGCCCTGCACGTTTTAAGTGTTTTTCATCAAGCGAAAAGCCTAGTTTTCCGCATAAATACAATTCAGTACCCGTACATGCACATAATCTGACTATATTCCCGGTATTTTGCGGTATTTCAGGTTCATATAAAACAATTTTTATATTACTGTTGTTCATCATTTTTGAAAAATCTTCTGCTTTCTATTAAAACGGGAACCCCTCTGAGAACACATAAAAATACCGTTACATAAGTGCAAATAATTGCAATCGTGGAAACTGTGTCTTTATACATATAATCAGCCGGAATGTTTGCCGCAATAATCAGAGCAAATGCCATTGCCTTGCAAACTGCATAAGAAAACCTTACGAAATTTGATGCAACGATGAATTTTGCTATTTTCCCCTGCATCATGGTGGTTGAGCCGAATGCCGTATATCCTTTCTCAAAAGCAACAGAACGTACACCATCCGTTAATAACCCTCTTGTTACAACAACAAGGGGAATCCATACGGGAACATACTCGGGCAAAACAACTGCAAATGTAATCCAATAAACATTTTCTACTACTCTATCGCCTAGAATATCCAAAAGTGCACCGAACTTTGAACTTTCATGTAATAATCTCGCAAAAAATCCGTCTAATCCGTCCATCCATATTACAAGAATTGTTAGTATGAATGCTGTAATATAAACTGTATTAGTATGTTTGAATAACAGTAATACCGTAATTATTGCAAGAATCATTCTGCTTATTGTAATAAAATTAGCCATTTTTCCCCCAATATTCTTTATGCTTTTTCTGTACTTCCTCGTATAAATCAAATAAAACTTTTTCAAGCTGCAGCCTGCATTCTTTTTCTTTGTCCATATCAGCATCATGCGGAACATAAATAGGTTCACCGAATAACAATGTAGTTCTTGGAGCTAATTTGAAAGGAATATGCATTTCGTCCCAAGAATTTACCTTTAATGTTCTCATGCAGGGAGCAATAGGAATAATAGGTTTTTGGCTCATTTTGGCAAGCTTTATTATTCCTTTTTTTACTTTATGTTTTGGACCAACCGGACCATCCACCATAAAAACAACATTATCGCCGTTTTCTAATGTTTTAATCATTTCTCTGATAGCTTGTTCACCCTCTCTTTGCTGAGAACCTCTAATCAAAGAAAAACCCATATTATGACAAACTTGAGATATAAGCTCTCCGTCATTACTTAAACTGATTAATATATGGAGTTTTTTTCTATGCTCAACGGGAAAACATCCCGCACCGTACTGCAAACCATGCCAAAGTGCATATATGGCAGGCTCTTTAGAATCGTCAAAATTTACCATATATCTTTTGGTTCTTTTATCCATAAAATTTATTAAGGCAAAAACAAGGTCTGAGGCAAGTTTTATTTTGAATTGCTGTGACGGAGTTTTGTCGGATAATCTCAGCTCTTTTCTATTTGCCATTAAAATATTCCTCTATGGTTTTGGCGACTTCTTCGGAAGCATTTTTTTCGCCAAATTTTTCTTTGATATTGTGTAATTCCTTAACCATTTTTTCCCGTTTTTGCTCATTATGAAGCAAACTCAAAATTTCACTCGATATAAGCTCAGGCTGTGCCCTGTGTTGAATAAACTCCTGTACGACATCTTTGTTTGCCATAATATTCGGTAACGAAACCTTTGAAATATGTCTGATAATAAGGTATATCCAATAAAAAGGCAAAGGACCTTTGTAACAAACACACATTGGTGTTTCGTACATAGCAGCTTCTAATGTAACGGTTCCAGAGGTTAAAATCAACGCATCGCTGCTTGAAAGCAGGGCATGATTTTGTCCTTTTATAAGTTTTACATCTATACCGTCTGTTTTTAAGTCCTTTATATATTCATTCAAGAAATTTTCATCCATGTTTTCCGCTTGAGAAATGCAAAATTGAATTTTCTTTTGGCGTTCAAATATTTCTCTTATAGCTTGTGTATAAATAGGCATCATATAATGCAGCTCGAACTTTCTGCTGCCCGGGAAAACTCCTACTATCTTTTTATTCGGGTTAAGTCCGTTCTTTTCAATAAATTCATCTTTGTTATAATTAAATTCAAGCTCGGATACTAAAGGATGTCCGACATATTTTGCCGTAATATTTTCCTTCTTGTAAAATTTTTCTTCAAAAGGAAAGATAACCATAAGCTGTGAAATATATTTTCTTATTTTTGAAATTCTGTGTTTTCTTGTTGCCCAAACCTGCGGCGAAATATAATAGAAGGTTTCAAATTTGTATTTTTTAAGAAATTTCGCAATTCTTAAATTAAATCCGCCATAATCAACCAACAAAACCAAATCAGGTTTAAACTCATTATTCAAGTAGTTGATAAGCTCTTTTGCTAATTTTACATGGTCAAAAATGGCTTTAAGAGATATGCCGACAACTCCCATTTTTGTGTGGTCTTTTATTATTTTAACTCCCTCGGCTGCCATGTTTTTACCGCCGACACCTTCAACAATAAGGTCTGGCATTGTTTTTTTCAGTTCTTTAACTACATTTGCGGCATGCAAATCTCCTGATAATTCACCTGTAATTATAAATAATTTCTTCATATCGCTACCACCACAATATTGTTTTTATTTGCAAAATCTATCATTTTTTCTTCTTCAACAATAAACGTTTCATTTGCCTCCACCGCTAAAACAGAAGCTCCAAATTTCTTCATGGTTTTTAAAGTCCTTAAGCCTACTGTAGGAATATCAAATCTGTTATCCTGCTTGGGTTTACTGACTTTTACAACAACGGCTCCACCTTTTTTAGCTAATTTAGCACCACGTTCAATAGTTTTATCTGTACCCTCAATAGCTTCTATTGCAAGCACCATTTTGTTTTTTACAACAACTGATTGTCCGACATCAATTCTTCCGATTTCTTTTGCCATTTCAAATCCGAATTTTATGTCGTTTTCCTGCGCTTCAGTCGGTTGAACTTTACTTAAAACTCCCTTTTTTACAAGTAATTCTTTTATAAAAATAGTTTGATTTAATACTTCTATTCCTGCTTTTTCTAAGTTTTCAACAGCCATAAGCATAATTGCATCATCATTAAGTTTTTTAGCTTTAAAAAGTAAATCAATTGCCTGTTTATCAAGTTTTGGGTTTCTGAAAAGAATTTCTTTTGATACCTTTCCTATAAAAGTAATTTGTTTTACGTTTTCCGCTTTCAAGGTATCTAAAATTTTGGTAATCTGTCCCACGCTAAAGGTATAAACCTTTTTACAATATTTGAATAAGGAAGCTCTGTTTTTAGAGGATAAAGATATACAAATTACATCATGACCGTCCCTTGCTGCCATTTTTGCAACATGTACGGGCAATTCTCCATCCCCTGCAATTAATCCTTGTATCTTGTCTAATTTTTTAACCAATTCTGCTACCCACAATTTTTATACATATATAAGATAATAAAAAAAGGGAATAAAAGCAAATTTTTTATATATCGATTATTTTAGCCGTTTATTCCATTTTTTTGACAATATTGCTTAAATTCCTCCAAATCAGCAGGTGTATCTATGCCGACAGGTTTATAATCAACTTTTGCAACTTTTATTTTCATACCGTTTTGTAAAGCTCTCAATTGTTCTAAACTTTCCGCCAATTCTAAATCGGATTGAGAAAAATCGGACATTTTAAGTAAACTATTTCGTTTATAAACATATAAACCGATGTGACCGTATGCTTGTGCTTTGCCTTTATTTCTCATAAAAGGAATTGGACTGCGTGAGAAATAGAGTGCATTACTGCTATTATCAAAAACAACTTTAACAACATTAGGGTTATTAAATTCTTCTTCATCCTTAATTTCTCTTATTAAAGTTGAAATATCTGCCGTATTATCGTTTATAAGTATTTTTATCGCTTCATCTATACTTTCAGGTTTTATTAATGGGTCATCCCCCTGAACATTAACAACAATATCTATTGTTTCATCTTTTTTCACAACCTCGACAAGCCTGTCACTTCCACATTTGTGTTCTGTGGAGGTCATAACGACTTTTCCTCCAAATTCTTTTACTGTATTGAATATTCTTTCGTCATCAGTAGCAACAATAACATCATTAGCTAATTTCGATTTTTTAGCTCGTTCATAAACCCATTGGATAATAGGTTTGTCGCATACTTCACAAAGAGGTTTACCCTCTAATCGTGTAGAAGCATATCTTGCAGGAATTATAATTGTAATTTTATTTGATTGAATAGAATTTCCCATTATTTGCACCAAAATAAACCTTTCCGTTATTAACTATAGGAGATGAAAATATCGGAGATACAACTCCGAATTTCCAAACCAACATGCCTGTTTGGGGTTTTATTGCATAAATATAACCGTCACCCGAAGCAACATAAAGTATATCATTAACTAAAGCCGGTGAAGCGATAATTGAACCTTTTGTTTTGAATGCCCAATTTTGTACACCTGTATCAACTGATAAACTGCGAATATAGCCGTTTGCATCACCGATATATATATTATTGTTATGTAAAACGGGAGTAGATTTTAATAATCCCGATAAAGTTTTTTTCCATTTTAATTTTCCGCCGGCAGTATCAATTGCGTAAAATACTTTATCGGCAGAACCGACAAAAACTGTATTTTGTGTTGCAATTGGCTTAGTTGTTAACGGACTTGTCGCTTTAAATCGCCAAAGCGGGGTTGCATCCATTTCTCTGTATAAAGATAAAAATCCGTTATAATCGGCTATATACAAATTCTTATGGAATATTGTTATAGGTGCTTGTATTGGCGAGCCTAAAGAATACTTAAATCTTAATTGTCCGTCTTTTGTTGTAAGGCAATATGCATTTCCGTCAGTTGAACCGAAAAACATATAATTCCTTGTAAATAAAACGGTAGAAAGTATGGCATCTTCTGTTTTGAATTGCCATAAAACATTTCCCGAATAAAAATCAAGAGCATACATTGTTCCTGATTTTGTGCCTATAAAAATTTTATTATCATCAATATCAACAGAAGCCTCTTCAATTTTTTCGGGAAGCTTTCGAGGGGTATTCCAGGCTATTTTGCCCGTAATTGTATTTATTTTATATATTGAACCGTCTTGAGAAGCAAATACAACGAAATCATTATAAATAGCGGGAGAAGATGTTATTTTGGAATTTGTTTGATAAGAAAAATCCAAAACTCCCGTAGGAATTAATCCTCCTTTTATGTACCTGTCCCTCAATTGTGTTTGTACGGTATTAACCTCCTCGACCTGATTATTTTCATAATCACAACCGGCTAAAAATATTATCAGACCTAATATAATAATTAATCTTTTATACATTATTTTGCCCTCGGGTGTGTTTTTGTGTAGACTTGTTTTAATCTTTCCGTAGAAACGTGAGTATATATTTGAGTATTGGAAATACTTGCGTGTCCTAAAAGCTCTTGTACAACACGTAAATCTGCCCCTTTTTCAAGCAGCTTTGTTGCGAAGCTATGCCTGAAAACGTGCGGAGAAACATGTTTTGTAATGGATAATTCTTCGGTTAATTTATCAATTACTTTGTTTACATATCTTTGGTTGAGTCTGCAGCCTGCATTGTTTATAAATACAGGAGTATCCTCAGTAATAACCTCTTTTTCCTTTGCATAAAATTTTCTATATTCAGAAATATATAAGGATAGAAAATGTTTTGCTCTTGATGAAATCAGAACTATGCGTTCTTTTGCACCTTTTCCAAAAACTTTTATTTCTTCCTCCTCCAAGTTTAAATCACCGAAATTTATACCACATAATTCGGAAATCCTCATTCCGCAGGCATATAATGTTTCAAGAATTGCCCTGTTTCTTGCTGATGTCGGAGTATTAGGTTCAATAA
>JAEEGL014675325.1_pt1 | contig 13945 bp, 6 predicted proteins | sample 9134231 | NCBI WGS metagenome assembly JAEEGL01 (sample SAMN16246548, study PRJNA631951) | gut metagenome | biome: gut microbiome; feature: rumen; material: fiber-attached | host: Bos | place: Iran: Karaj | collected 2018-10
ACCGGATGAACAACCATCACCGCTTTTTTTATTCCCATCATCGCAGTCTTCGTCTTTCGCAAGCTTACCATCACCGCAGACAGATTTCTTATTCTCTTTCTTTTTGGTACATGGTTCACCGGGTTCACTGCATTCCCAGCCATCCTCGACGACACACTCCGTGGAGCAGCCATCGTCATCATCGGTGTTGCCATCATCACAGCTTTCACCATCTTCCAGCTGAGCGTTTCCACAATCAGCAGCTGTATCGTCGTGTGTAGCATTGTCGTCATCACATGCAGACAGCCCCAATGCTGCAAACATACAGAACACGCAGCTCAGGTTACGCCATTTCGACATAAAACACCTCCAATGAATATACTTAATACCATGCCACTGTTTAAGCGCCCCCATACCCCCTGAAATACTGCGCATTCTCAGTTTTGTACAGACGTATCGCGACACGGTTTGTACAGACGTATCGCGACACGGCTTCAAAACCAAAACCAACCTCTATTTCGGTACGTAGATGGCAAATTTCTCACCCAGCATAGTTTCCTGAAGCGCAGTCAGTTTCGTATCTTTCGCCACATCAGTCTGTGTGATATCAAACCCACGGTACTTGAAATTTCCCCACCATTTGTCATCGACAACGACGATTGAATTCTTGTCTTTGGCGCTGACTTTAACGGGGCGATTGCCTGCATCTTTGTTGGATTTATCCAGTGCAGTCCACGCATCCGGAATATAGGCATAACCCTTCATTGCAACGATAATCGAACCATTTGGAATCTCAGACTTATTAAAGATGCGGGTGGCAGCATAATGAGCAGCTGTTCCATTGCCATCAAAGAGCTTCGATGGGAAGTTGCTGGCTGAACCAGGCATCTTCGGTGCCTCAGTTGAACCACTCTGAACGGGCAAATCACTCTTATAATCTGAATTCCAATAGGCTCTGTAAGCCATGCTCAGGCTGAGCTTTTTATATTTGCTCAAATCATACCCCGCCTTACGCATAGCCTCATCGGTCGTTTCCTTATGAATGGGAACGAAAATCGACATGACTGAACCAAGTGCATCAAGCTCATCGTCTTTGAGTGCGGGGGCACCGGCTTTGGATATAGTAAAGGCACGATATTCAAAACTGCCCCACCATTTGTCCGTCACCTCTGTAATCTGTGTCTTGACAATCGCAGGCCTGTTTTTGGCGGCTGTTGCTTTGGTTAAATCCGATCCCCAGCCTTCCGGCCTATATTCGTAGCCGGATTTGATGACGATGAAAGACCCCGTGGGAATCTCATAATGCGTAAAGATGCGCGAGGCCGCATATTTATTCAAATCCTTGGCCTTACTGCCGGTTTCTGCGCTTATCATGGATGATGTGCAATAGGTAACATTAGGCGATGCATTTGTGTCGATATGAACAGCCGTGAGCTTACAAACATCTGCATCCTTTTGGGTAGCATCGTATCTGGCCTTTGTCGTAACACCTACGGGAACCTCGACAAAATCTTCCAGCTTGTGACCTGCATCCGTAAATATCTTCTGCAAATCTGCATTGGCTTTCAGATAAGTACCATTGACACCTTTTGAAGGTCGCGTCACAGCATAGGGTTTCTTGTAGGCATTGATGACGGCTTCTTTGATAGCCGCGATCTGCCTGCTCGTATAGGAATAGTCTTTGGGTTTATAGGTCACTTTACTGACCGGACGTTTTGTAATTTGTTTTGCCCACATCAGGTTTGCTGCAAACCGCCCGTTGTTCAGGGACATGTGATAACCATCGCGATTCATATTATCCGCAAAAATACCCTGGCGAAGATTCTGGATGACAGTGGCGATAGGAATAACAAAGGAAATATCAGATCGCGACTTAACTTTGGTCTGGACAGACATGATGGTCGCTTCATACATTTTTTGTGGATTATGTCCATGATAATACATCTGGAAATGAGGTTTACCCAGCTGTAAAGCCCATGTCATTGACCATCCGAATTTGGGTTCCTTCGGAGAATTCTTTTTGACCGTATTGATGACATAATCAATATCCTTATTATATAAATCGATCACGCCTGACGGATAGGTCTGCATGATAAAGTAATCCCATTCCTCTGATTGCATTGCTTTGATATAGTCACGAAGCTTATTATCATTCTTTTCGGTATATGTATAATACTTTCCATTTTTATCCAGGAAGTAAGTCGCCGGTTTGCCCCCCGTCCTGATATTCTGGGCATGCCAGTTGATAGACTTACCGCCTGTATACAAGACGCCAACCGTTACATCCGTATATCCCATATTTTTTAGAATATCATGGAGATATATGGTTGAATCGCGCATGAAGCTGTTGCCGATACCGAGAATTTTTATGCTTTTTTTGTTATCGAATTCGGGTTTACAGGCCTTGCCGGCTTCGCTGCAGATATAGGATTCCTCGACGACGCATTTTGCGGAGCAGCCATCGTCATTTTTCGTATTGCCATCATCACATCCTTCTTTGCCCACAATTATGCCGTCACCGCAGACGGCTGTACAGGCTTTTCCTGCTGTGGTGCATGTCCAACCGGCTTCTATCGCACATTTGGCGGAGCAGCCATCGCCGTCTTTGGCATTGCCATCATCACATTTTTCGGTACCCAGGATCTTGCCATCCCCGCAGACGGCTGTACAGGCTTTTCCTGCTGTGGTACAGACCCAACCATCTTCGATGACACACTTTGCAGAACAGCCATCGCCGTCTTTGGTATTGCCATCGTCGCATTTTTCTTCGCCGCTGATGTTTCCATCACCGCACACAGGATTCTGAGGTACTTCAATCTTGGTACAAGGCTTGCCGGCTTCCTCACATTTCCAGCCGTCTTCAACGGCACAAGCACTGGAACAGCCGTCTTCATCGGCGGTATTGCCATCGTCACATTGTTCTTCGCCGCCGATAATGCCATCGCCGCACACCACATCCTGCGGATCGTCGTCTTTGGTGCATGCCTGCCCTGCTTCCTTACATTTCCAGCCATCCTCAACGGTACACGATGAAGAACAACCATCTCCATCTTCCGTATTACCATCGTCACATTGTTCTTCGCCGCTGATGATGGCATCGCCGCACACAACATCCTGCGGGTCGTCATCTTTGGCACATGGCTGACCTGCTTCCTCACATTTCCAGCCGTCTTCAACTGCGCATGTACTGGAACAGCCGTCTTCATCAGCGATATTGCCATCATCACACTGTTCTTCGCCGCTAATGATACCATCGCCGCATACCGCATCCTGCGGGGCGTCATCTTTGGTGCATGGCTGACCTGCTTCCTCACATTTCCAACCGTCCTCAACGGCGCACGCACTGGAGCAGCCGTCATCACCGGCAGTATTGCCATCATCACAGGCTTCCTCACCAGTAATCACGCCATCGCCGCAGACATCCTTATCCTCATCCAACTTCTTTTCGCACGGCTTGCCAGCCTCACTGCAGGTCCAGCCGTCTTCGACGACACAACCAGACGAACAGCCATCTCCGCTCTCTTTATTCCCATCATCGCAGGCTTCATCATCCGCTCGCTTGCCATCACCACAAACGGATTGATCATTCTCTTCCTTTTTCGTGCATGACTCACCGGGATTGCTGCATTCCCAGCCAGACTCAACGACACAGTCAGCATCGCAGCCATCATCACTATTGGTGTTGCCATCATCACAGCTTTCAGCTTCTTCCAGCTGACCATTCCCGCAAACAGCTTCACCTTCAGGTATTGAACCACTTGATGAATCATTATCACAGGCAAAAAAGCTCATTGCAGCAGCAATAAAAAAAAGACTCCTCAGACATTTTGGTTTCATTATCCATTTCTCCTATGTTTGCGACAGTAATCCACCAACCCCGCACGACTATTAACAGCAATTTAACTGATTATCAAATGGCACTTAACCACCCAATGCCACCGTTTCAATGCAATCACCATACGAACTCTTCTCCAGAAACATCACTTTGCCTCAAACCAGAATCACAATGATTGGCGAACAACATTCCTCACTCATATGGCAAAGGCTTAAATCAGCATGACACCCATGAATTTGTACAATTGCGTCACATTATACATTGCGAATTATTGCTTCTTTGGCACATAGATGCCAAATCGCTCACCCAACTCATAATGCTGCGATGGCGTAAGTACCGGTGAACCGACCCGAGCGATATCAAAGCCGCGATATTTAAAATCACCCCACCACTTTGCATCGACAACAACGATCGAATCAGCATTCTTTGCTTGCACCATTTTCGGCCTTCTTTTAGCTTTCGCATTACTTTCATCGAGTTTAACCCATGCATCGGGAATATATTGATACCCCTTAACAGCAACAATCAAGCTTCCATTCGGTATTTCTGCTTTCTTAAATATACGCGTCGCTGACCACTTGGTCGCAGTCTCATTCCTGCTAACCAGTCTCGACGGAAAAGTACTCTTACTACCTGGCATATTCATACCAGTAGGCAAATTACTTTCGATTTCAGAATCCCAAAAGGCCTGGTAAGCCATGCTCAGATCGAGTTTATTATACTTACTCAAATCATACCCAGCCTTAACCACTGCATCGTCTGCATTATCGTGATGAATGGGAATAAAGATCGACATGGCCGATTCCAGTTCATCCATCTCGTCATCATTCAATTCAGGTGCTCCATTTTTCGAAAGAGTAAAAGCACGATACTCAAATTTACCCCACCAGTCATCTGTCACTTCGGTAATTGGCTCATTTACAATGGCAGGCCTCTTGGAGGCTTCTGTTGCTTTTCTGAGATCTGTCCACCCTTCGGGACGATATTCATATCCCGATTTCAATACAATAAAAGAACCATTCGGAATCTCTGAATGAGTAAATATACGCGATGCTGCAAATTTGTTAAGATTTGTATTCTTACTTCCCGTTTCGGAACTCACCATCGAAGAATAACATTCCGGATCACTTTCATTTTTATTCACGGCAGAAAGCTTACAAACATCCTCATCTTCAACGGTGGCATTATAAAGCGCATGCGAAACGACACCCACGGGTACTTCAACAAATTCTTTAAGATCATGCCCCGCATCGGCAAACACTTTCTCCAGCACTTTATTACCCTTTAAATAAGTTCCCCTCACACCTTTTTCAGGCAGAGTCACATTATAAGGATTCTTATAGGCATTGAGGACAGCTTCTTTAATAGCTTCAACCTGTCTGTCTGTATAGGTATAGCCTGTAATGTTATAATATTTTTTAAGATCTGGCGTAAAAGTCAGTTTTCCAATTGGCCGCTTTGTAATTTGTTTCGCCCACATCAAAGCCGCAGCAAACCGGCCATTCGGATAGGACATATGAAAACCATCACGATTCATGTTATCGGCAATGATGCCGTTGCGTAGATTTTCAACCGCCGTTCCTACCGGAATAACGATGGGTATATCTTTGCGTCCAGCTATCTTCGTTTGAACTGCCATCACGGTAGCTTCATACATTTTTAGAGGTGTGTGCCCATGGTATATCATTTGACTGTGAGGAGATCCCAATTGAAATCCCCACGTCATAGACCATGCAAAAATCGGTTTTTTGGGCGAATTGTTATTCACGACATTAATGACATAATCGATATCATTATTATATAAATCAATGACACCTGACGGATAGGTCTGCATCACAAAATAATCCCATTTGTCCGATTTGATCGCATCCATATATTTATAGTTGGCAGTACTGGTTTTCTTACCATTTTTATCGAGATGATAATATTCTGCGGTTCCATCTTTTTTTATACCTGCGGCGTGCCAGTTAATCGACCTGCCGCCTGTATATAACACACCGATCGTAATATCTGTATATCCCATCTCCAACAAGATATCATAGAGATAGAACGTAGCATCGCGCATAAAGCTGTTGCCAAGTCCGAGGATCTTAATGCTCTTTTTATCATCATATTCAGGCGTACAGGGTTTCCCGACTTCAGCACATTGCCATGCCTCTTCTATGATACAGTCTTTGGAACATCCATCGCCATCATTTTCATTGCCATCATCACATTGTTCATTGCTCACTAACTGACCATCCCCGCAATTCGGTTTGCAGTGAATGCCATCCCCGGGGCAGACCCATCCATCCTCTACAACACACAACGCAGAACAGCCATCACCATCTTTCGCATTCCCATCATCACAAGCTTCCTCACCAGCTTTTATGGCATCGCCACAATTGGTGATACAGTCGGATCCTTCTTCGGAACATGTCCAGCCTTCCTCGACGCTGCAATGTGCTGAACACCCATCGCTATCCTCTGTATTGCCATCATCGCAGGCTTCGCTTTCAGCTAAAGTTCCATCACCACATCCATCAGAAGGATTGACATCCGCTTCTGTGCACGGTTGCCCCGCTTGCTCACATTTCCAGCCATCTTCGATGGCACATGCACTGGAACAGCCGTCATCGCTGGCAGTATTACCATCATCACATTGTTCTTCACCGCTGATTGTTCCGTCGCCGCATACCGCATCCTGCTGGTCATCATTTTTTGTACACTGCTGCCCCACTTGCTCACATTTCCAGCCATCTTCAATGACACACGCACTGGAGCATCCGTCATCACCGGCAGCATTGCCATCATCACAGGCTTCCAGGCCAGTAATCACGCCGTCTCCGCAGACATCGGTATCTTCATCCGACTTCTTTTCGCACGGCTTGCCAACTTCACTGCAGATCCAGCCATCTTCAACGACACACGCAGCATCACAGCCATCACCACTCTCTTTATTCCCATCATCACAGGCTTCATCATCCGCTCGCTTGCCATCACCACAAACGGATTGATCATTCTCTTTCTTTTTCGTGCATGATTCACCGGGATTGCTGCATTCCCAGCCAGCCTCGACAACACAGTCAGCATCACAGCCATCATCACTATTGGTGTTGCCATCATCACAGCTTTCACCATCTTCCAGCTGACCATTCCCGCAGGATATTGATTGATTATTATCGGGCGAAACCGAATCATCATCACACGCAGACAGCCCCAATGCAGCAAACATACAGAACAAGCAACTCAGGTTTCGCCTTTTCATGATAAAACGCCTCCCATGACCACGTTTTGACAAAACAGACTTTTTTCAGTCATTACAACCGCAATGAATATTACCATATCGCTGGGGTCAATGTGAACAAATTCTGGGCAAAATGATGGTCTTCGATGTTGCTTCCTTTCCGTCAATTTTGTGATGTTTGGTGCGGCGCTATTTCGCCGGACGACGTGTCACGGCACGTCTCTGCGGCTCAATACGCGCTCGCGCGCTGGCTATCGGGCTTTCGCCCGATACGCCGCGCCAATGGATGAGCTGATGGCTCCCAAAAAGAACGTCATATCCCCAAATTCAGATACGCCAGGGATACGCCGTTACATATCACCAAAATCTGTCTGCTACTCACACCTTGGATCCAAATCCGGAACATTTGTAAGGGTTTCGCAGGGAATCAGATCAAACTTCTGGTTGTACGTAAAGGTCTGCAGTTTAGTTTCGTCATAGATCTTTTGCGGATCACAGTCGAAGGATTTACTGTCTTCCCCCTCACAGATACAATGCTCCGGCCCACCGTCCTTCGGTGCCGCACAACTGATAATATATTTTGGAAAATCGTAAAAGACGGCATCTTTCAGCTCGACAGATACGCCCGAATTGCTTTTCCATGTGTCAGCAGTTTTTTCGGCAATGCCGCTGAGCACGACATGTCCGGACAACGCCTGATAAGACACGCGGCTGCTGCCAGTTTCGTCTATATAGGCGACATTGGCTGTTTGGGATGTATTTTTTGTTTTGACGATTTCATGATAAACATCAGATTTGCCGATTTCGAATTCACCGTTATCAGATTTGGAAACCGAAATGAGCAGATAGGTATGTTTTTCGAGTCCATTCGGCTGAATACACTGATTTTGGGCATGTCCATCCGTGCTGACCAGAAATATGTCCGTTCCCGCGTAGCATACGCCGAGCGATCCTCTGGAAAAAGCGGCAATGTCCGCTTTGAATGTGTTGCTTTTGAGCGCATGCGTCCCCTGACTAAGGGCAGACGCAGCCGGATTGTGTTGTACAAAAGCGCTTGAATCACCAATCAGATGTTTAAATATCATATCTCTATGATTTTATTGAATATATCAAAAAACTCAATCTGAGCATCGGCAAAATCAGACCACATGCAGGTAAAATCTACGATTAAGAGACATTCAGACAATTCAACGACTTATAAAATAAATCAAAAAGAATTTGACTTTTGCAAATATCGCAGACAGAATTAGGCTTAACGATTCCGGAGTCGTTTTTTAAAGGACAAGAGTGAAATGGAAGATCGGAGGTTAAAATGAGAAATCCCCATTGTTTCCTTGTACTTTTCTCTGGACTGATAATCGCCAACTCTGCTTTTGCGATGCCAATTGATATTTCGACTCAGGCTGGGACAGCTGAGTTAAGGCAAAAGCTCATTGAACGAGATCAAAGTATTTATACGGATGGTGTTGTATTCTGGACTGATGAAAAAGGTGATTCTGGGTCATACAAACTGGAAAATTATGAACCACAAAGAGCCTCTTTGCCTGATATCAACGAACTGATTAGCAATAATAAAAAAATCCCCATAAAGGAACGAATTGATTCGGAACTGTATGACAGAATTAATTCAGGTGCTGACACTGAAGAAGTTGAAATAATTGTCATATTTGTAGATGATGTTCCCATTCCAATGCTTGTTCCTTATCATGAAAAAGAGCCGGATTCATCTGTCTATAATCTTAGCGCCAAAAAATATAATGAAGAAACACTTGACATTTTGTCAGAGATTAGAAAGAAAGAGGTAAGAGCCAATCTAGTAGAATCGGGTGTTGATTCTTACGAACTGGTTGACATGTACAGTATTGTTAATGGTGCTGTCATACGTACGAATCTTAAGAATGTTAAACGAATTGTAAAACAGGATAATGTTCAGTATGTCAGTCTTTCCAATAAATCGAGTCCAGCTTTTACATTGAAGGGATCTGGTTTTGAAAAGTCACCGACTGCGCTGGCCAATAACATTTCCGATGCACGTGCATTGATTAAAACTGACCCATATTATAGTCTCGGGACAGGATCTATTGCTCAATTGGATGGTGGTGCAGATAACACGAATCATTGGTTGCTAAGGAACAGGTATAATATTAAACGTGATTGCTACCATGGAACTGCTGCATCATATTGTGCATCCGGAACAAATTATGATCCAAATGATGGAGATGGACACGCCAGCGCTGTCGGTTCAATCATGTCAGGAACTCCTTCCCTTGGTAATCCATCTCAAGGTGTAACGTATTTAAAGCTTGACAGCTATAAGATTGATTATCTTTTTGGGCCAAATGATTGGCGGGTTTCCAGTAATGCTGTCGTAAAGGCTTATGATGCCCTTGCACATCGAAGTGCAATGACAGTAATTGCAGAAATGCAACAAAATGAACCTTATAATGGAACTGTTTCAACTGCCGCGAATAATGCATTTCAACTTGGTTATGCGACCATTGCTGCAGCGGGAAATGCAGGAAGCGCAGCCGGAAGCATTAGAGCGCCGGGAAATGCTCAAAATGTTTTAGCCGTGGGTGCGTATGATGTGAACTCTCCCTATGGATTAATTACCACTTCAAGCCGTGGGCCAACATCGGATGGCCGTATGAAACCGGAGCTTGCAGCCCCCACTTTAACAAGAGCAGCAGACATTTTTGGTGGCAATACAGCATTAAGAATATTTAGAGGTACAAGTGGAGCGGCTCCATATGCAGCCGGAGCCGCAGCATTGTTCAGAAGCTGGAATGCCGGAACGAGTAATAACAATGAACCGGGCGCTATCTATGCATCACTCATTAATGCGGCTTCAGCCAGACAAACTACAGAATTCAATAATAATGAAGGAGCCGGCAGATTGCGCCTGCCATTATCTTCCCGTACCTGGATAGGAAAAGTAACTGTAAATCAAAGTATAGTCACTGTTCCTATTCCCATAGGTAATTATTCGTACCAGGATATCGCGGTTACGATATGGTGGCCGGAGTATACCAATCAGACACATAAAATATTCAGAATGGGAATCTGTAATTACACATGCGGTTCGTGGGGTGGTTATTGGCCACCTTATATTGCTGCGAACACCTGGCAGAAAAATGTTATTAATCAACAGTGTAGCGGCAACTGGTATATTGACATCATTCCCGAGAATTCGGTAAATCGCAACCAGGTCGTTTATTATAGCGTTATTGCCTATCAATATGGACATTAATATTATTAACAACAAACCAAAGGAGCACCACCATGAAAAGAATATTATCATTATCAATTATTTTTGTCTTGTCCTGTTGTCTGACATCCTGCGATTCTGAGAATACGGCCGTTCATGAAACAGCGACTCCCCTGGCGATGACCGGAAATACCTGTGGTCCAAAGGACAAACCTTGTCCTCCCGGACAGGCTTGTATCAACGGAAAATGTACCAAAATCGATGACGACCCCATTCCTGTGCAACAAGAGGAACCGGCAGCCCAGATACCCGACGAAGGTCCCCGAATCCAGTGTGATGAACATTCATGCGAATGCGACCAAACGACCTGCGATCAGCCCGACTCGTGCTGGCGCGTCGCCGGATTCAAACCCAATGTCGCTTGTCTGGAAGATGGCCGGATCGTCGGCGCCGGCTGCGAAGACTGGACATGCGGTACCGGCGACGACTGCGATGTCAAGTGCCGGGATTCCGAGCGATGCGAAAACGGCAAGTGCGTGAAGTAGTGTTTTTTCTGCTTCGCCTATTGCGTCTGTGCCGCAATACGGCTCACCATCGGGCTATGGTGACTGCGCACCATACGCCCGATATATTATTTGGAACAGTTTCCAGAGCAGATAATCGGGGGCAGAGCCCCCGCATTCTATTCAATAATTTACGGTAACCGTGTTGATGACAGCTTTAAGCCTGGGGGAGTGGTCAGTGACTTACGACTAACCACTCAATGCTGACTGTGATGAGCTATCTATTTTAACAAGTCATATATCAGGATGGCCTCGCGTTTTTGTATAGCATCTACACCATCCTTTCTATATCGAACGATCAGACTGATGTAGAGCTTACCATTGGACACACGAATGCCTTCAGGTTCAAAATAACCGATGTGTTTCATTTTATGACCACCTTCGGTATAATTGAACATGGCATCGAGCTTTGCATTATCCAGGAAATATCTTTCACATTCACAGTATTTAACATTATTTTTTGTGTGGCAATTATTACTTCCGCAGGAAGTTCCCTTGATAAAGACCTTTGACTTTTTGCCTGCACCGGCAAAATACACATACTCATCTTTTCCGTTTTTGTTGATAGTATTATTCTGGTAGGCTTTTGTTCCTCCAATGGTCTCGCCATCATATGTATAGATAAATATCGGGATAACTGATCTATATAAATATCGGCCATTGCCCTCTTTCTTTTCCAGCTCGTACGGGACGGTTGCAACCGTATAAATTATGCCATTCTCAAACTCCATTCCCTGAATCGGCAGACGTTTTACCTCGAATTCATGCAAAGGCTTGAGATTCGCCAAATTCTTGACAGTTACAGTGACATCACTCGTCTTCAGATTGCCGTTTTTGTCGAGAAAAGTGAGTGGTCTTGGGATTTTTACCTTTGTCTTTTCAATCGCTTTAACTTCATCCAGATTATACACGCGAATGGTTTCCCTGGCTTCTTGCACACATTTCCCACCCAGGCCGGGATTATTCAAATATGTTTTTAGTGCACACTTCTTTGATTTAAAAGCAAATTTGTTGTTCTTGACATCCAGTGCCGGCTCCAAAAAGAAATAATATTCTCCCGATTTGCCCGAATAATAATAATTTTCGGGGACTTCATCCGGAAACATGGCTGTTCCTGCCTTAAACGGAACGCGCGATATGGTATGCGAATAATAAATCGAATTTTCGTAAGTTGTATCACCTGTTTTAGACATCGAATTGTAATTCGCCAGCCAGAGATAATCCTGATCACCGATATGTTCGACACTGAGATTTTGTCCATGGCCAGCATTTTTTAATATCATCGCTTTGCTGATATTATTTCCAGTGGTTTTTATAATATAAATATGCGGTTTCAATAGAGTCGTTGTTTTTACCTTCTTTCCATTCACCTTATTTGTCTTTACGTTAGGACCAATTTGAGAAAAATACAACGATTTAATATCATAATAATCTTCAGGATTTATATCATAAAAATCAAATCCCTGAGATACTGCATTAAACATAAGTTTGAACGGCGTTCTTAGAAGGTGAATGTATTTATTGTCATTTTTCTCAGTGATGTCACCATGCAAAACGTCGAGATTGAGAACATGCAGTTTAAGTTTTCCGGTCACACCGGGCTGATCTTTGATGCTGACGGCACAAGTCGTTGAACCTGGGGCAACGGATGTAAATTTTACAGTTTTGAGCTTATCCTTATCAGGTGCTGCCGTGACGATCGATGGATCGAGCATTTCCAAAACGACATCCTCTCTGCATGGAAAATCTTCAAACGTATATTCATTCTTGTCTGTCTTAAAGTTCAGCGCCATGCTGTAGTCGGTTTGCCCCGTCGAACCGGGTTTCAACAAATCAAGCTCGGTATACGGGAACCATATTTTCTGCACGGTTTCATCACCGCATTTGGTGATACATGCACCATTTTCGTCGCAATTGTTCGGACAGCTTTCGGGACACTGAACATGTTCTCCAGGACAATTGCCGGATTTATCACAATTGTCCGGACAAGCCTCGGGACATTCAACAGGGTCTTCGGGACAATTGCCGGATTCGTCGCAAGTCTCCGGACAGCTTTCGGGACACTCAACAGGCTCTTCGGGGCAATTGCCGAATTCGTCACAATTATCAGGACAAGCCTCGGGACACTCAACAGGGGCTTCGAGGCAATTGCCGAATTCGTCACAATTATCAGGACAAGCCTCGGGACACTCAACAGGGGCTTCGAGGCAATTGCCGGATTCATCGCAATTGTCAGGACAGCTTTCGGGACACTCAACAGGGGCTTCGGGGCAATTGCCGAATTCGTCGCAATTCTCCGGGCAGCTTTCGGGACATTCAACAGGGGCTTCGGAGCAATTGCCGGACTCATCGCAATTGTCAGGACAGCTTTCGGGACACTGAACTGGAGTTTCGGGGCATTTGCCGGATTCATCGCAATTCTCCGGACAGCTTTCGGGGCACTTATTCGGACAACTCCATTCTTCGCCTTCGCATATACAATTATCTGACGGCATTGGCTTATCGCCGCAAGCCAATTTTCCGGAACTGTCGTCACTGCAGCCAGCCAACACGGCAATGAACAAATATGCACAAAACAATTTACTCCACTTCATCGTTACCCCTCCAGATAAACATCACCAATGATATATAACGTTTTTTAAGTAAGATGCATAGCCAGAAGCGCCAGGGCTGCCGCATTTTCTTTTGACATAAAATTTTTCAAATTAGCTCGCAGGGCTTGTCCTTCGTCTGCAATACGGCTTCGCCATCGGGCTATGGTGACTTCGCACCATACGCCCGATATTTATATTTATGTATACAGACTCCAAACCCAATAGCCGTCACCAGTGGAACCCCATGTTGAACAGAAGATTCAACCCACCCATAAACTCATGATACTGATTAAAATTAATGGACAATGGCACGCTGAAACCGAGTGAAAAGCACTCTGTTATCTTATAGTCCAGCATGATCGCAGCGAGTGTCGAGAATGTATGTATATCTCTGGCGTCTCTGTATTCATCTCTTTTTTCTTCCGGGACATCACCGAGGTCCCCGAACCACGTCTTTTTAGAATACAAATACATATATCCAAGACCGACCTTTACCGACCATGTCGCATTTTCACCTCTATAAAAGTCAAAAGTATTGAT
>JAEEGL010875258.1_pt1 | contig 13944 bp, 14 predicted proteins | sample 9134231 | NCBI WGS metagenome assembly JAEEGL01 (sample SAMN16246548, study PRJNA631951) | gut metagenome | biome: gut microbiome; feature: rumen; material: fiber-attached | host: Bos | place: Iran: Karaj | collected 2018-10
TGCCCGGCGCTCGAAGCGCTTTATCAGCATGTCCGAGATCGAGGACGCCATGATCAAGGTCATCGCCGGCCCCGAGAAGAAGAGCCGGGTCGTCACCGAGAAGGAACGGCGGCTCACCGCCTTCCATGAGGCGGGCCACGCCGTGGTCTCCTACAGCCTGGAGCACTCCGACCCGGTGCATCAGATCACCATCATCCCCCACGGCAACGCCGGGGGCATGACCATTTACCTCCCCGAGGAGGACAAGAGCTTCAATTCCCGCAGCGAGATGCTGGACGACATCGTCTCCCTGCTGGGCGGCCGCGTGGCGGAGAAGCTGGTGCTCAACGACATCTCCACCGGCGCCAGCAACGACCTGGAGCGGGCCACCGCCATCGCCAAGGCCATGGTCATGAAGTACGGCATGAGCGACGCCCTGGGCCCCGTGGTCTACGACTCCGGCTCCGGAGAGGTCTTCCTGGGCCGGGATTACGGCCATACCAAGAGCTACTCCGAGAAGGTGGCCGCAGAAATCGACGAGGAAGTGAAGCGCATCGTGGAGGAGGGCTATACCCGCTGCCTCGGTATCCTGGAAGAGAATATGGATATCCTGACCATGACGGCGGACTACCTCCTGGAGCATGAGACCATGGACGGGGAGACCTTCCTCACCCTCTGCAGGACCCATGAGCTTCCCCCGCCTCCCGAAGAAGAGAAGCCGGCGGAAGGGGACGGAGAGCAGAGTCCTCAGACAGAAGAGGGATCGGAGGAGGACCGGTTTGGCTTCGATGCGATCCAGTCCTCCGAGCCGCCCGCCGGGGACGCCCCGCCGGAGGCTTCCACAGAGCCGCCGGAGAATGGGGAAGAACAATGATACTATCGAAAGGGCGCGAAAAGCGCCCTTTCGTCATTCCCATGAGGTGAAAACCGTGTTTTTTGAGACGGACGATCTGAAAAACGGGGAGATCCTTCTGTGTCTGAACCATACCTGTGAGGCGCAGCCGGAAAAGAGCTGGGTCCCCGCTTATTATTTTGATATCTGTCTTTTGGACGGGACGAAGATCGGCTATTGCGACCTGCGGATCGGACACAACGAGAAAACCTACCTTGGCGGCAACATCGGCTACGGCGTCGACGAATCCTTCCGGGGACACCGCTATGCCGCCCAGGCCTGCAGCCTCCTGTTCCGGCAGGCCAGGAAGCATCAGATGGACCACCTGTTCATCTCCTGTGATCTCGGAAATGCCGCGTCTTCCAGGACCTGTCAGCTCGCCGGTGGGAGTCTTGTTGAGATCGCCCCGGTCCCGAAGGACAATGACATGTATGCACAGGGGATCCGAAAGGTCATGATCTACCGCTTTGACCTGTGATCGATGCGGAAGGAGAAAAACATGGAGGAATTGACGATCCGATTTGCGGAGGAAGAGGACTGCGGGCAGATCCTGGAATTCATCCGTGCCCTGGCCGTCTACGAAAAGATGGAGGACCAGGTGGTCGCCACGGAGGAACTACTGCGGGAGTGGATCTTTCAAAGACGGAAGGCCGAGGTGCTCTTCGTCTGCCTGGACGGGCGGGCGGTGGGCTTTGCCCTGTTCTTCCACAGTTTCTCCACCTTCCTGGGAAGAGCGGGCATTTTCCTGGAGGACCTTTTCGTCCTCCCGGAGCACCGGGGCAAGGGATATGGGAAAGCGCTTCTCCGCAGGCTGGCCCGGATCACGATGGAACGGGGCTGCGGGCGTCTGGAATGGAACTGCCTGGACTGGAACCAGCCCAGCATCGACTTCTATCTTTCCCTGGGAGCAGCGCCGATGGGGGAGTGGACGACTTACCGGCTCACCGGTGAGACGCTGCGGACGCTGGCGGAATAAGGCGGTCTGAAAACGGGTGTCTGTTCTCAGCGGGAATGATAGCTTTTGTCCCGGGAAAACCGAAAGATTCCCATTGGAAATAGGGAAGAGCTGTGGTATATTAAAATAATAAAACATTTTCAGTCATTGCCGGTTTCGCCGCCGAAGAGAGGACATTCATGGCAAAACGCAGCCCGGAAGCAAGCATGAGCAGGGAAAGGGGCAGTCTGAACCAACGGCTGTCAGAGTTTTTTGCGCTCACTGCGGACGCTCAGATCATGGTCTATGCCTCCTCCGGCGCGTTCTATCTTTTTCTCTCCCTGTTTCCTTCCGCCGCGCTCCTGTGCTCCCTTCTGCCGTTGCTTCCGTTTTCCCAGCAGGAAGCTCTGGATTATATCTCCGCCGTGCTCCCCAACGTCATGCAGGAGCTCTTGACAAGCATCGTGAACAACGTGTATTCCTACAGCGCCGCGGCGTTTTCCATTTCCGCCCTGGTCCTGCTCTGGTCCGCCGGACGGGCGTTCTATGGCCTGATCCGCGGCCTGGACCGGGTCTATCACGTGGAATCCAGGGGCAGCTTTATCAAGCTGCGGGGGCTCAGCTGCCTGTATATGCTGGTCTTTTTTGCCGCCATGCTGCTGACCCTGGGCCTGAGTCTGTTTCAGAAAGGTCTGATGGAACGGCTGGTAGGCATCTGGCCCCAGAGCGCGGGCACGGTGGGGCTGCTTCTGCGGCTGCGATTTGTCCCGGCGATGGTGATGCTGGCAGTCTTTTTCAGCTGCCTCTACCGCTTCCTTCCTGCCGGAAAGAGGCGCTTCTTCGACCAGGTGCCCGGCGCCCTTCTGGCCTCTGCCCTTTGGATGCTTCTGAGCTGGGTCTTCTCCATGTACCTCAACCGCTTCGGCTCCTCCAGCGTGTACGGGAGTCTGGCCACGGTTGCCTTTGCCCTTCTTTGGATCCAGTGGTGCATTGCCCTGACCCTGCTGGGCGGCTGCTTCAACGTCTGGCTGGGCGGGGAGAAGAGGAAGAAAACGGAGGAGACAGAATGATTTTTCCCAAAACGTAGACGAGTTTCCCAGAAAAATCGCAGGATGCAGTAGACAATTCTCTCAAATAGTAATAAAATATTACAACAGAAAAACGATGCGCAAGCGGAGAGGGATCGTGAATATGGAGAGTATTTTTAACAGCCCCAATCCCATTCTTTTCGGCGTCGGCGCCGCCGGACGCACCGGCAGCGAGCTGAAAAAGCTGGGCTGCACGAAGGTCCTGGTGGTCTTCGACAAGGGAGTAGAGAAGGTCGGCGTAGCCGAAAAGGTACTAAAGGTGATCCGGGAGGCGGGGATCGGGACCGTCATTTACAACAACGTCCAGGCGGACCCGCCGGTCTGGTCCGTGGAGGAGGCCGGCGCGCTGGGCGTGAAGGAAGGTGTGGACGGCGTCGTTGGCCTGGGGGGCGGCAGCTCCCTGGACACCGCCAAGGGGGCGAAAATGCTCCAGACGAATCCGCCTCCCCTGCGGCAGTATTTCGGCCGCACCGGGGTTGTGACGAAGCCCAGCGTTCCCCTTGTGGTGATCCCCACTACCGCCGGCACCGGCAGCGAGTGTACGCCGGGAGGGACCATCACCGATACGGAGAACAACATCAAAACCAATATCTCCGGCGTGGGCTGCGCCGTCAGTCTGGGGATCGTGGACCCGGAGCTGAGCGCGGCTCTTCCCCGGAGCGTTACCGCCTCCACGGGACTGGACGCCCTTTGCCACTGCGTGGAGAGCTACACCTCCGCCATGGCCAACTCCATCAGCACCGTCCTGGGCCGGGAGGGCATCCGCCTGGTGGGACAGTATCTGATCCGGGCCTGTGAGAAAGGCGCGGAGGACATGGAGGCCCGTGCGGGAATGGCGAAGGCCGCCTCCCTGGGCGGCATGGCCATGAGCGGCGCCTTCTGCCACCTCTGCCATGATATCGGCCGCAGCCTGGGGGCGAAGTTTCATGTGCCCCACGGCAACGCCTGCGCTTCGACCCTGCCGCAGGTGCTGGAGATCATCGCGCCGGTGAAGACCGAGGAGGTCCGCTACATCGCCCGCTGCCTGGGCGCTGAGATATCCGATGCCGCGGGTTCCCCGGAGGTGGGGAAGGCCGCCTACGATGCCGCCCATGCGCTTCTGAAGGCCACGGGGCTGCCCAACCTTCGGGAACTGGGCCTTAAGAAGGAGGAACTGCTGGCCGTGGTACCCGACGAGGTGGTCATGCAGATCGAAATGGAGATCAAGGCCTTCGGCGGCGTTGCGCCTCCGCCCCTGCCGGTGACAAAAGAGCTGGTGGCCCAGATCGTGACCCGGGCTTACGACGAAAACTGATAATAACAGAAGAATAGAGAAGGGCTGTTCCCTCATTCGGGGTCAGCTCAGGGATACATCGGAAGGAGTAAGATAATGGCGAACAAATTTCCCGCTGTCAACAGAGATGAGATCAAGTCCGTCCAGGTCCTGACCCCCCGGCTGCAGAAGCTGAAGCAGCAGTGGGAGGATGCCGCTCCCCAGGTCTATGTGGACGATACCCTGCTGTTCACGGAATCCTGGAAGGAGACCGAGGGCCTTCCGGTGGACATCCGCTGGGCCAAAGCCTTAGAAAAGCGCCTGGACGAGTGCCCCATCCTCCTGCGGGACGGGGAGCTCCTGGCGGGCAGCCTGACCAAATTCATCCGGGGCAACGGGACCCTCTGCGCCATGAAGCCCCATGAGATCCTGAAAATGGTGGAGAGCGGGAAGTTTGACCGGAAGACCAGCGACACCGCCTCTACCAACATCACCCCTGAGGATCTGGAGGCCCTGCGGCAGGACGCCCTGTACTGGATCGACCATATGCCCAAGGTCAGCACCGTCAACGCCTCTGTGGCCTTTGAGATGGGGGAAGAGGCCTTCGACCTTCTTTTTGACCGGGGCATGATCTTTGAGGGCCGCGGCGTCCGTTATACCATGGACCGAGGCCTATTCCAGAACTACTCCGCCTACGGCGGCGGCGTGGCCCAGGTCAGCGACAAGTGCATCAAGGTGGGCCTCAACCACGTCATCGAGCTCTGCAAGAAGGAACGGGAGCGGATGATGGCCGAGGGCGACAACGAAAACAGCCACGGCGCCGCCCAGTTCCTGCGGAAGTTCTGGCTCCTGAAGGCCTGCATCATCTCCTGCGAGGCCTTTATCCGCTATGCCAAGCGCTATGCCGATCTGGCCAGGGAGCAGGCGAAGACCGCCAATCCCCAGCGGGCCAAGGAGCTCCTTCGCATCGCGGAGGCCTGTGAGCGCTGCCCCGCCGAGCCGCCCAGGGATTTCTTCGAGGCGGTGCAGTGTGTCCGCCTGTATCATCTGATCTGCTGGAAGGAGTCCTCCGACCGGCCGGAGGTTCCTGTGGGCCGCCTGGACCAGATCCTTTACCCCTACTATGCCGCCGACAAGGCCGCCGGAAAGGTCACCGCTCAGGAGGCTGCCGAGCTGCTGGGCGCCCTGTGGCTTAAGATCCGGGAGTGCGAGAACCTGGTCACCATTCCCCGGGAGCAGCGGGCTGCTCCCGGCTCCCTGCTTCCCAACATCACCCTCTGCGGCGTGGACGCCGAGGGGAACGAGCTCACCAACGAGATCTCCTGGCTGGTCCTGGAGGCCATGGCCCAGATCAAGCTATCCGAGCCCGCCATCTACATCCGCTGGAGCGAGCAGATGCCGGAGGAATTCGTCCCTCACGCCCTGGAGTGCAACGTGGAGTTCGGCGGCGGCAATCCCGCCTTCCTGAACGACAAGCTGGGCACCCAACGCTATGCGGAGCGGGATGTGCCCCTGGAGGACGCCTGCGACTGGTGCGCCTCCGGCTGCCTGGGCTATCACCTGAATTCCATGGAGCATCTGGGCGGCGGCCACAACCTGAGCCAGCTCAAGATCTTTGAGGTCACACTTCACGACGGCTTCGATCCCCGGACGGGGAAGCAGCTTGGTCTGCATACCGGCGACCCCAGGAACTTCAAGAGCCTGGACGAGCTGATGGAGGCCTACTTCAAGCAGGTGGATTACTTCACCGAAAAGCTCCATATGTTCAAAATGATCTCCCTTTCCACGGAGGTGGCGGACGGCCCCATGAGCGGACTGCGCTGCGCCATGCAGTTCGATACCAGCATAAAGGCCGGCCTCACTCCCAAGGAGGGCGGCGCCAAGTACCCCGAGGGGCGGACCTCCTGGCTGGGGAGCCGGGGCATGGTGGACCTGGCCGACAGCCTGGCCGCCATCAAAAAGCTGGTCTTCGATAAGAAGGTCTGCTCCATGGACGAACTGCTTGCTGCCTGCGACAATAACTGGGAGGGCAGGGAAGACCTGCATCAGCTCTGCCTCAACGCTCCCAAGTACGGCAACGACGACGACTATGTGGATGAGATCTACGATGTGCTGAGCACCCGCGTTCCGGAGATCATGACCCGCCGGGTGGACCCCATCACCGGCAAGAAGCCCATCCTCTTCATCGGGGCTGCCGCCGGTCACGTGGGCATCGGACGGGCCATCGGCGCCCTGCCCAACGGCCGGGTGAAGGGCCAGCCCACCTGCGACGCTGCCTGCTCTGCCATGCCCGGTATGGATGTGAACGGCCCCACTGCCCTGGTGAACTCCGCCACACGGGGGGACTATGCCCATGAGTTCTGCGGCTATGCCCTGAACATGAAGTTCTCCAAGTCCGTGCTGAACACCGAGGAGAAGCTGGAGAACCTGGCCGCCCTCATCAAGACTTTCATGATGCGCAACGGCTGGCACGTGCAGTTCAACATCCACTCCCGCGCGGAGCTCATCGACGCCCAGGCCCATCCGGAGAAGCACAAGAACCTGCTGGTCCGCGTGGGCGGCTACAGCGCCTATTTCATCGACCTGCCCAAGGAGCTGCAGGCGGAGATCGTGCGCCGCAGCATGCACGACGAGATCTGACGACCCGGCGCCCGGGGAAGGGGTCATGCCCTTCCCCGGGCGAAATCCGCGACCCGGAGGAGCTTTCATGGAAGGAACCATCTTCAATATCCAGCGCTACAGTCTGCAGGACGGGCCGGGCATGCGCACCACCGTGTTCCTGAAGGGCTGCCCGCTGAAGTGCCTCTGGTGCTCCAATCCCGAGTCCCAGGACCCGGAGCCCATCGTTTCCAACCGCTACACCGCCTGCAAGCACTGCGGGAAATGCGCGGCGGTCTGTCCGCAGCAGGCTGTGGAAACGGCGGAGGAAGGGATACATATCGACCGGTCAAAATGCGTGGGCTGCGGCAGGTGCGTGGAGGCCTGCTTCTACGACGCCATGCACTGGACGGGGGAGACGGTCACCGCGGACAAGGTGATGAAGACCGTCCTCCGGGATAAGCTCTATTATGAAAATTCCGGCGGCGGCGTCACCTGCTCCGGCGGGGAGATCCTGCTGCAGCCGGATTTCGTGGCGGAGATCTTCCGCCGCTGCCGGGAGGCGGGCATCCATACCAACGCGGATACCTGCGGCTTCGGCACGGAGGAGGCCGTACGCAAGGTGATGGCCTTTGCCGACCTCTGTTATTACGATATCAAGCATATGGATCCGGAAAAGCACCGGGAATACACCGGCGTCACCAACGAGGTCATCCTCAGGAACCTGGAGCTGACCCTGTCCCTGGGCGTCCGGACGGTGGTCCGTGTGCCCCTGATCCCGGAGCACAACGCCGACGAAGCCCATCTGCAGGCGCTCTGCGCCTACGTGAAGGGCCTGGGCGACGGGGTGGACAGCATCTGCTTCCTGCCCTACCACAGCTACGGCGAAAACAAATACCGGATGATCGACCGGATCTATCCCCTGGCCGGCCTGCGGAAGCTCACCGACGGGGAGATCGCCCGGGCTGTGGAGATCGCCGGGAAAGCCGGGCTCCGGGCCGTGGTTTCCAAATAAAACGCCGGAAGCGGATGCTTCCGGCGGAAAATCAGAGTCCGGCGCGATTCAGCCGCCGTCCCCGTCGGTGACGATGCGGACGCCGTCTTCTTCACTGCGGTTGGAGATCGTGATCGTCTGGTAGGGGATGCGGATCCCGCTGCGGTCAAAGGCCTTCTTCACCAGGATGCGGGCCTCGCTGGCGTCGGCCGTGAAGGTGGAGGAATCCCGCACGGGGAGGAAGCCCAGCAGGGAAACGCCGCTGGGGGCGAAACCCGTCACCAGCACCCGGGGCTGCACGTTCCCGGCGGCGTGGGGATGGGAAGCGAGGGCTTCCCGCAGCACGGAGACCGCCAGCTCCACGTCCGCATCGTAGGACACGTCCACGGAGATGGGGATCTGGGTCAGGGAACCGCTGACATAGTCCACGTTTTCCACCACGGCGGAGCCCATGATGGCGTTGGGGATCAGCGCCCGCGTGTCCGAAGCCGTGCGGATCACGGTGTGGCGCAGGGTGATGTCCTCCACGAAGCCGATGATGTTCTTGTCCGGCAGGGAGATCCGGTCTCCCACGTCGAAGGGCTTGAAAATGGAGAGGAAAACGCCGCTGATGAGGTTGCCGAAGCTCTCCTGGGCCGCGAAGCCGATGATGACGGCGATGACGCCGGAGCCGGCCAGAAAGGCCGTCAGCGTTCCGGCCAGGGAGGGGATCTGATTCACCGCGGTGATGAACCCCAGCACATAGATGAGCGCTACCAGAAACTTGGTTATCATCTTCCGGCTGACGCTGCCGGAGATGGGCTGCTTCCGGTTTTCCAGCTTCTGGCCGATCTTGCGGATCGCGGCGCTGAGCAGCCTTGCGATGACGACCGTGGCCAGCAGGATGAGGACGACCTTCAGGACGATCGTCAGCGTCGGATGGTCTTTGAGAAACTGAAGCATGATCTCGACTCCCTTTGGATGGGATAAACAATTATAGCATGCTTTTTCCGGAAAGGAAACCGGTTCGGCAGGTTTTCCCCGCGCTCTGCAGCCGGGCTTCGGTCCGCCGCGGGGGACATTCCTTTTGAGATCCCTGATTGAATATAAAAATCTGGAGGAGCGAAATGAGCATCAATGTTGGTATCAATGGTTTCGGAAGGATCGGCCGCCTGGCGATCCGCGCTGGCCGTGAGCTGGGCGGCTTTTCCTTCAAGGCGATCAACGACCACAAGCAGCCGAAGCAGCTGGCATACCTCTTCAAGTATGACACGGTCTTCGGGCGCTATCCCGGCGAGGTTTCCTATACGGACGACAGCATCATCGTGGACGGGGAAGAGATCAGAGTCTTCAACTGCAACGACCCTTCGGAGATCAACTGGGCGTCTGCAGGCGCGGAGTATATCATTGAGTCCACCGGCAAGTTCAAGAAAGTGAAGGACGCCCGCAAGCATATGGCGGGCGGCGCGAAGAAGGTCATCGTCACCGCTCCCTCCGACGAAGCGCCGACCTTCGTCATGGGCGTCAACCATATGGAATACACGCCGGACATGAGCATCGTTTCCAACGCCTCCTGCACAACCAACTGCCTGGCCCCCCTGGTGAAGATCATCAACGACGCCTACGGCATCCGCAACGGCGTCATGACCACGGTCCACTCCGTCACCACCTCCCAGAACACGGTGGACGGCAAGCCGCCCAAGGACGACTGGCGCATGGGCCGGGCCAGCCACGCCAACATCATCCCCACCTCCACCGGCGCCGCCAAGGCCGTGGGCAAGGTGCTGCCCACGCTGAACGGCAAGCTCACCGGCGTCGCCCTCCGGGTGCCTACCCTGGACGTCTCCATGGTGGACCTGGTGGTGAACCTGGAAAAGCCCGCCACCTACGAGGAGGTCTGCGCGGAGATCAAGCGGGCCGCGGGGGCCGAGATGAAGGAATACTTCGGCTATACCGACGAGCCGCTGGTCTCCACCGATTTCCTGGGCATCACCGTCGGCGGCGTCTTCGACGCCAAGGCCGGCCTCGCCATCGACGATAAGTTTATGAAGCTCTTTGCCTGGTATGACAACGAATACGGCTATACCTGCATGGCCATGAAGCTCATCCGGCATATGTATGAGGTAGATCATAAATAACCATGATCTGGTGGAGAATCGTTCTTTCCCTCCTGGGAGGCTATCTGCTGGGCTCCGTCAGCGCCGCCGTGCTGATCACGCGGCATCTGCCGGGGGGCGACGTGCGGAAACAGGGCAGCGGCAACGCCGGGGCGACCAACGTGGCGCGGGTTTACGGCATCTGGGTCGGCCTGGCCACGCTGGTGGGCGATGGCGTCAAGACCGCCCTCGCCATGCTTTTGGGCTGGTGGCTGGCCGGCAGTCCGGGGATGACCGCAGCTGCCTTCGCCTGTCTGCTGGGGCACTGCTTCCCGCTGTATTTCGGCTTCCGGGGCGGAAAGGCCGTCTCCGTCAGCGCCGCCATCGCACTGTATCTGGACTGGCGCCTTTTCCTCATCCTGGTGGCGGTGTTTTTCCTCACCTTCCTGCTGGCAAAGCGGGTCTCCGTGTGCTCCATGGCGGCTGCCGTGGCCTATCCCGTCGGCATGCTGATCCTGGGAGGCTTCCCCTGGTATACGCTGGCTCTGGGCTGCTTCATCACCGTGTTCGTGATCTTCATGCACCGGGAAAACCTGAAACGGCTCTTCAAGGGGACGGAACCGGAATTCACCATAGGAAAGAGAAAATGAAAGCCTGCGGGCGCTTCCGGGAGGGAGCGCCCGCGGATCATCTGCGTTTGGAAAGGGGGAGAAGGGGCTGGAGCTGCGGATCGGGGACGATTTTTCCCCGGAGAAGATCATGGAGAGCGGCCAGTGCTTCCGCGTCCGCCGCTTCCCGGACGGGACCTTTCGCTTCATCACCGGCGGGGAAGCCCTCTATCTCCGCCGGGCGGGGGAGGACCGCTTCGAAGCCTCCTGTACCCCGGAGGCGTGGGACGCCCTATGGGCGCCGTATTTCTCTCTGGACGTGGACTACCGGGCGCTGCGGCGGGCCGCGGCGGGGAAAAACGCCGTGATCGACGCGGCCATGCGGGAAGGGGAAGGTCTGCGTCTCCTGCGGCAGGACCCCTGGGAGATGCTGGTGACCTTCATCCTGTCCCAGCGAAAGAGCATCCCGGCCATCGCCTCCGCGGTGGAGGGCCTGGCCCGGCGCTACGGCGCCAGGCTGGAAACACCCCGGGAGACCCTCTTCGCCTTTCCCACGCCGGAGCAGCTGCGGCCGGTGACGGAGCAGGAGCTGCGGGCGGCCGCCCTGGGGTACCGGGCGCCCTACGTGGCGGATGCGGTCCGCCGCGTCCTGGCGGGAGACCCGGACCTGGAAGCCCTCCGGGGTGCAACGGACGAAGCCCTCGCGGAGGCTCTGCTCACGGTGCGGGGCGTGGGGAAAAAGGTGGCCGCCTGCGTCGCCCTTTTCGGCTACGGACGGACGGGCTGCGTCCCGGTGGACGTGTGGATCCGCCGGGCCATCGAGGAGGACTGCGGCGGCTGCGAGCCCTTCAGCGCCTACGGGGAAGCCGCGGGCCTCATGCAGCAGTATGTGTTCTATTCCATGCAAAAGCACAAGGACGATAAGAAAAAGAAATAAAGGAGCGGTTGCGATGCATCCCATTCTGGAAAAGGCTTTTGAGATCCGGGCGACGGTGGCGAAGCCCACCTTCATCGGGCAGGACGGAAAGGCCGGGCGGCGGCAGCTGATCGCCATCACCGGCGGCGAGATCCGGGGCTTCGCCCTGCCGTACAACGGCACGGTGCTGCCCGACGGGGTGGACAGCCAGGTGGTGCGGCCCAACGGCCGGGCGGAGCTCTCCGCCCGCTACGGCGTCCGCTTGGACGACGGGCGCAGCTTCTATATTCAGAACGACGGCATCCGCACGGTGCCCCCGGAATACGTGGAAACGGTGCTCTCCGGCGGCATCGCCCCGGCGGAGGTCTACTACTGCGTCACGAAGCCGGAATTCGAGATCTACGACGACAGCCTCAGCGACCTGAAGGACAAGCTCTTCGTGGTATACGCCACCCGCTATCCCGATTCCATCTGCCTGGAGTATTACATGGTCCTGCTGGCGGAATGAAACGAAAAACACGCGGTTTGAAAGGAGAGATTTCATGGATATCGAACTGAAGGACCGTTCAGAGATCGTGAAGCGCGGCAAGCTCTATACCTTTGAGATCGCCATGAACCCCATTCCGGACGGCCGGATGCGGGGCATCCGGGTCTGGCTCCCCGAGCTCTACGACGGCGTCCGGCGGTTCCCCGTGCTCTATATGCACGACGGGCAGCACGTTTTCCCCGACAAGGGCTTCCCCGAGGGCATGGGCAGCTGGCGCTGCGACGAAACCATCTGCTCCCTGGAGCCGGAACTCCAGTGCATCGTCGTGGGCATCGAAGCCTCCGACGACCGGGGCAGCGAGCTCCTGCCGCCCTATAAGCGCAACCCGGCCCATCAGATCCCCCGGCGGCCCGACCAGCCGGAATATGTGCCCCTGGGCGGCTATTACGCCGATTTCGTCCGGGATACGCTGAAGCCCCTGATCGATGAAAAGTTCATGACCCTGCCGGACGCGGCCCACACCGCCGTCGGCGGCGCAAGCATGGGCGGCCTGCAGTCCTACTATATGACCATGAAGGACCCCGACGTGTTCGGCCGCTCCCTGGACCTCTCCGCCGGCATGGATATCCTGGACGAAAGCTGCCTGGAGCTCATCGACAATTACGATCCCAAGCGCCTGGAGAACGCCCGCTTCTTTATGTACAGCGGGGATCAGGGCGTGGACGTGACGATCATGACCTCCACCCTCACCGTATACCGGCGCATGAAGGATAAGCTGGGCCTGGACCGGAAGCAGCTCTGCATGATCATCGACAGCCGCCAGTCCCACTGGGGCACCTCCTGGGGCCGCTATCTGGAAGAGGGACTTCGCTTCCTTTTCTCCGAGGACAACGACGTGGGCATCCCCTTCGGCTTCGGCCCGATGCCCGGCCCGGGGAAGAAGTGAGGGCCGACGAAGGAGCGTTGGCAATAAGACGAAACACCGGCAGCCGCCCGCATGGGTCGGCTGCCGGTGTGATTATGGGGGGATGTAAAGGGTGCGGCCGGGGGATGAAAACGCCAGAGCAATGGGGCGGCGCATCGGACGCCCGCAGTCAGCGAAAGAGGATATTCCCGCCGCGTTCCTCCGCTGTTATCCAGCATATAAGGCAGGAAATTAGAATGTGGTAGAATCGGAAAAGGATTGCGATTTGAGCAGGACAACAGCAGATATCCTGACCTCTCTGTGCTACAATGGACGCATCCCAACAGCGGAGGGACAGACGATGAACTGAAATATGGAGACACCCTGCCTTTTGCAAAAAAACGGATTTCAGGCAGGGCGTCCGGCTTTTCGCGCAAAGGTGTTACTTGCCTTTTTGTTTTCGGCTATACTAAAGGGTGTGGGGGTGAATCTTATGCTTCCTTATACCATTGACGAGATCAAGCGCCGCATTATTCCGGTGGCACAGAAATACAGTCTCGCTGCCGTATATCTCTTCGGCTCCTATGCCAGAGGGGACGCGACCGCTGAGAGCGACGTGGATCTTCTGGTGGACTTGACTGGATCAACTGCCCATGGGATGCTTCTGGGAGGGCTGTATGCTGATCTGGAAGAAGCGTTACAGGTCAGCATTGACCTTGTGACTGTCGCCAGCATGCGTACCCCCACCACGCGCCGCAGCCAACTCCATTTCCGTGAAACGGTCGCAAAGGAAAGGTTGATGATTTATGCAGCCGCGTGACGTTTCTGTTCTGAGGCATATCCAGGAATACTGTGAGGATATCGAACGGTATCTGCAAGCCGTCGGCTGGTCCTTTGAAGCCTTTTTGACGGATTCAATGTGTCAGCATTCCATCTCCTTCTGTATTCTGCAAATCGGGGAACTTGTCGGAAAGCTCTCCGAAGAACTGCGGACAGCAACTTTTAGCGAAATCAACTGGAACGCGATCAAGGGCATGCGGAACATCGTTGTACATGATAACGGCAATATAGATCAGGAAGAAGTCTGGACAGCCGCAACACGAGACACGCCGATCCTTAAAGCGTTCTGTGAGGCGCAAACGGAAGATGACCGACGCTAGGTGAATCTTTAGGTTATCGGTATTCATTTAGAATACCTTGTCGTAGAGAAGCGAAAA
>JAEEGL013494948.1_pt1 | contig 13944 bp, 9 predicted proteins | sample 9134231 | NCBI WGS metagenome assembly JAEEGL01 (sample SAMN16246548, study PRJNA631951) | gut metagenome | biome: gut microbiome; feature: rumen; material: fiber-attached | host: Bos | place: Iran: Karaj | collected 2018-10
CTACAGCTTCCGCTGCGCTCCGCAGGTGCACGGTGCCGCCAAGGACACTATCCGCTATGTGGCATCGGTTGTGGAGACGGAGATTAACTCCACCACCGACAACCCCATCGTGCTGCCCGACGAGGACATGGTCATCAGTGGCGGCCACTTCCACGGCGAGCCCCTTGCTATGGTGCTCGACTTCCTGGCCATTGCCGTGGCTGAACTCGGTGCCATCAGCGAGCGCCGCACCTACCAGCTCATTGACGCCAAGCGCGGCCTGCCGTCGTTCCTGGTCGCCAAGCCCGGCCTCAACAGCGGCTTCATGATTCCGCAGTATGCCGCCGCCAGCATCGTGAGCCAGAGCAAGCAGCTCTGTACGCCCTGCAGCGTCGACAGCATCACCAGCAGCCAGAACCAGGAAGACCTCGTCTCCATGGGTGGCAATGCCGCCACCAAGTGCTACCGCGTGTGCGAGAACACCGAGCGCGTGCTGGCTATCGAGCTCTTCAACGCCGCTCAGGCTCTCGACTTCCGTCACCAGGAGGGTCTCAAGAGCAGCCCGAAGGTGGAACAGATGGTGGCCGACTACCGCAAGTGCGTGAACTTCGTCGACATCGACGAGATTATGTACAAGCACATCCACAGCAGCGTCCGCTTCTTGCAGGAGATGGCGCTGTAGGTTAAGATTTAAGAGTTAAAGCTATGAGTTAAGAGCTGCAGGTTGGTGCTTGCGGCTCTTATTTATGCTCCTATGAATATCGAACTGGCGGGACACTACGGACACGGACGCATCATACGTTCAGTGTTGCCGAGCATCGGCATGGTGCTCGTCACTTCGATATACTCCATCGTCGACGGTTTCTTTGTGGCCAACTTCGCTGGCAAGACGGGCTTCGCAGCCATCAACCTCACCTTCCCGGCCATTATGATGATTGGCTCGCTGGGCCTGATGATAGGCACGGGCGGGGCAGCGCTGGTGTCGAAGATAAAAGGGGAGGGGTACCCGCAGAAGGCCGACCGTGTGTTCACCATGCTGGTGCAGTTCGGGCTGGCGCTGGGCGTGCTGCTGGGTGTGGCGCTGGCAGTGGCGGCGCCGACGGTGGCGCGCTGGCTGGGGGCCGACGAGCCGATGATGGAGGAGTGTGTAACCTACATCCGCCTGAATATGATTGGTATGCCGGGCTTTGTGCTGCAGTGCGCTTTCCAGTCGTTCTATATGGCTGCCGAGCGGCCGCAGCTGGGGACGCTGATGTCTGTGGTGGCAGGTGTGGTCAACATAGTACTCGATGCCATATTGGTATGGGGACTGGGCTTGGGCGTGGCTGGTGCCGCTGTGGCCACGGCGGCGGGCTGTCTGGTGGGCGGATTCTTCCCGGTGTTCTATTTCTCGTCGCGCCGCAACCGTGGCACCCTGCACATCAAGCCGTCGCGCATACTGTGGCCCTATATCGGCAAGGCCTGCACCAACGGATTGTCGGAGTATGTGGGCAGCATAGCCATGAATATTGTCACCATGTGCTACAACCTGCAGCTGATGCGCTATATCGGCGAGGACGGCGTGTCGGCCTATGGCGTGGTGATGTATATCGCCTTCATCTTTGCCGCCGTCTTCATCGGCTATAATATCGGTATCACGCCCATCATCGGCTACCACTACGGTGCCCGCGACGTGCATGAGCAGCGGTCGCTGTTCTACAAGTCGCTTACCATCATCGGAGTGCTGGGTGTGCTTATGACCCTCTCGGCCGAACTCTTTGCCGGTCCCTTGGCGCGGGTGTTTGTGGGCTATGACGAAGCCCTGACGGCGTTGACCATCAGGGCTATGCGGTTTTATATGCTGGCGTTCCTCATCAGCGGCATCAACATGTTCGTCTCGGCCTTGTTCACGGGCTTGAACAACGGGGTGGTGAGCGCTGTGGCGGCCTTCACGCGGACGCTGGTTTTCGAGTTGGCCTGTGTGTGGACGCTGCCTGCCTTGTTCGGCATCGACGGCATCTGGTTTTCGTGGGGCATCGCCGAAGTGCTGTCGCTCCTACTGGCTACCTTCCTTATAATAAGGTATGCCCCGCAGCTGGTCAACTCAAAGCGGCAATCTGCGCTTTGAGGGCTGCAATCTTGGTCTCGGCATCGCGCTGTTTATTGCGCTCCTTCTCGATGACCGCGGCAGGGGCACCGTTGACGAACTTTTCGTTGGAGAGCTTCTTCAGCACGCTGTTGAGGAAGCCTTCGGCGTATTTCAGGTCTTCTTGCAGCTTCTTGAGCTCGGCGTCCTTGTCCACGTTGTCGGGCATGGGCACGAAGCACTCGGCGGTGCCGACCATGAAGGAGAGGGCTCCCTGCGGCTTCTCGCTGACGGACTTGATGTCGCTGACGTTGCCAAGCTTGCGGATGATGCCGGCGAAGCGGTCGACGGTGAAGCGGTCGTCTTTGGCGATATAGCTCACCTCGAGCATCTCCTTCGGCGAGAGGTTGCGGGTGTTGCGGATGTTGCGCACGCCGGCGATGACTTCGCGGGCCACGTCGAACTCGTCGAGCATCCGCTGGTCGTAGAAGACGCTGGTGGGCATGTGCTGGTTCATAATGCTGTAGTTGGCGTTGATGAAGGCAGCCTTCTCGTCGTCCTTGCCGGCGGTCTGCAGGGCATGCCAGATCTCTTCGGTGACGAAGGGCATGAAAGGATGCAGGATGAGCATGAGTCGGCTGAAGATGCTGATGGTGGCGTCGTAGGTCTCTCGGTCGATGGGGGTACCGTAGGCGGGCTTGACCATCTCGAGGTACCAGGAGCAGAAGTCGTCCCAGGCGAGCTTGTAGCTCGACATGAGGGCTTCGCTGAGGCGGTACTGGTCGAAGTCTTTCTCGATTTCCTCCAGCACCTGTGCCATGCGCTGCTCCATCCACTGGACGGCGACGGCGTTCTCCGCACTCTGCTGCTCTTCGCCAATCTGCCAGCCAAGCACAAGGCGCAGGGCGTTCCAGAGCTTGTTGCTGAAGTTGCGGCCCTGCTCGCAGATGGCCTCGTCGAAGGGGAGGTCGTTGCCCGCCGGGGCGGTGAGCAGCATGCCCATACGCACGCCGTCGGCGCCGTATTTGTCGATGAGCATGATGGGATCGGGGCTGTTGCCGAGCTGTTTGCTCATCTTGCGGCCCAACTTGTCGCGCACGATGCCGGTGAAGTAGACGTTGTGGAAGGGGATCTCGTCGCGGAACTCCTCGCCGGCCATAATCATGCGGGCAATCCAGAAGAAGATGATATCGGGTGCCGTGATGAGGTCGGCGGTGGGGTAGTAGTACTTGATTTCCTCGTTGTCCGGGTTGCGGATGCCGTCGAAGAGAGAGATGGGCCAGAGCCAGCTGCTGAACCAGGTATCCAGCACATCCTCGTCCTGACGCAGGGCGCCGGTATAGCCGTATTTCTCGGCGGCAATCTTCTTGGCTTCCTCCTCGTTGAGGGCCACGATGGTCTCCACCTTGCCGTTGACGTCGAGATACCACGCCGGGATGCGGTGGCCCCACCACAGCTGGCGGCTGATGCACCAGTCTTTGATGTTCTCCAACCAGTGGCGGTAGGTGTTCTTGAACTTGGCGGGGTGGAACTTGATAGTGTCGTTCTCCACCACCTCGAGCGCGCGCTTGGCCATGTCGTCCATCTTGAGGAACCACTGGGCGCTGAGTTTGGGCTCGATGACGGCGTCTGTGCGCTCCGAGTGACCCACCTTGTTGGTATAGTCTTCGGTCTTCTCAACGAGACCGGCCTCCTCGAGGTCTTTCATGATGGCTTTACGGCAGGCGAAACGGTCCATGCCACAGTACTTGCCACCATGTCCATTGAGTGTGCCGTTGTCGTTGAAGATGTCGATGCTCTCCAGGCCGTACTTCATGCCGAGGTTGTAGTCGTTGATGTCGTGCGCCGGCGTAATCTTCAAGGCGCCGGTACCGAACTCGCGGTCGACATATTCGTCCATGATGATGGGTACCACACGGCCTACGCCCGGGACGATGACCTTTTTGCCCTTGAGCCAGTGGTATCGCTCGTCCTCGGGGTGCACGCAGACGGCGGTGTCGCCCATGATGGTCTCGGGACGCGTGGTGGCGACGACGATGTACTTATCCTCGCCTTCGACGTAGTATTTCAAATAGAACAGCTTGCCATGACTTTCCTTATAGATGACCTCCTCGTCGCTGACGGCGGTGAGGGCTTGAGGGTCCCAGTTAACCATACGCACGCCGCGGTAGATAAGCCCCTTGTTGTAGAGGTCCACGAAGACGCGCATGACGCTCTCATAGCGCACCTCGTCCATCGTGAAGGCGGTACGGTCCCAGTCGCAGCTGGCGCCCAGCTTGCGGAGCTGTTTGAGAATGATGCCGCCATACTGCTCCTTCCACTCCCAGGCGTGTTTCAGGAATTCGTCGCGCGTCAGGCTGCGCTTGTCGATGCCTTTCTCGGCCAGCATCTTCACGACCTTGGCCTCGGTGGCGATGCTGGCGTGGTCGGTGCCGGGCACCCAGCAGGCGTTCTTGCCCTGCATACGCGCACGGCGTACCAGCACGTCCTGTATGGTGTTGTTGAGCATGTGGCCCATGTGCAGCACGCCGGTCACGTTGGGCGGCGGGATGACGATGGTGTAGGGCACACGATGGTCGGGCTCCGAGTGGAAGAGCTTCTTGTCAAGCCAGAACTGATACCATTTCTCCTCGATTTGCCGAGGGTCGTACTTTGATGCTAATTCCATATGGTTTTGCTTGTCTGTTATTATTTCTTCTTATTGTTCGAACTGTTCGAACTGGAACTGCTCGGGATGGAGAGTCCGACGCCGAAATTCAATCCGTTCAGTTCTTTGAAGGCAGGCACAATCTCATAGCCCACAGCGAAGTGTACCATGTAGACATTCACTTCGAGCGAGGGGGCAAAGGTGAAGTAGGTCTTGTTCTTACTGCCATTGAATTTGGCAAAGTCCATACCCATGTTCACAAACGGGCGGAAGGTGATGGCGCCCCAGCCGGTGATATCCTTGTCGAAGGTGTAGCCAACCCAGCCCCAGCGCATCGACCATGTGGGCTCAAGTTTATCGTTGGTACCCGAGATGGGGTATTGCTTGTTGTCGCCGGCAAAACCTACCGACATGAATCCCTGGCCGAACACGGAGAATCCGTAGTGATAGCCCGGTTGATAGGTATAGCCGGCCATTTTGTTCCATTTGTGTTTGATGTTAAAGACGTTGTCTTTCTGAGCAAACGAAGTTGCCGTCAGTGCGAAAAGGGCGATGAAAAGAATGCTTTTTTTCATGTTGTATAGTTTTATTGGTTTGTTTATATTCTTGAAAATGGGTGCTTCCGCCAGTAGAGTATCAGTAGCAGCCCAATCAGCATGCCGCCGAGGTGGGCGAAGTGGGCTATGCCGTCATAGCTGCGGAAGATGCCCTCGAAGAGCTCCAGCGCAACCATGCCGATGATGAACCACTTGGTCTTGATGGGTACGAGGAAGTAAAGGTATATGTATTCGTTGGGGAACATCATGCCGAAAGCCAGCAGGAGGGCATAGACGGCTCCCGAAGCGCCTACCGACACATGTATACCCGGCACCAGCAGGTTCAGCAGTCCTGCGCCGATGCCGCAGATAAGGTAGTAGAACAGGAAACGCCGTGTGCCCCAATAACGCTCCAGCACCGAGCCGAACATCCAAAGCGAGAACATGTTGAAGAACAGGTGGTCGAAACTCCCGTGCATGAACATGTAGGTCAGCGGTTGCCAAGGGCGGAACATCCCGCTGGCGGGTGTCCAGATGCCAAGCCAGTAGTTGAGGTCTATCATGTTTTGGCGCGCCAGGACATAGTATAGCAGGTAGCACAGCACGTTGATGATGAGCAGGTGCTTCACCACCGGCGGCAGAAACCGGTATCCTTGTGGTTGGTATTGTGTCATTTCAGCAGTTCTTCGGGTTTGACGATAGTGATGATTTTCTTGCCCGAGGGCGAGGTGTCGGCCATGGGGCAGGCAAAGAGGTCGGCCACCAGCTGCTGCATCTGCTCCTGACCGAGCACGGTGCCGGGACGCACAGCCATCTGGCGCGCCAGCGAGGTGCAGAGGCTCTCGCTGCGGCTACGGTATTTCTGCATGGTGGCTCCCTTGTAGTCGGCCAGCATCTGGTCGAAGAAGCCCTGCAATTCCTCCTCCTTGACCTCGGCGGGAGTCGCCGTGACGACGAAGGTGGTCTGGTTCATTGCCTCGATGGCGAAGCCATGACTCTGCAGGTCGGGCAGCAACTCGTTAAAGAGGTCGGCATCGGCGGCCGAGAAGGTGCAGTTGACCGGGAAGAGCAAGGTCTGGCTGCTGGCCGCTGCCGGCTGGTTGCTGCTCAGATGGTCAAAAAGCACGCGCTCATGGGCCCGTTGCTGGTCGATGACGGCCAAGCCCGACGACAGCGGCGTCACAATATAGCGCCCTTGCAGCTGCATGCAAGCTGCCGCAGCCGGCACCGCCGGCTGCATATCCATCTCTTCTATATCTTCTGGCTGCTCTATCGCTTCAATCTTCTTAGACCTCTCCAAGCCCTCCATCTTCAGGTGCGTCTGGCTGCCGGTGGTCTTGAACGGGTTATACCCCGGGGTGTAGCTCACCTTCGGTATCGGTGGCACATAGCCCGACGGGGCAGGGGGGATGTTGAATTCCTCGGGGGTGTCGAAACTCAGCTCTGTGGCTAAGCTGAACTGCCCCAGCGCCCGCTTCACCGCCGACCGCAGGATGGCGAACAGCGCGTGGTCGTCCACAAACTTCACCTCGGTCTTGGTGGGGTGTATGTTGATGTCTATGCGCGAGGGGTCCACCTGCAGCCCGACGAAGTAGCTCGGATAGCTGTGCTCCGGCAGCAGGTCGGCATAGGCTTTCTCCACCGCCGCGCTGAGGGCGGGGTGCTTGATGTAGCGGCCGTTGACAAACAGGTACTGCTCGCCGCGCGTCTTGCGGCTGTATTCCGGACGGCTCACGAAGCCCCGTATCTTCACTATGTCGGTCTCCTCCTCCACGCTGAACATGCGCTCCTTGTAGGCGGCGCCATAGAGTCCGGCGATGCGTTGCAGCATGCTGCCGGCCTTCAGGTCGTAGAGCACCCGGCCGTTGCTCGTCAATGTGAAGCCCAGGTCGTGGTGTATCAGGGTGATGCGGCGGAACACCTCTTCGATATGGCTCATCTCCACCTTGTCGTTCTTCAGGAAGTTGCGCCGTGCCGGCACATTGTAGAAGAGGTTCTTCACCGCCAGCGTGGTGCCCTGCGGACAAGCTGACGGGTGCTGGTCGGTGATGTGCGACCCCTCGATGGTTACCTCGGTGCCCAGCTCGCTGTCGTGCTGGCGGGTGCGCAGCTCCACCTGTGCGATGGCCGCTATCGACGCCAGCGCCTCGCCGCGGAAGCCCATGGTGTGGATGGCGAAGAGGTCGTCTGCCTTGTGTATCTTGCTGGTGGCATGCCGCTCGAAGCAGAGACGTGCGTCGCTGTCGCTCATGCCGCAGCCGTTGTCGGTCACCTGTATCAGGGTGCGTCCGGCATCCTTCACCACCAGGTCTATCTGCGTGGCTCCGGCGTCCATGGCGTTCTCCAGCAGCTCCTTGACGGCGCCCGCGGGGCGGTCCACCACCTCGCCGGCCGCTATCTGGTTGGCTACACTGTCGGGCAGTATGTTGATGATGTCCATGCTCGTTTACTTCTTCTTGTTCCGTTTCTCGTAGTTCTCCAGGAACTGTAGCAGGTTCTTGGCGGGCAGCACCTTGTTCATGATGATGTCGCGCCGTTCGTTGAGTATAATCATTGTCGGGGCGCCATGCACGTTGTAGGCTTCCTGGTAGTCGATGTTGACGTTGGTGCCGCCCACATTGACCCACTTGAAGTCGTGCTCCCGCACATAGCGTTTCCATTTCTCCACGTCGCTCTCATAGCCCACGGCATAGACCTCGAATTTGCGGTCAGGCGCCGTCAGCAGCGAGTCGTATATCTTCTTCAGCTCTTCGCTCTGCTCCTGGCAGTGGTGGCAGTCGGGGTCCCAGAACCACAGTATCACATAGCGGGTGGGGAAGCGGTGGCTGCTGATCCAGTCGCGCTGGTCGCTGCTCTGGTTGGTGTCGGCCATCCACAGCTCCTGTCCATGGGCACCGATGATGCTTTGGCTGATACGCTCGTAGTTTTTGCGGGCCAGGTATACCTCGCTCTCGCGCATCCACGGGCAACGCCCTTTGAGGATGTACTCTTTGGCGATATGGCACCACACGGCGTCCCACCCCACGTTCTTCGTCGAGCGGTAGTACTTGGGCTCGATGAACTGCAGTACATAGCGCATCATAGCCGTGTCGCCGCCGAAGCGCTCCACCAGCCGGTCAATCTCCATATTGATGGTGTCGCTGTCGGCATAATACATCAGCCCATAGAAGAAGTAGTTCATCTTGCTGAACAGCTGGGGGCTGTGGATCAATGATGAACGATGAGTGATGAATGGTGAATATCTGTGTGCGCCAGCCTGTTCATCATTCATCATTCCTAATTCATCATTTGAAAACAGCTTGTCCCAATAGTGTCTGCGGTACCAGGTGGCTTTGTCTTTCACCGTGTCGGGTACCTCGCCCGCGTCGCAGGCGGCCTGCAGGTCGAAGAAGATATTGGGGTTCTTGGGATGCAGCGCTGTGGCCTCGTAGGCCTCCATACGCGCTATCAGCGCCTGCTCGTCGGCTTCGGCCTGCGCCTTGGTGGCGGGGTCTTTCAGCCGCTTCCGTATGTCGTCTATCTCTTTCTTGGCGGCATTCTCGACAGCTATATAGTCGAACATCTGCGCGTTGGCCTTGCAGCCCTTCACCGTCACCGTCGAGGGCGCCAGCTTGGCGTCGCCGCTGATGGCGAATTTCATGCTCCCGTCAATGCAGAAGTCGTTCACCACCGTCTTCCGGTCCTGCCGCACTAGGGCGTACATGCCGCGCTCCCACTGCCGCTTGCCGCTGAACAGATAGGCTCCCCCCTTCAGCCGCGCCGAGTCCACAGGGGTCGCCGCGTCGCGGTAGTAGCGGCCGATGTAGAGCATCGTGTCGCTGCAGCCGTCGAGCCGGAAGGTGAAGCTATAGCGCTGGGCGCCGGCGCCAATGGCCAGCCCCAGGAGCAGTATGATGGTGATGGTGCGTCTCATCCTTTTTTTATATTAAACTTATATAACGCCGCCACCGGGCACCTTATTGTGCGCTGGTCTCTTTTTTTTGAAAAAAATTATGTAACTGCTACAGCGCCAGGCTGGCGGTGACCAGCAAAGTCGTGTTCTCGCGCCAGCCGCTGCGGCGGTAGGGGGCGCCCGCCGGCACCAGCCGCCAGGTCATCGCCACACCCCAGTCCACCAGCCCCCAACGCATCAGCCCGTCGATGCCGACCACCGGCTCGACGATGCCCATGCGGGGCGACTGCAACGCCAGCCCCTGCCACAGCCGCTGCCCCGCAGCGTCCTCGCCCCACAGGTGCCCCCAGGCGGCGTTGACGCCCGCAAACGGCTTCGGATAGCTGCCCACCTGGGCGAAGGCGCTCCACCACTGCCACAGCGGCCGTGCGGTGCCCAGACGCAGCGAGACAAGCGTAAAGACATTGGCGGTGAATTCGTTGGGACGCGCCGTCAGCAGGCTGTGTTCGAAGTGGAGGGGTGAGCCCCAGGTGCCGCCGAGGTCGTACATGCGGCTGTAGGGCACCTCATGCCCCAGGCCGTCGCTCCATCCGGCCTGCCCGAAGAGCCGCAGCTCGACGGGCGAGAGGGTGAAGGTGCGGCTGTACTGCGTCAGCATGCGCAGATACCGCATCGGCATACAGCTGCCGCTCTCCTCGGTGCTGCCCACCAGCAGTTTGGCCTGTAGCCCCCATCTCCATCCGGCTCCGACGGTCAGCTCGCGGTAGCTGTAGAGGGTCTTCTGCCCTTGGCGGTAGTAGCTGTCCGGATACAGCAACCCGTCGCCGTCGTAGAGGCGCTGCTCGGCCGAGTAAGTCCCTTCCGCGTTCAGCTGCAGGATGTCGCTGACTTGCTCGCTCCACCCGACGGAGACACGCTCCGTGTGGCTCATGCGGAGGCTCATAAAGGCGGCGTTGCGGCTGAAGTCGGTCAGGTGCACCTCCTCCATCCGTCGGCTGCCGGCCGCCGTCAGGTCGTAGGCCGCCGTCAGGCGGAAGTGCCGCTCACGGGCGCCTTTGCGCATCAGGTCGAACGAGACACCCCACTTGCTCTTGCGGTCTTTGACGCCGTAGCCGTAATAGCCTGCGGCGCTGAACCGCCGGCTGCCTTGTCCGTCATGGACATACAGCAGCCCTGCCCCCCAGCGCGAGCGCTCATAGAGGTTGTAGTTCCACAGTCGGTCGAGGTCCAGGTATAGCGTACCCCTCTGTGCGTCGCCGCACAGCCTCCACTGCTGCCCGCGCACCCCGGCGGCGGCCAGCAGCAGTGCCGTCAGTATCAATGCTCTCCGTAGCTTCATCGGGTACTCTATCTGGCTGCAAAGATACAAAAAAACTGCCACCCGGCAAACCTTTTTTCTCTGACCTCCGACCTCTTCCCTCCGAGCTCCCCCGGGCCCCCCACCGCCCCCTCCTCGCAACCCGACCGAAGATGATAGGAGGGGGATAGGAGCGGGACCGGAGGGGGACCGGACAAAAGCCCTAGAATTAGCCTTTTGGGAACGGATGTATAATTGGTTGTTTTCTAACGGTTTGTCTTTTTGGCCCATTTTGCATGGGCAGGCGCTGGGGTGCGGTTCATTAGAGAGCCAATGAAAAATGCGGAATGTTAAATAATCATAAATCTTTATTTCTGCTGCAAAAAAAATTCAAAACAGGTATATCTATAATATAGACACGATTTGCTAATGTAAATTGTTTTATTTAATTTTGCACTTATGAAAAAGAACAGAAAACAATCAAGAATGTGCGGCAAAATGCTGCTTATCAGTGCAATCGCACTGTTGTTTTGCGGAAGCGCGCGGGCTCAAATCAGCCAACATTGGATTGGCAACGTGCCGGACGACTACAAGACCATTGTCCGCAGCTATGGAAACAATGGGGCGGTGACATTCTTCTGGGACTACTACAACGCCCATCTGAAGACGGTGGAATTCACTTTTGGGACGACCAATCATGCAGTCATGCCCGACGGGTTCAACATCAAGGATATGGTGGTTGACGGCGATATCCTCTATTTCTGCGGCACGACGGCCGACATACACCATGCCGAGTGGGCCGGAACGGGAATTGTCGGATACATTGACCTAAATCTGTTTATTAATAACCAAACACTGGACATCAACTATATCCAGGTGCCGCTGATACACAACCTGAACAAACTGGCTGAGTACGACGACAACGGGCAGCGCCATGTCGTGGCTATCGGCGAGTATCAGTCGCACGGGGGCGGCTACTCTTACTCGCAGTTTTTCTTTTTTAATTGCGACGACATTATGCAATCCACAGTTTACTACGACCTCGCTTTGCTGGACACCGACGAGCGCCCGTGGAATGTGGTGCTGACCGACCAATATGTGGTCTGCTTCGGCTACCACGCCGACACTTCGGTGAACTCCATCTATTTCCGCAAGACATACAAATACAACATTTTCTCTCCCGAATTCGACACCATACACTACTACACCCCCGGCAACGACGCCTACTCTAGAACACACACCATCGCCCTGGAGAAGGACACCATCGTCACCGCATACTTCTATGTTGACAACCAGCCTTGCACACGAATCAGGACCATCGACGCCGCAACAGGTGTGATAACCCACGCCCAGCAATTCTTCATCACAGACAAGAACGAGCCGATAGACTTGGTCTATTCCCCCACGGAGAGGATGGGTGTCGTGATGGAGGACTTCTACTGGGGCGGACAGACCAACTCCAATTTTGTGTATTTCGACCCAAGGGCAACGACTGGGTACACTGCAACCCTAGAGTACCTACCGGACAGTCTGTTCTGGTCGATGGACCTGCTCGACGGGAAGTTCTATCTGGCGGCTGACGGTGCGGAGTGGTTCTATAAGTCGATGGCCACTCCTCCGACGGGGTCGCCCGACCCCAAGTGTCCGGAAGAGTTGGATATAGACATCGACCCGATTGAGACACTCAAACCGAGTAAACTGGAGAGAGTGCCCGTTGTCCGGAGTTTCTCTGAAATCATGTTCAATGTGACGGATGTTTCCAACCAGTCAAACGCGACCCTTAACTGTGAAAACAACTGAAGCTATAACCTTAATAAGAAACCGATATGAAAAAACATGTTTTTTGTCTCTTGTTGCTGGCGTTGTGCATGGGCGCCGCGGCGCAGGATGTGGTGCAGTATGGCCGATACCCCAGGTATATCTTCAATCCTCGCCAGCCCAAGTTCCCGAATCCTCAATTGTATGACAATTGTTTCCACTGGTATTATGGGACGCTGACAGAATTGGTTGCTTCTCGATATATGTATAAATTCCACGCTCCCGACAGCACGCTCATCTACGGCGTCGCCGTGGCCTACGCCGATTCGAGCGTGGGCATCACCAATGCCGACCACTGGCACCTGATGGCCAAACTGGGAAAGCGGATTGACGGGACGCTCACGCTTGTCGACTCGACCGACAGGGAGAACGGCCAGCGTGTGTTCCTCCGCTACGACAATTCCTGGTACGACGGGGACGACACCTGCATGGCTCCCGAGGCGAGGCTGGTGGAGCTCTATTTCGACGAGCCGACACTGATGTGCGACAGTTTTTATATTAATGTCCGTTCAGATGTGACAAACATTCCTGGAGTTACCGATTGGGTAATTTACAACCCTCAAGGCATTTATATTATGATGGAGGTGGAGACCTCGCAGAGTGTGGTTTGCGCTCCTGATCCAACAATTCGTTTTGCTTATCCCCCATACAGAGATATGTACAAGACAAGCTTACTATGCATTTTCCCCATAGTGGCGCCGCCCTGCTATGCTCCGGAGGCGCCGGAGGCCGACTCGCTGGACAGGGGAGTGTTCGTGCTGCGCTGGGACAACCTGTGTGACACGGTGCAGGTGTCGGTGGCGCCCGACACGGTGGCGCCAGAGCAAGGGATGCTGTTCACCCTATCCGACACGACATCGCTGCTACTCGACCTTGGAGCAGGAAGGCGCTGTCTGGCACGCCTGCGGTGCCGCTGTCCGCAGGTGGAGGGTGTGTGGAGCCCCTGGAGCGAGCCGGTGGTGCTGTACCACGATACGGTGTCGGCGGGCGGCGACGAGCCAGGGCCTGAACCCGGCAATGGAGTGACCACGGCAGGTGCGGTATTTTGGACACTGACGCCGAACCCGGCGACGGGGCGGGTGAAGGTGGCGTGCGCCGAAGCGATAAGGGCGGTGGAGGTATATGACATGCAGGGGCGGCGCTGCCTGGCGCAGGAGGCGCAGGGGATGGAGACGGCGCTCGACATCTCGGCGCTTGCGGCGGGCCGCTATACGGTGCTGCTGCACACGGCCACGACGACCGCCGCCAGACCACTGATAGTTCAGTAGGAAGATTTTTGTCGGTATGTTTGAAATATTTCGTACCTTTGCAGCATTAAATATTTAGTAATAATTAAATAAAAAACAGATATGCAGAGAGATAACGAGATTTTTGGCCTCATCCAGAAAGAGCGTGAGCGCCAGACCAAGGGCATCGAGCTGATTGCCTCCGAGAACTTCGTCAGCGACCAGGTGATGGAAGCCATGGGCTCCGTCATGACCAACAAGTATGCCGAAGGCTACCCCGGCAAGCGCTACTACGGCGGCTGCCAGATTGTCGACCAGAGCGAGACCATCGCCATCGAGCGCGCCAAGAAACTCTACGGCGCCTGCTGGGCCAATGTGCAGCCCCACAGCGGCGCACAGGCCAATATGGCTGTGTTCCTGGCTTGCCTCAACAGCGGCGACACCTTTATGGGCATGGACCTCAACCACGGCGGTCACCTCAGTC
>JAEEGL014287493.1_pt1 | contig 13944 bp, 8 predicted proteins | sample 9134231 | NCBI WGS metagenome assembly JAEEGL01 (sample SAMN16246548, study PRJNA631951) | gut metagenome | biome: gut microbiome; feature: rumen; material: fiber-attached | host: Bos | place: Iran: Karaj | collected 2018-10
AGACTGCTGAATTTGATATTAGTGTCCTGAATGGCGATATTCTGGGCGAACTTTTTCATAGTCGTCTTCACGGGCAGCATAAGGTAGTCTCCCGCTATGACCATCTTTCCGCCTATTACCACCAGTTCCGGATTGAATACGTTTATCAGTCCGGCGAGCCCTCGTCCGAGATTGTTCCCGATTTCGCCGATGGAGTCGATGGCGAGCACGTCTTCCTCTGAAATGGCCTTGAAGATGTCGCGGATGTTTATGGATCCTTCCTTGCGGTAGATTTTCGACAGGGACGAGGCCCTTCCGGCCTTCAGCTGTTCCGTGACCATCCTGACGAGTGCACTTCCGGAGGCTCCTGTTTCCAGGCAGCCGACCTTGCCGCAGCGGCAGATGATGTCATTGTCAAGGAGCGGGAAATGGCCGAATTCCCCGGAATAACCCGAAGTGCCGTAGAAGAGCTGTCCGTTCATTATGAGGCCCATTCCGAGTCCCCAGCTGACATTGACGAAGATCACGTTCTTCTCACCCTCCACGACACCGGCGAGATATTCGCCGTAAGTCATTGCACGGGAGTCGTTTTCGATGATGACGGGAATCATCAGGTTCTCTTCCAGGATCTTGTTGATCGGGCGGTCCGGATCAAAGGAAAACTTGTTGGAATAGCCGGTCTTGCAATTGACGCGTCCGGCAAGGCTGATGCCCATTCCGAGGATTCTGTCCCAGTCTATGCCTTTCATTTCGGCATAGTCTCTGACGGCCTTGCTGATACGGTGGACCGATTCTTCCTTACGCTCCATCACGAAGGGGATATTGTCGTCGAAGGCCAGGGGATTGCCTTTGAAATCAGTGAACGAAATGGAGGCGTGGGAGTTGCGTATGTCCACTCCTACGAACACTCCAGCGTCCGGATTCAGACCATAGATCGAAGGCCGGCGTCCGCCGGAAGTGCCCCATTTGCCAAGTTCGACTATGAAACCCTCGTCCATCAGTTCCCCGATCAGTTTGGTGACCGTGGGGACACTGGCGTTGAGTTCCTCGCTGAAGGAGGCTATAGACTGCTCGCCCTGCTCGATGCATATCCTGAGTATGGTCTTTTTCAGCAAATTGTTCTTGCTGTCTTTCTTTCCAAGGAAGGTTTCTCGCATTTTTTAAAGTTTTATGCAAATATAATAAATATTTTTAAGAAAGCAATCTTTTTTGTGTGGTAAATTTAATTTACGGGCATTCAGGAAAAAAGTGTAACTTTGTCCCTGTTATGTTCAGAAGATTCAAACAGTGGTGGAGAAGCCACAGTCTCTCCCTTAGAAAGAAGCTGACGCTTGCCTTGAGCGCCATTGCGGTGGTGCTTCTTGTGTCCAGCGTCATTACTCTGCTGGAATACCGCAGGATGTCGACTTATGTGTCGGGGATAATTTCGGACGATATCCGCAATATAGAGGTCGCCCAGAGCCTGCTCAATGCGGTGGATTCATACAATCTCCGCATCCTTGCCGTGATCGGGGATGACAACCTTAACACTCTTCCCGATTTCGACCAGCAGAAGTTCGTCTTCTACTGCGATTCCCTGAAGTCTTCCTTCACTCAGGAAAATATGATTCCGCTCGCGGATTCTGTCCTGTCCTCATACTCCAGGTATATGACAGTGTCGATGGACCTTGAAAAGGTGCTTTTCTCGGAGGATGACACCAGGGTATGGTATTTCGACACCCTGCAGCCTTCTTTCAACGCTCTCCGTTCCGATATAGAGAAACTGAACGGACTGATGTTCGACGAGCTCCGGACCAATTCGGCGGACTACGACAGGGGATTCTACAGGAGTATGGTCCCGAGTGCCGTGGCAGTGGCAGTGGGAGTCCTGCTGATCTTCCTGCTGATGTTCTTCATCCTGGTCTATTATGTGGATCCCCTGTGCAAGATGCTCTCTTCGCTGGAGAATTACAAGAGTATAGGGAAGAAATATACCTACAGCTTCGAGGGAGATGACGAACTGTCCCGCCTGAACGGCGGCATTATGGACCTTACGGAGGAAAACCGCCAGCTTCGCCGGAGGATTAAGGATCTGAAAGAAAAGTCGGGACTGTAATGAACCTGAAAGTCATATCGAGAAATGTGGGCGTCGCCCTGCTGGTGTGTTCCCTTTTTATGCTCCTGTCGGTCTTCGTGTCGATTGCGGAGGGGAATGACAGCGGCCTTGCCCCGCTTCTGATCAGTTTTACCCTGACTTTCATCTTCGGAGCCTTCCCGCTGATCTTCGTCCGTCGTACGGACAGGATTTCCCTTACGGACGGATACCTTATCATCTTTCTCTCCTGGCTGCTTTCTTTTGTCTTCGGCGCCTTGCCCTATGTGCTTTGGGGCGGGCCGTTCACTTGGGCAAACGCCTGGTTTGAAAGCGTTTCCGGCCTGACCACTACCGGCGCCACCATACTTGAAGACATAGAGGTGCTTCCGAAGAGCCTGCTTTTCTGGCGCTCCGCCACGCACTTTATCGGAGGCTTGGGAGTAGTCGTCTTCCTCCTGCTGATCATCCCCAACTCCTCTCCCGTAAGGCTGCGTCTTACCAATATGGAGCTTTCCTCCCTTTCCAGGGACGACTACAGCTCCAGGGCGAACAAGACTGTGTTCATCTTCGCTTCGGTCTTCGTGGCCATCTGGGCCCTTGCCTTCGTGAGTTATCTGCTCGCGGGAATGCCGCTTTTCGATGCCATAACCCACGCTTTCAGTGTATGCGCCACAGGCGGTTTTTCCCCGCGCAATCTGTCGATAGGATACTTCGACTCGGAGCTTATCGACATCCTGACGATTGTCTTTATGCTGCTCTCCTCGATACATTTCGGCATAATATATATGGTCGTCGTCGGCAGAAGCCTCCGTCCGCTGAAGAATCCCGTGCTGCGTTTTTATCTCGCAGCCCTTGCCGTAGCGGCCATAATTACTTCCGTAGCCCTGAAACTCGACGGTACGGTAGACAACTGGGGACGCTCCTTCCTCGACGGAACTTTCCAGATAGTCAGTTATGCCTCCACGAGCGGCTTCGCGATCTGCGACAACTCTTCCTGGGGGCCTCTGCCTTGCTTTATGCTGATGATGGTCAGCCTGGTCTGCGGCTGTGCCGGCTCCACCACCGGCGGCATCAAGTCGGACCGTGTGCTGGTGCTCCTGAAGGCGGTCCGGATGCAGATCCAGAAGACGCTTTCGCCTTCCTCCTTCTTCGAAGTCCGGATGGGACGCCGTGTCCTGCACGATGAGGAAATCTATCCTCACGTCCTGTATATCGCGCTTTATTTCCTTCTCATCGGCTTTTCCGTGGTGAGCTGTATGATACTCGGGGACCCGCACAACCACGCCCTGACGGGGGCGGTTTCGATGCTGAGCAATGTCGGTCCTTCCATCGGAGACATCGGCTCTCTCGGCAATTACAATATGGAACCTCCTCACATCAAGTTCATTTTCTCCCTGGAGATGTTCCTCGGCCGTGTCGAAATTTTCCCCCTTCTGGCGGTCATAGCTGCCATATTCAAACGGAAGTAGGATGGACAGGGGCCAGTTCCTATACGAGTCCTTCCTTCGCCGCTTTCCCTATGAGCCGACAAGCTGCCAGGACGCTCTTCTTCGCCGCATAGGTTCATTTATGAGCTCTGACGACGGGGACATCCTGGTCGTAAACGGCTATGCCGGCACGGGCAAGACCACGGCTGTCAGTGCGGTGATAGGGGCGATGAAGGAATTCAAGATTCCCTGTGTGCTGCTCGCTCCGACCGGCCGTTCCGCCAAGGTCCTGAGCGGCTATGCCCATCACCCCGCTTTCACCATCCACAAGCACATCTACCGGGAAAAGTCCCACGGAGATGACGGTTTCGGCCAGTTCTCGCTGATGCCGAACAAGGCCAAGTCCACCCTTTACATCGTCGATGAGGTCTCTCTGATAGGCATAGAAGGCGGAGATTCTACGGCCTCCTTCGGCTCGGGCAATCTGCTCGAAGACCTGATACAGTTTGTGCGCAGCGGTGCGGACAACCGTCTTATAATGATAGGAGATGCCGCCCAGCTTCCTCCCGTCGGCCTGGACCTTTCTCCGGCTCTGTCCAAAGATTATATGTCCTTCGCAGGCGGGGTCAGTTTCGCCACACTTACTACGGTGGTCCGCCAGCAGAGCGGCTCGGCAATCCTGAAAAACGCCACGGCTCTGCGCGAGCTCATCGTAAAGGGAGAGGATGTCACTATGGGGGACCTGCATCTGGACGCTTCGGGCGAAGTCAAAAGTATCACTGGCGGAGAGCTTCTGGAAGCGCTTGCGGACGAATACTCCCGGAGCGGAGAAGATGAGACCGTAGTGCTGTGCCGCTCCAACAAGAGGGCCATCCGCTACAATGCCGGAATCCGTGCCCAGGTGCTGTTCCGCGAGGAAAGACTCGTGAAGGGAGACCGGCTGATGATAGTCAAGAACTGCTATCAGGGTGTGGATGAGCTGGAAGGGACGGACTATATCGCCAACGGAGATATCGCCACGCTTGTCAGGATACGCTCCCACGAGGAGCGCTATGGCTTCCATTTCGCCGAAGCCAGGCTCTGTTTCCCGGACTATGACGAGCAGGAACTGGTGACCAAGGTCCTGCTGGACACCCTGGACTCCGAATCGCCCTCCCTGACCTACGAGCAGTCCAACCGGCTCTATCAGGGCGTCAATGAGGATTATGCCCATATCACTTCCAAGAAAAAGCGCTATGACGCAGTCCGCGAAGACCCTTATTACAATGCCCTCCAGCTGAAATATGCCCACGCCATTACCTGCCACAAGTCCCAGGGAGGGCAGTGGAGCTGTGTTTTCATAGACAATCCCTTCTGGCAGGACACGCTCCAGAGGGAGGATCTCAAGTGGCTGTACACTGCGCTCACCCGTGCGGTGGACAGAGTGTATCTCGTCAATTTCCCAAGCGCCTGTTTCCTATGATAAGTCTTGTAGTATCTCTCCTCCTGTCATTTCAATCGCCGGCCCTTTCTCCCATCCATCCCGAGGGCGCCGAGAATCTGACTTTCTCGCCGGATTCCACTATGCTTGCCTTTACCCGTGGCGGCAATCTCTGGTCGGTACCGGCCGCTGGCGGAGAGGAGCGTCAACTGACCTTCGACGGGAGCAAAACGGTATATAACGGCTACGCGTCCTGGGTATATTATGAGGAGATTTTCGGACGCCCGTCAAAGTACAAGGCCTTCTGGTGGTCGCCTGACAGCAAAACTCTGGCTTTCTACCGCTTCGACGACACTCTGGTCCCTATGTTCCCTATTTATTCTCCTTTCGGCCAGGACGGCAGTCTCCGGGAGACGCACTATCCGAAGGCCGGGGAGAAGAATCCCGAGGTCCGGATAGGTTTTGTCAGCCCTCAGGGCGGCGGCATCGTATGGGCGGATTTCGAGTCGACCCAGGACCAGTATTTCGGGACTCCTTTTTGGGGGAAGGACTCGAAAGCTTTCTTCGTGCCGAGAGAGCCGCGCAGACAAAATACTCTTGACCTCTACGCCGTGTCGCCTGTGGACGGAAGCAAGGCCGGCATCTATCACGAGCAGGTCCCGACCTGGCTGGACTGGCCGGACGATATGCTCTTCGACAGTCAGGGGCTCTATATGGTCAGAAGTTTCGAAAGTGGATGGCAACAGATTTATTTCCTCTCCTACGACGGAAAGACGCTTCGTCGCCTCACTGACGGAAGCAATTGGAACATAAGGCTCCGCTATCTCGACAAGAAGGGGAATGTCTATTTCACCGCCCGCCGCGATTCAGACCTGAGGCACTGCCTTTACAAACTCTCCAAAAAAGGCGTAATCAGCGCATTGACAGATACTTCCCTCGATGTGAGCGAAGTTTCGTTCTCTTCGGACGGGTCGCATTTCACGGTCAAGCTTTCTTCCCTTTCCCGGCCTCCGCAGACTTGGGAAATGGAGACGGCAAAGCCTTCCCGCAAACCTCGCCTGATAGAGGATTCGAGCACTTCCGGGAAAGGTCCGGGCCGCGGACAGATAGTCCGCCTGGAGCACGACGGCTTCTCCCTTCCCGGAATAATCTTCTATCCCGACGGTTTCGACCCCTCGAAGAAATATCCCGTCCACGTGGACATCTATGGCGGTCCGGACTCTCCCCAGACTCGGGACTGCTGGATCGCTCCTTCCAAATACAGCTGGTACGCCGAAAACGGGATAATCGAGCTTATAGCGGACTGCAGGGCAGGCGGACACGGGGGAAGAAGGGCTCTGGACACGGTCTACAAGTGTCTCGGGCAGAAGGAGAGCGAGGATTTCGTGGCCTGGGCCAAATGGCTCCAGAGCCTGCCTTACGTCATCCCGGAGAAGATCGGGGTGGAGGGCTTCTCTTTCGGAGGCACTATGACCGCCCTCCTTGTGATGACCCATCCCGAGGCCTTCCACTACGGCATCGCCGGCGGCGGGGTCTATGACTGGATGCTCTACGACACTCATTACACCGAGCGTTTTATGTCCACTCCCGAGGACAATCAGGAGGGCTATGCGGCTGCCCGCGTGGCTTCCAGGGCCGGGGAATACAAGGTCCGTCCGGACTCCGACGGCTCCGTGATGCTTCGCCTTACCCACGGAACGGGCGATGACAATGTGCATTTCCAGCAGACGCTGCAGCTGATCGACGCGCTCCAGAAGGAGGGTGCGGCTTTCGACTTTATGATCTATCCCGACGGGATGCACGGCTACCGTGGCTATCAGGGCCAGCATTTCCTTGCGGAGAACCGCGCATTCTGGCTTAAATACTTGAAGGATGGACAATAATTATATGTTTCCGACCTCGGTGAAGGAGGTGCAGGCTCTGGGATGGGACTACATAGACGTGATCCTTTTCTCGGGCGACGCCTTCATAGACCATCCTTCCTTCGGGACGGCGGTGATTGCCCGCTGGCTGCAGAAATGGGGCTACAGGGTGGCTGTGGTGCCGCAGCCGAACTGGAGGGACGACCTGAGGGATTTCCGCAAGCTGGGCGCTCCGAGGCTGTATTTCGGCCTGAATTCCGGGGCTATGGACTCGATGGTCAACCACTATACCGCGTCCAAGCGGCTCAGGCACGACGATGCCTATACTCCCGAGGGCAAGGCCGGAGCGCGTCCCGACTATGCGGTCACGGTCTATACCAAGATTCTCAAGGAGTTGTTCCCCGATGTGCCGGTGATCATCGGCGGCATCGAGGCTTCGCTGAGGCGCCTGACGCATTATGATTACTGGCAGGACCGCCTCCTGCCTTCGGTGCTGGTCTCTTCCGGTGCCGACTGGCTCTGTTACGGGATGGGGGAGAGGCCTATGCTGGAGTTTACCCGTGGCATAGAAAAAGGCTGGTCCCGCCATCGCCTGCAGCAGATTCCGCAGCTGGCGTTTTATGTGGATGGCGGCCTTCCGGCAGGTACACTGGTAGAAACCTGTGGCCACCCTGGAGTACCCCAAAAAGCCATGGCTTTTCGGGGACCCCACCCTCGGCCACATAAGAGGGAGGGGCCCGCCGACGAAGTCGGTGGGAGGGGCCGGAGCGAAGCGGAGGCGGTTTCAGCCAGTGTACCTGCCGGAAGGCTGGTCCTGCATAGCTACGAGGAGTGTCTGCGGAGCAAGCGGGCTTTCGCCGAGAACTTTATGCAGATTGAGACGAACGCCAACCTGATGCACCCAGGGACCATAATCGAGCCGGTCGGCAAAGGCTATGTCCAGGTCAATCCGCCATTCCCGACGGCTACCCAGGAGGAAATGGACTCATTCTGGGACCTGCCCTTCACCAAGCTGCCCCATCCCCGCTACAAAGGGAAACGCATACCTGCCTACGATATGATCAAGTTCTCGGTCAACACTCACCGGGGCTGCTTCGGAGGCTGTAATTTCTGCACCATCGCGGCCCATCAGGGCAAATTCATATCCTCGCGCAGCGAAGAGTCCATACTGAAGGAAGTCCGGGAGTTGAACTCGCTTCCGGGCTTCGCCGGAAATATCTCCGACGTGGGCGCGCCTACGGCCAATATGTACGGGATGCACGGAAAAAAGCTCGAGGCCTGCGCCAGATGCCGCCGCCCCTCCTGCCTCTTCCCCTCGAGATGCCCCAATCTCGACTGTGACCACAGCCGACTGATGGAACTTTACCGCCGCATAGATTCGGTCAAGGGCATCCGCCATTCCTATATCGGCAGCGGAATACGCTATGACCTTTTCCTGACGGAGGACGGCTTCGTGGACGCATCCTCGAAGCCATACCTGAAGGCCCTGGTGCTGGACCATACTTCCGGCCGCCTCAAGGTAGCCCCAGAACACACCGAAGACCACGTCCTGCAGAAGATGGGGAAACCCACTTTCCGTCTATTCGAGAGGCTGCGCAAGGAATTCGACGCCGTCAACCGGGAGGCCGGGACCCACGTCGGCCTGGTCCCTTACTTTATCTCCTCCCATCCGGGATGCACTATGAGGGATATGCAGGCTCTCGCCGCGCACCCCGCGCTGAAGGGAATATGGATGGAACAGGTCCAGGATTTCACCCCTACTCCGATGACGACTTCCTCGGTTATGTTCTACACGGGACTTGACCCCAGAGATATGAAAGCAGTGTTTTCAGAGCACGATTTGGCCCGCAAACAGCAGCAAAAGTCATTTTTCTTCAAAAAAAGCACGAAAAAATAATGCTCTCTCTTGATTTATCAAAAACAAAGCCTTAATATTGCACCGTAATTCAAGACCGAAAACCTGAACAGATATGGCAGATACGAGGAAAAGAAGCGTAGTCAGCTTTGAAAAGCTGGATCAGAAACCCGAATTGAAGGCGGCGTTTGAAGCCAGATACCCCAACGGGTTCAGCGATTATCTAAACGATTTGATGCAGTATCCCAAGCCTGACGGTACATCTTTCTATGCAGTGACCGTCGAACTCCCGGATGCGATCTATCTTGTCAAGATCAATGTCAAGACAGACGACCTCGAGGATGTGGAGCACTGGCTCGAGGGAGAAGAGGAGGCTGAAAACGAGGCGGTGGCCGGGGGCAGCGTCGATTCTTCCGATTCCGCCGGAGAGACGCTTCCGGACGACAATATCGCCCAGTACGGCTCCGGTTCGGATGACGAATGATGGCTTCTCGCAGCACCATACAGTTTATCTGGGGGCCCGTCAGGGCCCTTTTGCGTAAACTCCCGGAGAGGGAGACACTGCTCCTTTTGTCGGTGGTGACCGGCGTTTTGTGCGGCGGAGCGGCGGTTCTGCTGAAATGGTCCATTCATTCCATCCAGACCGGGCTCGGCAGCCTTTTCCCTGACCGGAGATGGCCCTATCTGGTCTTCCCCGGAGTAGGTATGCTCCTGAGCCTTCTGATAGTCAGATACCTGGTCAAGGACAATATCGGCCACGGGGTGACCAAGGTGCTCCAGGCCGTCTCCAAGAACGAATCCAAGATCAAGAAGCACAATCTATGGTCGTCGATGCTCACCAGCGCCCTGACCATAGGTTTCGGAGGCAGCGTGGGCGCCGAAGCTCCGATTGTCTATACCGGTGCGGCGATAGGCTCCAACCTGGCCCGATACTGCGGACTCTCGTATCGCGGGATGACTCTGCTTCTGGGCTGTGGCGCCGCTGGTGCCGTGGCGGGCATATTCAACGCCCCTCTTGCCGGGGTGCTGTTCACCCTGGAGGTGCTGCTGTTCAACATTTCGATGACCTCGATACTGCCTCTGCTGCTCTCTTCGCTCTCGGCGACCCTGGTCTCTTACGCCTTTTTCGGAAGGGGAGCCCAGTTCGAGGCGTCGCTGGTGGAGTTCAGTATGAGAAACATCCCCTGGTACGTGCTGCTGGGCGTTTTCAGCGGTTTTGTATCGCTGTATTTCCTGAGGACGACGCTATGGATGGAGGATATGGTCTCGCGCCTTCGTTCTCCCTGGATCAGATGGGCGCTTTCGGCCGTCGGCCTGGGGCTTCTGATTTATTTCCTGCCTCCGCTCTACGGCGAGGGCTATGACTCCCTGAGACCTATGCTGAGCGGTTCCGCCGGCAGCGGGGCGCTCTGGCTTTTCGTCCTTGTACTGGTCTTCAAGGTCTTTTCGATGAGCCTGACCAATGCCGGAGGGGGAGTGGGCGGGACCTTCGGCCCGACTCTTTTCGTGGGGGCCGTCGCCGGCTTCGTGATGGCCACGGCGGTCAATTCTTTCCTGCCGTATCAGATTCCCGTGTCCAATTTCGTTCTGGTCGGTATGGCCGGGACTATGGCCGGAGTTATGCAGGCCCCGCTGACCGCCATCTTCCTTATCGCGGAAATCAGCGGCGGCTACATACTTCTGGTGCCGCTGATCCTTACCGCGGCAGTCTCCTACGGAGTGATGCGCATCTTTGAAAAGTATTCGATCTATACCAAGCGTATCGCCGCTTCCGGTGAACTGTTGACCCACGATTCCGACCAGGCCGTGCTGACTCTGCTGAAGACGGACGCCCTGCTGGAGACGGATTTCACCCCTGTGAGGATAGACGATTCACTCGGACAGCTTGTTGAGGCTGTGGCAGTGAGCCAACGCAATATTTTCCCCGTGGTTGACGCCCACGGCCGTTTCCAGGGTTATGTCCAGCTTGCCGACATACGCCGGGATATGTTCCGCAACGACCTCTACGATACGGCCTATGTCTATAATTATATGCATTCCGCCCCGGAATACATCTACAGGGACGAGCCTATGGAATCCGTAATGCGGAAATTCGAAAAGACCGGGGCTTGGAACCTGCCTGTGGTCACTTCGGACAGGACCTACCTCGGTTTCCTCTCCAAATCCAAGATTTTCAACGCTTACAGGCAGTCCCTCCGCGACTTTTCTCAGGACTGACTCTTCTCTCCGCTCTTACGCTTCCCTCCGACCTGGGTAAGGATCAGGCCGCAGATGGCTATCCCGAGGCCTGCCCATTGCCAGGCAAGCAGTTTTTCATCTCCTAGAATCCATCCCCAGAGGGCCGTTGCGACAGGAATCATTGCCAGGAAAATGCTGGAACGGCCCACTCCGAGATGTTTTATGGCTATGGCCCAGAGCGAGAATGCGGCGCAGGAGCAGAGTATGGAGAGGTTCAGAAGAGGCACGAAGAAATCGTGCGAGAGGTACAGTTCAGGCTCGTAATTCTCCAATCCCCGGGTAAGCAGCATAGGCAGGAAATAGACCGAGCCTATCAGGAACTGGTACATCACTATTACCGTCGGCGGATAGGATGCTTCGGCCAGGGCTTTGGTGCAGGAGGCGTGTCCGACTTCCGCGAAAACGGCAATCAGCAGCACCAGGATGCCGAAAATGAAAAGCCGTCCGGAGGTGTCGGGACGAGCCTTGGAGACCAGGACCAGGCCGGCGAGGCAGATAAGTATGCCCACTATGCTCTGCCAGGATACGCTTTCCTTGAAGAATAGAAAACCCGCCCCCATTGCCACGATCGGCGTAGTGGCGATAACCAGGGCGCTTATCGTCGGCGATTCGGTGAACTGGATGCCATAGGTCTCGCAGAAAAAGTAGATGAAGGGCTCGCAGAGGGCCAGCAGCAGGAAGGTGACCCAGTCCGATTTCCTGACCTTGATGCTGATGCGGAAAACCAGGTTGACGGCAAGCAGCAGCACCCCCGCGATGAAAATCCTGAACGGCAGGAAATACTCTACAGGAATGCCGAGGGCGAGGATACGGTCACACCATATATATGAAAGTCCCCACAGGGCGATGGAGGTCAGGGCGGTCAGATAGACAAGAAACTTCGATTTCATACTACAAATTTAGTCTATTTTCACTAAAACCGCCGCGTATTTTCAAGTTTTTGAGTATTTTTGTATTGCTATGAAAGAAATCTATATCAAGCATATCGCCGGAATCCTCGGAGTCGCCCCCTGGCAGGTGGAGAACTGTGCGGAACTCTTTGAAGAGGGCTGTACCGTTCCCTTCATAAGCCGCTACCGCAAGGAGCGCACCGGCGGACTCAACGATATCGACGTCGCCGAAATAAAGCACTGGACGGAAGTTTTCTCTGAAATGGAAAAGCGCAAGGCCTCCATCCTGGGGACCATAGCCGAGCAGGGTAAACTTACAGCCGAACTTAAACTCAAGATAGAGAACTGCCTGAGCGGCACCGAATTGGAAGATCTGTATCTGCCCTATCGCCCAAAGCGCAAGACGCGTGCTACAGTGGCCGTCGCCAAGGGGCTGGAGCCTCTGGCAGAGCTGCTATGGAACGGCAGGAGCGCACATCCTTCGAAGGATGCCGAAAAGTATGTCAAGGGCGAAGTCAGCTCGGTGGAAGACGCTCTTGCAGGGGCAAGGGACATAATCGCCGAGAGGCTCAGCGAAACTGCTGTCATAAGGGAAAACCTCCGTGGTATTTTCCGGACTCGCCGCATCTGTTCCAAGGTCACCAAAGCCGGAAAGGAAAGCCCTGAAGGGGCCAGGTACCGCACTTATTTCAATTACAGCTCCCCGCTCGCAAAGATCCCGTCATACAATCTGCTGGCTATCCTGAGAGCAGAGAACGAGGGCTTCCTAAAGCTGGACATAGACGCGGATGCTGAAAAATGCGGCAACAAGATCTACTACGACTATTGTCAGGAAAAGGGTTATCCCGGAGCGGAGAACGGCCGAGAGATCCGCCTTGCGGTGGACGATGCCTACAAGCGCCTTCTGGAGCCCTCGATCAGCAATGAAGTCCTGAAGGAAGCCAAGCAGAAGGCCGATATTGATTCTATCCGTGTTTTCGGGGAAAATCTGAGGCAACTGCTTCTGGCTCCTCCCGTCGGGGAAAAACGGACCCTTGCGATCGACCCGGGCTTCCGCACGGGCTGCAAAGTCGTATGCCTTGACGAGCACGGAAATCTGCTCCATCATACGGTGATTTTCCCTCATCCTCCGGCTGCGCGGAAGATAGAGGCCATTACGACTGTTGCCGAGCTGGTCGAGAAATACAGGATCGAGGTCATAGCGATAGGCAGCGGAACCGCCGGCCGGGAGACCGAGGATTTTGTCCGTAGGGTAGGACTCGGCGATGATGTCCGCATCTTTTCCGTCAGCGAGGACGGCGCCTCGGTCTATTCGGCTTCCGAAGTCGGCCGTGAGGAATTTCCCGCCGAGGATGTGACGGTCCGCGGCGCGGTGTCCATAGGCCGCCGCCTTATGGACCCTCTCGCAGAACTTGTGAAAATAGATCCGCGCTCGCTCGGAGTCGGACAGTATCAGCACGATGTGGACCAGACCCTGCTTGCCGAGAAACTGGACAACACGGTCGAGAGCTGTGTCAATGCCGTCGGAGTCCAGCTGAATACTGCCAGCCCCTACCTGCTTCAGTATGTGTCCGGAATAGGCCCGGCCCTTTCCAAGGCCATAGTGGATTACCGCAGCGCCCACGGCGCTTTCAAGGACCGTCGGGAGCTGCTGAAGGTGCCCAGGCTCGGAGAAAAGGCCTTCCAGCAGTGCGCGGGCTTCCTCAGGATCCACGGCGCGGCCAACCCGCTGGACGATTCCGCGGTCCATCCGGAGTCCTACCCGATTGTGGACAGGATGGCAGGGGACCTCGGCGTGCCGGTCAAGGAGCTTGTCGGCAATGCGGAGCTTTGCCGCAAAATCAAGGCTCAGGACTATGTGGGCGGTTCCGTGGGCCTTCCTACGGTCAATGACATACTCCAGGAACTCGCCAAGCCCGGCCGTGACCCTCGTGCCGAGGTGGAAGAATTCTCCTTTGCCGAGCATATCCACGAAATCGATGACCTGAAGGTCGGAGAGGAGCTGCCCGGAATAGCCACCAACCTGACCTCCTTCGGCGCCTTCGTGGACATAGGCCTGCACGAGAATGGCCTTATCCACGCCTCGCAGATGGGCGTCCGAGGGATGGCGGACCCTTCGAAGGTCCTGAAGCTCCATCAGAAAATACTTGTCCGGGTCATTTCCGTGGACCTGGAGCGCGGCCGTATAGGCCTTAGGCT
>JAEEGL014531525.1_pt1 | contig 13944 bp, 17 predicted proteins | sample 9134231 | NCBI WGS metagenome assembly JAEEGL01 (sample SAMN16246548, study PRJNA631951) | gut metagenome | biome: gut microbiome; feature: rumen; material: fiber-attached | host: Bos | place: Iran: Karaj | collected 2018-10
GCGCGACAAGCCCAGACAGGGAAATCGGTTGCAGGCGAATTACTGAACCGCGCGCACCGTGACCCCATAGCGCCGGCCGTTGCTGATCTGCGGACTGACACCAGTCGAATTGAAGTACAGGTTGCGAGCATTCGTCTCTGAGTCCCAAGTAGATGACCAGTAGTAGCCGCTCGACCCGCGGCTGCCGAGCGACGTACCATTGTAGTAGCCCGAAGCGGGGAAGAAAATAGAGTTGCCGTTGATGCGCGATGTGAATCGACGACCAGTCACGCCATCCTCATCAGTCCACTCCGAGTCACAGTTGTTGTAGAGTTCCTGAAACTCGCCTGAAGTCGGCAGACGGCAAGGGGCTCCCATGTTGTGACGGGCCATGTCGTAGGTGTTGTTGACGGGGATGTTTCCCGTGAGTGCCGCACCTGCCGTCTGTGCATACACGGCATCGCTGAAGTCATAGCCGGAGCCTTCCGCGTGACCTTCGAAGTTACCCCATGAGAAGTAGAGTCCGTGCTCATACGGTGCCGTCGCACCGATGTTGTGCTCGCACCACAGCAAGCCTGAAGGCAAAGCGAGGTCAACGAAGCCGGTGGGGGCTGATGCCGTCTGGCTCAGGATGCCGATGACGTTGAACTGTGTGCCGTCGTAGTACATCACAAGAATGGTGTTGTTGTGTACCTTTCCCATCGGTACGGCGTTGCCATAGAGCTTGATGGGCTTTGCTGCCGAACCGTTCACGCTGAGCGTAGGGCTGCTGGCGGTGAAAGCATTCGTGAAGTTGACGGCGATGATGCCGCCGACGGTCAGCAATGTGTTGGTGATGCTCACCGTTTTGGCAGCAGTTCCGCCAGCGGTTTCGCACACGCCGTAACCAAAGCCGAGTGGAGCGATGCTATTGGCCTCTACCACCGGCTGAATCTTGTTGAGGATGGCCTGAACCTGGGCATCCGTCTGTGATAAATCAAAATATTCCATAATGATATGATTATAATATTTGAATTTTGAATTTATGAATTTTGAACTAATCCACTGAAGTCCTTTCCGGCCCACTCCCTGGCCGTTATCTGAATCTCGTTGGTCTGAAAGTCTCTGTTGAACGACTGTATCTGCCATGTGCGGCCGTCATAGACCAGGGCACTCTCCCGCTCTATCTTGCCGTTCCATAGCATACCGATGAGCAGCGTGTCGTAAGCCTCCATAGCGCCGGCCTCCATCGCTTTTTGTCCTTTTACGAACCGGACGGAAGCCCACACCGTACATTCATATCGGTACGGCCTTCCCGCCGAGTTGCGGCCGAACTCGCCGCCGCCGTCTTCTGCGCGGTTACATATCGCCACGCGCTTGTTCCTGAATCCTGATGACTGTGGCATAGCGTTCTCGTTTAGTTTGTTTCGTCGTCGCCGTCAAGCCGCATATAGGGCTTCACGAGTTTCTCGTAGTTATACACCGCAGCATATTGCTGTACTTGGGTTACAGGGCAGCGAAAGTGATAGGCGGCATCAACCAAGAACAGTGAGGCCTGCAAAAGGGCAGACGGGAAAGTCCCGCCGCCGATATTGACCAGTTCCTCGTATGTCCGTCGCGTATCGTTCAGCACTTGCTGCTCGGCACTGTTCCCGTATATCGTCAGCAGTTCGTCTTCGTAGTCTGTGTCGATGCGGGAATTTAGTTTAATCAATTCTAAGCTCAACCATCTCATAGCTTTATTCTATATTAATCTGATGTATCACAATTAGGGGTTTACCTCAACTCAATGCCCCGTTGCCCGTAAAGACGAAGGATCCGGTGGCAAGGTTGCCGCGCGTGGCGGTTATGCGGCAGCTGGTCAGCGTGGCATATCCGCTCAGCGAACTGCTGCCGCCGCCCCTGGTGCCTATCGTCAGGTAGAAGCTGTTGCCGACTTGCAGTATGTCGGTCAGCGTGCCGCCGCCGACTACGCCGAGCGAACTGCCGTAGAAGAGCAGATAGTTCACCGTTACGCTCCATCTCTTCCGCTTCGTCACCTGCTCTCTCCACTGCCCGCTCGTCGGACTGCTTTTCTCTATGGTCTCGGCATCCGTCTGAAGGTCGCACGACTTGCTGGCACCGATCAACGAGCCGTTGTTGTACACAAGTATGTGATTTCCGTTCATATCTTTATTGTTATTGGTTATTGATTTCAATCAGTTTCACGGTCTGCTCGTCCTCCCGCCATCTGTGATTTGCATCAACGGCGAAGAAGAACCGCTGGATGCCGGAGCTTGTCAGGTAGAACCGCCTGTTGTAGATGTCCAAGCCGGATTCCACGTCGGCTCGCATCGTTCTCCTCATCTGTCCGTATTGGCTGAACATCCGGTTGATCAGATAGAGTTCCGGCCGCATGTAGTCGATACCGCTATCATATCGGAGTGTATCGATATAGTCGCTCTGACTGTCCACAATGAAATTCGGGGAATCGATGTTGTTGTTCCATGTACCAATCGACAACTCTATCTCGGCAAGGTTGGAGAATCCTGTGTTTGAGCCCGACCTATAGACGTTGGTGTCTCTTGCAGATGCAGTCGCCGGGATCTCACTGATAAGGCTTACCTGAATGCTCTTCATAATCAGGCTTGGCGAACCAAGTATGTAATACATATTTGCCGGTGTCAATAGGAACTGTCCGAAGTTCATGATTGTAAGGGTTACATACCCGTTGATGTTGCTTGGTTTGGGAATGAACCATCCGGCGTCGCCTTCACACCGCATTTCCTCAGTCTTGTTCGATACAACTCCAAGTCCGTCGGTCTCAATCCTAAAGACAGATGCCTGTGTAACCCATGCCTCTCCGTTCCAATAGTAACTCCCGCACTGAACCATCACAAACATGTAATAATGCATGCCATAGTTGTTGATATTCCATCCTGAACCATATACAAGACGGTCATTCAGATTATATACAAAGCACTGCAAGTCTAATTGGATATTGAGGTATCCGCTTTTGTTCTCGAATGTGCTGTACTCTGATATAATAGAATAGCAAGGCATGGCGTTTGCGGGGGATTGTGAAACCAACTCGCCAAACCACCTCATATTGAGAAACAGACCGTTCTCGAGCGGGTAAACAGAACCGTCTCCGGTCATATTGAAAGAGCTTCGCACAGGGAACGCCCCCGTCACAGACATCTCGTCAAAAGATGTCGGAGGGTCGTCAAGCACGCTTGTTACCCTGCACATCTGATAATTTGATGACGTTGGCGTGTCAGTGTTGTTGTTGTACCTATAAAATGAAAATACTTCTCTCAGATTCGACCTCGGGCTATGCGGCTGAACTTTCACAACTCCGTTGCCCACAGTTACGGATATGGGTTGATCGGTAGTCTCTTCCGTAAGCGGCAGAGTTGTCAGAACAGTCTGTTGGTGGGGACACTTGAGCGTCACCTTTGCGCCATTCCTGCCTTGGAAGTATCCCATTGTATTGCCGTCGCTTCTGAAGACAAAGCAGTTAGGCAGTTGATAGGAAAGCATAGGATTAACACTTTTCGATGGAGACGTACTCCAAAGATAGCTCCAGTTGTATGTCTCGGTGTAGATGGTGCCGGAGTTCCCGTGTCCGTCATAATAGGCAATATGGATATTCTCCCCGTTTTCGCGCATCATGAATCCGTACATCTTCATGATTTCAGCCAGTGCATTCTGCCAGCTCATGGCGACCGATATACTGGTTGTGCTGCCCTCGTTCTGTATTTCTTCGTGCGAGAAGAATATCTGAGGCATTATATATATATTCAGTAATGAGTCTGTTCCATCGTACAGCTGCGAACTTAAATATAGGCTTTTCGGCGTGTATCCGAGAGCCTCAAATGCCGATGCCAAAATGTAGCCGATGCGTTGTGTGCCGCCGTTGAAGCTGTTGCTCACCTGAATGTCATTCAGGGCTCCCAATATACTCTTGACGGGAAACTCTATCATATTGACTGAACCGTCCCACGGCTGGGTAAAGGCTTCCGCGCAGAGGAATCCCTGCCACTTGATCGTGCCGTCCGTAAAGGTGGTCATTGAACTGTTCCATGTGCCGGTATAGAGCACGACTTTCTTTTGCAGATTATTCGTTGGCATGATGCTTTCCAGCAGCGTGCCGCCACTTTCGTCAATGACCCGAAGATAGCCGCTCTGGGCACGTATCGGCGTGTAGATATTGTCATCGGTCTCCTCCTGCGTCACGAATGGTTCGGCCGCGCCGGTCAGCGTAACGAGCGAACCGCTTGTCTGCTCGTATATATATACCATATACTGAGTGCCCGATCGCGACTGAAATGGAATCCTATATCTCTTGTACCAAGCCATTTTTATATTGTCTTTTGAGAGTTTCTGAATTGTCTTATGATGATTTAACCTCTTGCCGTCAGCATTTCACCGCGACCTGTGCGGCGAAGGTAGTTGTTCAGACCGAGGAATATCTGTTCACCGCTGACGTATGGCTGACCGCCATAGTCTTGTTCTTTCTGCGACAGCATGGAAGCTACAGCCCCCTGCTGCGCCTTGTTCAGGATCAGCTCTCCGCTGGACGCGGCAATAAGGGTTCTGTCGGCGTAGTCATCACCTGGGATGACAAAACCTCCAGCTGCGTGCGGAACGATACCGCCGTTTCGGAAAATCCCCAAAAAACTTCCGACAGTCTCAAGGGCTTCGATACTTGCCGCAATAGTCTGGATTGCGGTCAGGATGTTCATCACGCCCTGGATGCCGCCCATGACGGTCTTCACACCCTTCGGCAGTTCGCCCACAATGTTTTCGATGCCGCCTATCATGCTGTTGATACCGCCTGCTATGCCGCCCATCACATTGACCAGCGCACCGTCCTTCTTCATCTCGCCGCCGCTCTTGCCGCTCTTACCGCCTTCTTTCTCGGTGTTCACGCTTACCTTGCCAGTCTCAATGTCGAGCTGGATGGGATTGTCGGCAAAGAACTGGTTGATCTGGTCAACCAATCCCTGCAAGTCGTTGGTGGTGATATTGCCCGTCAGTAGACTGCTATACAGTTTCTCTACGGTAGGACGGAGTGCCGTGGTGTCCATGCCGCTCTTGATGGCTGTCTGGATAAGGTTACTCAGAGCCGTGGCATCGACCATCTGCTCCATCAGGTTGCCAAACTCCGCGCTACCGATGTCGGTATTGGACATTGCCTCCCTCGCTGTGCTGGCTATCTTCTGGATGGCGGCTAACGTGACGGAGCTATTGGGTTCCACCGGCACAACCTCGAGCGACACGCTGAGCTTGTTCTGGTCGAGTATGTCCTGCGACATCCGCAGGGCCTCTTCGGTGTTCATCTGCACGGTGACTGTCTTGCCTATCATCTGCCTGTTGCGCAGCTCTTCCATCTTGGCGTTTGCGTCCGATATGTCAGCCGTTACCTTGACCTCCTTCGGCCGCATCGCCATTCCGTTCACGCTGTTGATAGACGCTTCGGCTCCTTCCGTGTCGGCCGTGACCTCCGCACGCTTTGGCATTATCCTCATGCCGTTAAGCAGGGACAGCTGGGATTCGGCCTCAGCAGTTTCGACCGTCACGGTCATCGTCTTCTCGTCAAGCTCTACGCCGTTGATCTCCCGCACGGCATCCAGCACGGACATGTCGTCCACCTCAATGCCGAAGGTCTTGCTTTCGATTGCTGCATCCTGAATGTCCTGTATCTTTGCCTCCGCATCGGTTGTGTCAGCCGTCACATCGACTTTCTTGGCATTCACAGCCATGCCGTTGATGCCATTGATGGCAGACTCTGCACCGGTGGTGTCGGCATTGACGACAATACGCTTAGGTGTCATGCGTATGCCGTTCAACGCAGACAAGCTGTTCTCCGCTTCAGCCGTCTCAACCGTGACGGTCATCGTCTTCTCGTCGAGCTCCACGCCGTTGATCTCCCGCACGGCATCCAGCACGGACATATCGTCCACCTCTATACCGAAGGTCTTGCCCTCGATCGTCGCGTTCTGAACATCCCGTACCTTGGCATCTGCGTCTGATGCGTCGGCCGTTATCTTAATGCCGATGTCCTTGGGGATTGAGCGGAGCTGGTTGACCGCCTGGAGATTCTCCTCCGTGACGGTTATCTTGAACTGTGCCTGTTTGTCCTTTGGTAGCTTGCCTGTCAGAACGGCTATCTTGCCCGACACCTCGTCTATCTTGTTGCCGTACTCGACCCACTCGCGCCAGTCGGTGACACGCGACTGTTCCTGCTTCAAGTCCTTCAGCTGCTTGGTGAGGTTCTCAACCGACCCGTCGGCCGATACCGTGACGGTGCCTTGTGCCTCAGCCTCGAACTGATGAAGCTCGTCGTTCCTCGCCTTTAGTCCGGCAATTTCCTTCTGCACCTCGGCCTGTCTTGCCTTGGCTGCATTAAGTTCTTCGCCGGATGCCGTCTTGATGGTGTCGGCCAGCGACACGTATTCGGCCGTCAGCTTTTGTATCGTCGTGTCATTCGCACTGATTTCGGCTTCATACTTTGTCTTCTCCGTTTTTGTCGTCGGCTTATTCTTCAGCAGTTCATTCAGGCGGTTTACCTCAGCCTGCAAAGCCTTTTCGCGGTCGGATACCTGCGGGGTGTTAGCCTCCTGCTTTGGCGGCAGTTTGTTGAGCAGCCCGCCGGCCTTGGCACCGGCATCTACGGACTTCTGATTAACAGGTGTTTCTTCGCCCTTGAAACTGCGGATGAACTTCAGTGCTTCTACGATCGGGATAAGCTCGCTGTGCATGGTGACGAAGCTCTCTGCCAGCGTGCCGAACCACTTGCCTGGTTCCATGTCGCTGAGCACATTCTTAACCTTTGTGACGCTTTCCAATACATCACTCAAGGCGGTCACCAGGCCGGTCTTGATCTCCACCGTCATCTGGTTCCATCCGTCGTAGCCGAAGGCTTCCTTCATTGCTCCTTCGAGACGCTCGTTGGCAAGTTCGAGCTGGCTGTACGCTACACCGAGTTCTCCAGTCTGTATCTTCGCAGATGCCAGGTTGGTGTTCAGCTGGCTTATAGCCTTGGCTACGTTGGTGCCTGCCATCACTCCGCTTCGGCCGAAAACAGCTCTTAACACCTCGCCTGCTGCCTGGCTGTTACTGTTGATGTCAACCATCTGTTCGGAGACCTGTTTCAGTGCATCGAACACCGTCAGCGTCCCTTCGTTCATCTGCTTCGACATCAGGCGACCGTCAATACCGAGCTTCGAAAGAGCCTCACTGGTCGCACTCGTCATCTCACGGATGTTCTTTATGCCCATTACGATGGCATTCATATTCTCGTCCGTAAAGATGCCGCCCTCCGAATTCTGAATAACAGCCACCAGCTCGGATGCCGATACACCGGCAGACTGGAAAGCAGGGGCAAACCGCTGTATCATCTGTAGCAGCTTGTTCCCGTCACCCTGTAGCATGCCCTGCATACCGTCGCGCAGAATCTGCATAGTGTCGTCGGCGTTCTCGCCGAATTGTGACATCAGTGTGTTGGCGGCTTCAATGGCTTGTCTGAAGTCCACGTTGTAGGTCTTAGCAAGTGCCCTTGCCGCCGTAGTCATCTTGTCGGCATCTTCTCCGCTAAGTCCCGTCACGACTGTTGTCACCTGCTGCTGGCTCGACAGCTCTGCATTGTAGTCGGCAAAGGCTTTCGCTGCGGCAATGGCGGCGGTAGTCGCTGCACCTATGCCGGCAGTCATCAGGGCCGTGTTGGACGTAACGAGTTCAGTAATGTTCGCCGTGATGCCCATCTGGTGCCCGATGTCGTCAATGATGCCGCCGAACTGTCCGAACTTGCTACCGCTCAATTCCATGTTAATGCCGCGCATCTCGTCCTTTGCATCCTTGATGCGTGCCCTGAGTTGGTCCATAGACGAAGACAGAGCCCTGCCGTATGGCGATGACTTCTCGGCATTCGTCAGCTCGTTGTATTGAACCTTCAGGTCGGTAAAGGCTCGCGTCATCTCGCTGATGCTTCCCTTGGCCGACTTGCTGACCGTGGTCATATTGCCTACGGCTCGCACGAAGTCGAGTGTGTCCTGCTCAACGACCTCCAGCGTACCGCCAGCCTTCCGGCATTCGTCCACATATTTCTGAAGCCCTTCGGCTGCACGCTTCAGTTTGTTGTCGTACTCTTGCGATTCGACTTTAAGCCTTAATATTGAATCTGCCATATATTGTTACTTCTTTTTGTTCAAGATTGATTCAAGTTCTTCATCGATCAGGTTAGCCAGGTTGTCGGCTGCGCGTACCAGCGTGGGCTCTGCTGCATCGCGGAAGAAGTGACGGGCTGCAATCTCTCCGCGCCATCCCTTTCCGCCGGTGCGCAGAACAAAACGCTCATACTCTGCCTCATTTCTGCCGTTCCTGCCGAATCCGGCATAGCGGCCCTTTGTACCAGCGTTGACAAAGCGCAGGATGAAGCCACGGTCAAGCGGTGCGAGGCTCTGGATGTACGCAGTGCGCTCACCTCTCGCCATCCGGTTCCCGCCACGACGCGACGGATGTCTCGGCGGCTGATAGTTCTGCGTGCCGTGCAACTTACGTGAATTGTAGATATTGATGTTCGCACCGAGTATCTTCTTGTAGACAGCTGTGCGGACGGCTTGTGCTGAGTGTCTGGGGTCGCCGTTGGCAAACCTTATATTTCTGATGGTTTCCTTACGGGCTTGCATGATCACGCGGAGAACCAGCTTCCGAAGTGCGGCTTGCGTCTTCGGATTAGTGGACAAAGCATGCTCAAGTACCTGTTTCTGTTCCAGAACGACCGTGTCTTGTAATTCCAGTGATACCATACAACACCGCCGCAATATGCGCAGGGGTTTACCCAATAAAAAAGCCCGCGTTTCTCAACGCAGGCTTTCATCAATAAAACCTAAAACATAAACATTTTAATAAAACGAAAGTCGTAATGCCAATCGATTACGGCTGAGGGTTTACTGAAAACAGCAAGCCACCGTCCTCACGACGATGGCTTACCAAAGAAACAATCCTTTTCTAAACTTAACCAAATACCTAAAGAGTATAAAGCATAAAAACAACGCTCCCTCATTGTGTAGCGTTATGGATCAGATTCCCTCGTAACACTTTCGCGCGTCAAAACATGGGCATGCCTTCCGTGCAAAGTCCCGATGCCCAAATATATGGGCCTGCGGATACATCCTGCGCAGTTCTACCATCAGCTTCTCCAGTCCCTCAGCCTGAGCTACCGTCCTGGTGTCGGCCGGAGTCTTGCCGTCGCGCGCCACGCCGCCGACGTAAGCCACACCGATGCTGTATGTGTTATGCCCAAGGCAATGCGCTCCGGCGATGTTCACGTTTCGCCCTTCATGAACACTTCCGTCACGATAGACGACGTAATGGTAGCCGATGTCTGACCATCCCTGCAGCCTGTGCCATCGGCGGATGTCTTCCACGGTGCAATCAATCCCTGCCCTTGTCGCAGTGCAATGCACGATGATCTCCTTAATCTGCCGGCTCGACGGCTTCAGTACATACCCCAGCAGCTTTCGCCAGGTGGCAAGGCCGACAATCCCGTCAGCCTTCAGCAGATGAGCTATCTGGAAGTCCTTCACAGCCTCTTCAGTGAGCATCCCAAAGATGCCGTCACTTTTTACATGCAATAATTTCTGAACGACGCGGACTACTGCCCCACGGTCTCCGGCCTGACATATTATCGGATTTCCCATAATTAAGAAGATTTAGAAAAATAGTGAATCCATGCGTAGTGCTTACGATGCTGAAGATAGGTTTCGTCGGCTTCGTTGGCGTAGGCTTCGCGCTCGAAGCTGATGTTTCTGTATGCGTTCCCCTTCATGAAGAGCCTCACAAGCCATTCGGCCAGGTACCAGATAATAAAGGGAATGACCAGCATCTCCCCCTGCTGCTTCAGGTGGATTGTCTCGTGCCTGATGTCCTTATCGGCCAGCCCTTCGTCCTCGTACTTGCTTCGCACAAAGACAAATGGCCATATCGCCATCGCCTTGTATCCCCTGAATGGAATTACGCTATTATAGATGATGTTCGGCCTCATGATTGATTTTGAATTTTGAATTGAATAATTTTGAATTTCTGAGCTGCGGCTTAAAACACCCCGCCCGTTCCCGGCTCGATGCCCTCTACAGGCGTGTCGTCGTGCTTGAAGCCTTCGGTGTCGAATGATACCCGCACGCAGTTCTTACACTTCGGGGCTTTCTCGCAGAGAAAAGGGCGCATCAGGGCCACCATGCGACTGTTCCTTGCCACCTCGAACTGGAGGTCGCGCACTTGTTGCTCCAGCTCGTCCTGCCGCTTGCGCAGATCGTCGCGGTCTCGCCTCAGGTGGTTCCTGTCCTCCTTCAGCTCGTTGATGTAGGCCTTCTGCTCGTCGCGGTCCGTCTTGATGTCATTGATGAGCTGCTGATATACGTCCTGCAACTCCTTCGCTGCGTCGGCCTCTGCTGTCACGGCTTCAGCCTTAGCCTTCTTACGCTGCCATCGCCATGTGAAAAATGCACCGCCGCCGCCTCCGATCAAGAGGCTCGAAACGCTAATCAGTGTGTCGATTGTTATCTCCATTTCTTTTTTGTGATTATTCTACAACACCGGCGCAATGCACGCAGGGGTTTACCGTGCTTCATACTCAATCACGCCGATGACGAGCCTCGACATCTTGCCGCTGAAGCGGTCCATGCTGTAGAGTCGCTCAATGATCCGTATCTCGACGAAGCCCTCGCCGTCCATCCATATCTTCTTCCAATATGGTCGGTGATGACATGCCGAACGTGTCATGCCTTTCTCCAGATACTCGTTGACCACCTTGTCAAGGGCTTCGTTCAGCCTGCCCATACTCAGCTGGAAGGTGTTGTGTAACTTCGTCAGCTTACCGTCCGTGAGCTCAATTATTCTGTATATCTTCATAGCGTATAGATATAGTTATCCCTGCGGGCCTTATGCCCGCCTGATAGGACTCCTCAAAATGGCATCTTTCTTCGTATCACTCCCACAATGCCCACTATCCCCAGAAGGCCCATGAACCCGATGCCCAGGTTCATCTTCGTTTTCTGCCACCATGTGAGCTGTGCCGGAACTTCTACCTCTACGGGGTAAGGCTTCGGCACGGTGTCATGCGTAGCGATGTAGGTAGTGTCGTGGACTTGCTTCTCCACATACTGCGTGTGCCAGCGGTCGCGCAGCAGATACACCGTGTCGCCGCTCATATACTCCTTCATGTAGATGGAGTCATGGAGCCATATACTATCGCGCTGGTGCCTGGTGATGTAGGCCGTGTCCGTCCTGACCGTCTCAACCATCACGATGCGCTCCCGTGTCTTACAGGCGGTCAGCAGCAGGGCTGCCGCCATGATGATTCCCGAATGTTTCATAGATTATTAACTGCCTGATCAATTTCCTTTTTCAGTTCAATGTTCAGCTCGTGCTTCCCAAACCTCATGGCCACTGCAAACTCCAGCTGGCATCCCCTGCTGTACGACCATCCGGGTATGTAGTACATTCTGTCGGCTCTCTTCATGATGAGCCACATGTCGTAGAGCAGCGTCAGCTCGTACCCAACCACCTTGTAGAGCCAAGGCCAGCGGCATGACCATACCCGGCACGGATTGATAGTCTCGTAGCCGTTCTCCCTCAGTATCTTCTCCGCCTTCTTGAACTTCATTTGGTACACATTCCTCGGCCATCCTGTCATAGCCCCGCTGATATATACTTTTTGCTTCTTCATATTTTTTTGTTATTTATTTTGCTGATTCTTGTTTTCTTCATATCTTTGCCGCGAATTAAAACATAAACGCATGAAAACTACCTCATTTCTTATGGCAGCAGCTCTGTTGCTGTGTGCCTGCACGCAGTCCGACAAGGTGGACGAACAAACCAAGGCCGTCACATTCTTACTTCACGGTGACTTTGAAATCTACCAGGAGCCGATGACCAGGACGCTTGAGGCCGACGGCAAGGCGATGACCGACATCTGGGCACTCGACTATGTGGATGGAGCCTTGAAGCAGCAGGTGCATCAAGTTTCCACCGATGCCGACTTCGGCAATCCCAGGCTCCCGCTGTCCTTCGGCTCTCACCACATCTACTTCGTGGCGAGCCGTGGACGCGATGCCTCACTCAATACATCCGACGGCACAATGACATTCAGCTCCGTGAGCGACACCTTCTGGCGCGACTATACCGTTACAATTAAAAGCTCGTCTGCCTCTGTAGTCACCGTTGACCTAGACCGCATCGTGTCTAAGGTGCGCGTCAGTGTGAGCGACGCTATCCCAGAAGGAGCCGCAACAATCAACATCACGCCAACCACATGGTACTACGGCTTCAACTACACCACCGCAGAACCATGCGCAGCCCGCACAAGTCAGCCCGTGTCCATCGCCTTGCCCGAGAGTGTCATTGGCACCACCGGTCTCGTCTCCAGCATCTTCGGATTCTCGGATGCCGTGCAATGGAAGACCGACGTGGCGGTTGACTCCAGGACATCTTCAGGCACGGTGATAGGATCGGCATCCGTTGACGATGTGCCTGTCGAGAGAAACAAAATAACAACCCTAATCGGCACACTATATGCCCCCGTCAACACCCACGGCATTACGCTCAATACCGACTGGGCAGTACCTATCGAAATGCCTTGGTAGTTTGATTCATTCGGAATCAAATTTCCATTGCCTCCAGTTCCTCGTCGCTCGTCCGGCTCACTATCTCCGTGGCGATTGCCTCGCAGTACCCGTCCGCGAACTGATGCTGTTCTTCCCGGCTCATGCTGGGTGCCGCTTTCAGCCGTGCGTCCCATTCTTTGGCGATGGCTTCCTCAGCCCAGAACACCGCTTCAACGATGCCCTTCCATTTGTTTATTGCTTCCTGTCTTGTCATAGTTCTTGTAATTCTACGCCAATAGCCGCATCGGTCATTTCGGTGCCTACTGTCTCAACCACGCAGCCTGTTATCTTTGCTTTTCTCATAATTCGTTCAATTCGTGGTTCAAAATAGAAGCAACTGCCGCACCTGTTTGTCCGTGTGCCGGTCAACGAAGTCCTCCAGCTCCTTACGCTTGATAGCTGGATAAATCCATCCCATTAGACCGTAGTTGAACCTGGCGTGCATCTTCTTTAATTCATCCTTATAGGGCTTGGTGTTGCCCGTCAGCAGTAGCGTCTTCTCATTGTACTGCACAATCTCCATTGATTTGGGGATTTCGTGTTTCAATTCTTTCATAGTTCCTTATTCTTTATAATTCTTGCCAATTCTTGATAAACTTGCAAAGATGGAAGAGTGAAGAACTGGCTACCGCCATTCAGCCCAATCGAGGCCGTTGTCATGCAGCAGGTCGTCGATTTCTGTAAGCGATTTCTTGCCGCCGTTGCGGAACTTCAGCCAGTCGGTCTTGTGAAGTTTGCAAAGGTCGCTAAGCGTGTCGATGCCGTTTGCCTTGCAAAGGTTTGTGGTGCGGACACTCAGGTTGCAATCCTCGATGCGCTTTGCCTTGATGTCTGCCTTGGGGTCGGGTTCGGTGGTTATCATGCCATGGTCGCTTAGTTCGTTGATAACGTCGGCCAATGGTCGCCATGCTTCCACTTGGTAGGTGATGGGCAGTCGCATCATGGCACCGCCTCCAAAGTTAAGCTCCGCAAAGCCTTCGTTGAATCCTTTGCCATCGTCTTCCCACTCGCTGTACTGATATTTGCCGTTGCTCAGCTTCATCAGAATCTTCTCGCCATCCTTCGGCCATTCAGTGACAGGTCGCCACCATGACTTCTTCGGGTGTTCGTCAGCCCATTGCACACCATCGACGAAATAGTCATCCCGTGTCTCGGTCATGCCGCGCTCACGGCGATAGTTACTTTGGCAGCAGCCTGCCTCACATGCTTGATTCCATCTTTCGACGGACATTTTCTCGTTCTTTAATTCTTTCATAGTTCTTCATGCTTTTACATATATACGATAATCCATATTGCCCCAACCACCGGCAGCGATGACTTTCGTCACCTCCTTGTA
>JAEEGL017173829.1_pt1 | contig 13944 bp, 13 predicted proteins | sample 9134231 | NCBI WGS metagenome assembly JAEEGL01 (sample SAMN16246548, study PRJNA631951) | gut metagenome | biome: gut microbiome; feature: rumen; material: fiber-attached | host: Bos | place: Iran: Karaj | collected 2018-10
ACTCCATCCAAAGATCCGTATTTAGAAAGTAAGTTGATTGCGGTTTTTTCTCCTATACCTTTTACTCCCGGAATATTATCACTAGAGTCTCCCATTAGAGCCTTAAGGTCTATCATACGAATTGGGTCTACTTGATAAGTATTTCTAAATTCATTCTTATCCATCATTATATGATCGTTTTGTTTTAATAGTTTAACAACAACTTCATCGCTTATTAATTGTAATAAGTCTTTATCACTACTTACGATAGTAGCATTAAATTCATCTTCTTCATCTACTCTTTTTGCTAACGTACCTATTATGTCATCGGCCTCATAATTATCAATCTCAAAATATTTAATTCCCATTGCATCTAAAACTTTCTTTGCTTCTGGAAATTGCATTTTAAGTTCATCAGGTATCGCAGCTCTTCCCGCTTTATAATCTTCATATTTATCATGTCGAAAGGTTTTTCCTTTATCGAAAGCAACCATAATATAACTTGGAGCTTCTTCTTTTATAATTTTATTCATCATATTAATAAAACCATACAAAGCATTAGTAGGAAAACCTTTCGAATTTTTCATGATAACACCTTGATATGCAGTTGCATAAAAACTACGAAATAATAAATTATTCCCGTCTACCAATATTATTTTTTTCATTTTTATCACCTGCATTTAGTATAACATAATTATTTACCAATTTTTAGGGTAATTTGTGATTGTTCTTCACTAGATTTATTATCTAGTTTCTCAACTCTTTCACTAACAAATAATAGATAGATAAAGAATAGTACATATATTATTGCAATAATAAGTACTGTTTTTAATCCCTCTCTTAATGTTTTTGCCATAGTATCATCTCTCCTTTCTTTCAACTACAATTCAAGTTTAACTCAAACAAGTGTTCGTGTCAATATAAAATTAAAACAAATGTTTGACATTTTACAAAAAATGTGTTAATCTAAGTACATAAAGGAAGTGATTTCATGGAAAAATTAACTGGAAAACAACAAGTTATACTAGATATCTTGAAAAAATTGATTGCTAAGAATGGTTACCCACCTACTGTAAGAGAGATAGGAAAAGAGGCAAATCTTTCTTCTCCAGCAACAATCCACTTTCATTTAAGACAATTAGAAGAAAAGGGATACATTAAGAAGGATGACAATAAGAATAGAACACTTGAAATCTTAGTACCTAATGAATATTTAGAGAAAGATGAAAAAATTGTTGATGTTCCATTACTAGGAAAAGTTACAGCAGGTTCTCCTATTGAAGCAATTGAAGTACCTGATGAATTATTCTCTTTACCAGCAAATTTAATTACTAATCATGATGAAGTATTTACTTTAAAAGTAAGTGGTGAATCTATGATTAATGTTGGTATTTATGATGGTGACATTTTAATAGTAGAAAGAAAAAATACTGCTCGCAATGGAGAAACAGTAGTTGCAATGAATGATAATAATGAAGTAACCGTTAAAACATTCTATAAAGAAGATGGTTATATAAGATTACAACCTGAAAATGATACAATGGATCCAATCATTCTTAAAGACTGTACTATTCTTGGAAAAGCAATTGGACTATATCGTAAGTTATAAAAAAAAGAACTGGAAACAGTTCTTTTTATAATTCTATTATTTTGGCAGGATGGTTTTCATTTACCAAATAATTATCTATTAGTTCTTTTGTTTTGAATTTAATATGAGTAGTATTTACTCCTACATTACAAGCAAAGTCTTCTGCTTCTGCTACTTCTTTGTCTAGTACTACTTGTACAATATTATTTTTATCATTTAAGATACTTATTACTGAAGCATTACCATATGTTACTTGTAATAAATCGTATAAATCATCACCGTTAGCAAATGATACTCTAGCACATTCCATATTATGAGCAAATGTCTTAGTATCAAACCTCTTATCAGCAGGCATAACTACTAAGTAGTATGCTGTTTTTTGTCGATTACATACAACTATTGTTTTTCTTATTTCTGCGCCTAACTTTTCACTTATTTCTACACATTCTTCCATTGATTTAGCTTCATCATTATCTACTCTTTCAAATTCAATACCCAATCTATTTAATTCTTCATAGGCTTTATTTTCTAATTCTGATCTTTTCTCATTAGGAGCTCCTTTAAAGATTTCACTAATAAACATTTTATCCCTCCTTGTAGACATGCTACCAAAAATAATTAATAAAATCAATAAAAAAAGACTATTTAGTCTTTTTTATTAATTCTCTAACTATGTAACTAGCAATCAATAATCCTGCTGCTGGTGGAACAAAAGCACTACTTCCTGGAGTTCTATCTCCTATTTTTATTGGTAATTCTTTTGAACTTAATACCATTATTTTTTTATTTATTTTTTCTTCTTTAACAAACTTACGTATCTCTCTTGCGAGTGGATCATTAATTGTTTTTCTTATTTCAGTTATTTCTAATTTGCTAGGATCTAGTTTATTACCAGTTCCCATACTACTAATAAATTTTATATTATTATTTAAACAATATTTAATTATTTCTTTTTTAGTAGTCATTGTATCACATGCATCAACCACATAATCTATAGTGTAGTCAAATATTTTATTTAAATTATCTTTATTAATAAATTCACTAATCTTAATAACATTACACTCTGGATTAATATCTTTTACTCTTTTTTCCCAAACATCTACTTTTAATTTTCCTATAGTAGAATCTAAAGCTATTAGTTGTCTATTAATATTTGTAATATCTACTTTATCATAATCAACTATTATTAAAGTACCTATTCCACTTCTGGCAAGAGACTCTATTACATAGCCTCCTACTCCCCCTACTCCTAAAATAAGCACCTTTTTATCTTTTAATAAAGAAAGATTTTCTGATCCGATTATTTTTTCAAATCTAGAAAATCTATGCTGCATCTCTATATTCTCCATCTTCCATTCTCTTTATATATTGTTTTTGTTTAGAACTATTAGAGTGTTTTAATGATAATGGTCTATCATGTACTAGTTTATTGATATAAGATACTTTAGTATAAATATCTGTATTTTTTTGAGCCATATTATAATACTTCTTTAAATTACGATAATCTCTGGTGTTAATTGAACTTAAAGCTTTTAAGGTATCTTGTAAGCTTTCTTCTGGAATTGTTGTGTCTGATAAAATTGTACATTCAAAATTATCTAAGAAAGCGGCAGTTTCTGGTAAAGCAGCAATTCCTGCTTCATTAAACTTTTCACTCCATGATGTTCTATCTCTTTCATCTTTAATTATTTTTTGAAGAGCAGATATTTTTTCATTATTGATATCTTTATCAATACCTAAATCTTGTAGTGAAACATATCTACCTCTTTGTTTCTTTCCAGGAATTTCATTTTGCATATCTTTAATACTTTTACTATATAATTCATCCAAACCATCATTTACTTTTTTAGGTGGTTGTGGTACTTGATATACATCATAATAATCTGAATCTTCTTCATGTTTTGTAGTAACTAAAAAGTTTCTAGGATATAGAATTGATCTACTTCTAATAAAATCTATTGGGGCATTTCTATCTCGTGATGCATGATAACTTGAATCAGAGAACTTCTCACGATTTACAACTATTTCTCCAGGATTAACATCATCATATATAACGCCTTCTTTAATTTTAGAAGCACCTTTTAATTTTATTTCTACATTCATGACTCTTTTATTATTTACGATTGGCAAAATTAACATATGCCATCACCTCTTATATACCGCATATTATAGCATTATAGCTAAAAAAAGGCAACAAAAAAGTCAGGTGAGATACGTCGTCGGCAACGATAAAACCTATACCCTATGTACAGGTGGGTGTCCATACGTCATCATTAGGATCCTAAACAATGCATTTTTTAATTTAGTATTCAACACCGATGACTGCTTCCGGACTCCCGTATCGTTATTTTAGTCGGTTTTAATTGAGCCTGTTCGTATCTCTCTGACAATTATAGTATATCATATATTTAAAAAAACTACAAATAAAATAAAAAGATATGGATTAATTATCCATATCTTCTAATTCTTCTAATACAAATTTACCATAGTAAACACAATCATCTTTGTTTTTTAAACTTTCATCTAGCCATAAACGTATTGAGAAAGTTCCATTACTATTCTTTTCTAACATACTAGCACTTATTATCATCGCATCATCTGTAAATGTCTTTATATTTATACCATCTAATGAATATTTTATTTTATGATAATCTATTATTTTATTTTCACATCCACATTTTTTTATTTCTTTTTCATCAGGTGAGAATCTAATAATAAAGTTAATATTCTTATTAGTATTGTTGTTATATTCTAGGGTACGTGGTTTAGAAACCAATCCATTAACATCACTCATAACATCTTTACTACTAAGTTTAATACTATCACCTTTCATTGAAAAATGAGAGTAATAATAACTAGCATCATATAGTTGGTATGAATCTACTTTTAATCCTAAAAAGGCAGTAATAGATATAGTAAACATAAAGATAACGACTAAAACAAAGGTATATAATCTCTCATGTGCCTTTATTTTAGATATCGTATGTGATATTTCTTTACCACTATTCTTATTGATATCTTCTTCAACTAATTTTACTTGTCTAATTTTCTTAGCCATAGTAAACTCACCTTACTCTATTTAAGTATATCAAAAATAAATAATAATTAAAAGAAAAAGTTGCATAAAGCAACTTTTAACCTCCACATAAGAATCGACCATTTTCTATTATACCACAGGCATATGCATAACCTTGAGCATTTGCGCCAGCTGCAATTTCACCGTTTTTACAAGCATAGCTTGAGCTGCGATAAGTACACCTATAACATATGGTACTATTATTATTTGTTCTTTCTTCACATCTGTCTTCACCAAAAACTTTTTTTAATGCTTTTACGTTTTCATCGTAATAAATACTATCCTCGTTATAACTTGATGTTGATTCATTATATGTTGCTCCTCCTTGTTTCAAATTAAGCATTCTTCCATTTAGATAAAGTGCTGCGTATCCATCAGAAACTATTCCATTTTTCATTATTATAATCAAGAAAGATAATCCTGTGTTCCTTCCTAATATATCCATATAATCATTATATGTAACCACTCCATTAGGTAATGGCAATCCAACTTCAATACTGGAACCACCCATATAATATAATCTAGTTAGTGCTTCGCTTTCTTTACTTTGTGCATAATTAACTGAAAAATTCAAATTAAGCGATTGAGCAGTAGATGGTAAATCTGTTATTTCTATATCTGCTAATTTGTATTCTATTCTTACTCTATATATTTCTTTTGAACCAGATGACAATAAATAATCTTCTCCAATTGGAACACCATCACTAAATGTAACAGTATAATCTAGATAATTGGGAATTGTTGTGTTGTTGTTTACTGTTTTAGTTATTGTATCTATCATGGCATCTATACTACCATCATTTTTGGCATCAACTGTAAACTCATAATACTCTCCAGGTTCTTTTAATCTTATATGAAAAGATACTGTTGTTTTATTTGTATCTATTGTAGGTTGTGTTATTACTTGATCACCTGTAACTGAGCCTTCTGTTACTTGGACATTATCCCAATATACATTCCAGGTATTAGAATCTACATCAGCTGTACCATTTATAGAAAGGTTTGTTGTTATATAGGCATAGCCAATTCCTAGAAATAATACAGAAATTATTACTATCATTATTAGTGATTCTTTTCTTCTTCTCATATTATCACCTACTATAATAATATTTTAGCATAATGAATGTTATTTAAACAACATAATGTTGTTTTTAATATAAAAAAAGAGAATAATAATTCTCTTTTATTGTTTTTTTACTGTTATTCCTAATTCTTCTAGTTGTTCTTTAGTAAGTTCACTAGGAGAACCCATCATTAGGTCTTGACCTGATGCAGATGGTGGGAATGCTTGAACTTCTCTTAGATTTGGTTCATCTTGAATAAGCATGATAATTCTATCTATTCCAGGAGCCATTCCTCCATGAGGTGGAGCACCATATCTGAAAGCAGTGAAGATTGATCTAAATCTTTGTTCTACTTCTTCTCTTGGATAACCTACTATTTCAAAGCCCTTTGCTAAGGAATCAATATCATGGTTTCTTATAGCACCTGATGCGATTTCATTACCATTACATACAAAGTCATATTGATAAGCTAAAATCTCTTCTAAGTTATCTTTAGTAATTTCTTTTTGAGGCATACTAAATGGGTTATGACAGAAATCCCATTTTTTGTTTTGTTCATCATATTCAAACATTGGGAAATCATTAACTATACATAATTCTAATCTATTAGGATCTGCTAGTTCTAAGTCTTCTGCTACTTTAATTCTTAATACACCTAGAGCAGTTTTTACTATTTTTCTATCACCAGATATGATTAATACTAAGTCATTGTCTTCTACTTTTAATTCTTCTTTAACAGCATTTATTTCTTTTTCAGATAATACTTTTGCTAAGCTACCTGATACTTCTTTATCATATTTTAAATATGCTAGGCCTGATGCTTGTCTTTTCTTAGCTAATTCTGTTAAAGTATCTAGTTGTTTTCTAGAATATTTATCAGCTGCATTTTTAACAACAATACAATTAATAATACCATTTTCTTCTAATACTTTTTTGAATACTGAGAATTCTGTATCTTTAAATATTTCAGTAATATCATTAATTAGCATTTCATATCTAATATCTGGTTTATCTGTTCCATATAAATTAATTGCTTCATTGTATGAAAATCTTTTAAATGGTCTAGGACTAACCTTTTTATCTGAGAAAGTACTAAATACACTATAGAAGATATCTTCTCCTACATCTAGTACATCATCTTCTTCTACAAATGACATTTCAAGGTCTAATTGATAAAACTCTAGTGTTCTATCTGCTCTTGGATCTTCATCTCTAAAACATGGAGCAATTTGGAAATATTTTTCCATTCCACCCACCATAAGTAACTCTTTATAAATTTGAGGTGCTTGTGGTAAAGCATAGAACTTACCTTTAAAGTTTCTTGATGGAACTACAAAGTCTCTTGCTCCCTCTGGAGAAGATGCGGTTAAAATTGGTGTTTGAATTTCAATAAAACCTAAATCATACATCTTATTTCTTAAGAAATGTAGTACTTCATGTCTTAGTAATAAATTATTCTTTATTTTATTTCTTCTCATATCTAGATAACGATATTTTAATCTAGTATCTTCTAAGACATTACATTCATCTGTTATTTCAAAAGGAATATCTTCTGTTTTACCTAATAATTCTAAATTAGATGCTTCTACTTCTACTTCTCCTGTTGGGATATTAGGATTTTTACTTTCTCTTTCTTTAATTGTTCCTTCTACTTTAATTACTGATTCTGTTTTTAGAGAACTTGCTAGATCATAGAATTTATCTTCTGGTCTAATTACTACTTGAACTATTCCACTTTTATCTCTTAAGTCTATAAATATAAGTCCACCTAAGTTTCTTTTCTTTTGTACCCAACCATATAGTGTTACTTCTTCATTTATATTCCGACTTGTAAAACTTCCATTATCAAATTTTTTCATAATTATTTCTCCTTTTTATGGTGATGTCCGCATCCACATTTTTCATCTTCGCAGGTGCATTCTTTTCCTTCTTCACAACCACAGTTACATTTTTCATCAGTACATGTGCATTCTTTTCCTTCTTGACATCCACAGTCACAATCTGGTCCACAACCACATCCACAACTACATTCTTCATTATCTTCTAGAGTTAATTTTTCATCTAAATAATAGATAATTGTATCTAGTGAGATAACATCTTCTTCTTTTGTTCTATTATTTTTAATTTTAACTTCATTATTATCTAAATCTTCACTATTTAATACACAAGTAAATTTAGCATTTAATCTATCTGCTTGTTTAAACTGGGCTTTTAGAGCTCTACCAGTATACTCTGTATCTACAATAAATCCTGCCATTCTTAATTCTTGAGCAAGATATGCAGCATATTTTTTCTCATCATCATTTACATATAATAAGAATAAATCTATTGAATCAGAAATTGGTAATTCTACTTTTTCTAGTTCAATTGCCATTGCTAGTCTACCAATACCACTAGCAAATCCTACGCATGGAGTTTCTGGTCCATCTAATTGATTAACAAGACCATTATATCTTCCTCCACCACCTAATACATTATTTGAACCAAAGCCTTCTACTTTTGCTTCTATTTCAAATACTGTGTGGTTATAGTAATCTAATCCTCTTACTATATTAGGATCTACTTCATAATTAATTTGCATTATATCTAAGAATTCTTTTACTTTTTCAAATCTTTCTTTAGATGCATCATTTAAATAATCTATTGTTTTTGGTGCATTTGTGATAATTTCATTTCCTGCATCATACTTACAATCTAAGATTCTTAATGGATTCTTTTCTAATCTTTCTTGACAATCTGGACATAGATCTTTGATTTTTGGTGTGAAGTATTTTACTAATGCTTCACGATATTGATCTCTTGATTCATTATCTCCTAAACTATTAATGTTTACTTTTATTTCTTTTAATCCTAAACATTGATATAGTTTTACTGCTGCAGAAATAATTTCTGCATCACTTAATGGATCATCACTACCTAAAATTTCCATACCAAATTGAGTTAATTCTCTATCTCTTCCTGATTGAGGTCTTTCATAACGATACATTGTACCATTATAGTAAACTTTAATTGGTTGAGGTTCTCCATACATTTTATTTTCAATATAGGCACGAACAACTCCAGCTGTACCTTCTGGTCTTAGAGTTATTCTTCTTCCACCTTTATCTTCAAAATCATAACTTTCTTTTGTAACGATATCTGTAGTTTCTCCAACCCCTCGGTGGAATAACTCAGTAGCTTCAAATATTGGTGTACGGATGAATGTATAATTGTATTTTTCCATTAATTCATCAATTACATGATCAATGTACTTCCAAACTTTAGCTTCCTTTCCATAAATGTCATTACAGCCTTTTTGTCTTTGTATCATATTATTCCTCCTTAAAAAACAAAAAGGTAGCAACCCAAAGGACGCAATTACTTGCGTGGTGCCACCTTATTTTCTACTCTTAATATCTTTAACGCAGATTTACGCTTTATGTTTTTTCGGATGTCTTCTCTTTTATCGTAATAAGTATTTCCACCAACCATACTTTCTCTATAATTCGTATAAAAGGTACTATTTCCCACAAAGATACGTTAATTATAAACCTAAAAGCTAAAAAAATCAATTGTTTTAACAAAAAAGGTTTAGAATTATCTAAACCTCTTCTTCTCCTATTAATTTAGCATGTAATACTTTTCTACCACTATTATCATCAGTACAAGTTGACAATGTAATTATCTTATCTTCTACACTTACTTGATTAGATATTGGTAAGGTATTACGATTTGCTATAGTAGTGATAAACTCTTCATAATCATCATCTCCAAAGAAATCTGTCTGAAGATAATAGATTTCTGCATCTATTTCATACCCTGAAAATACTTGATATGTATACATTTTATTATCTGTAGTTAAAACCATAATCTTTGCTGCACTACCTGTTTTAAAGACATTACTCAAACTACCAAAAGCAGTACCATTTAGTAAATTATGTCCATAAAAAATTGTATTTCTATCATTCATTAAAGTATCATTTCTAAAATCCATGAATGTCCAACCATTATGAGTATAAGAATGATCATATGAATGAGTTAAATAATAATCATTATCAGTTGATTGAACAACAGGATAATTAATATTTGTTCCTTCTACTATTATCCAAGCTCTTGTATCTACATTTGCTTTTTTTAATTCTTTAAAATCAATATCCTTTAATCCATACTTACCATAGATTCTATATAGATTAAGCTCTTTACTTAATAATACACTATCATCTTTTTTATCTTTAACAGCTATTTCTTCATCTTTTATTGTAGGTAATTTTGTGATAAATGAAGAATTATCAACATAGAATGTATCAAATAAATATAGAAGTGTTAAAAACCAAGCTATTACTAATACTATATGGCTTGGATCTTCTTGTCTTCTTTTAAAATATAGTCTCATATTTTCAAAAAAGTTTATATTTACTATTTTTTTCAATAACGCAAAAAATTTCTCAAAGTAGAAATAAAAGCCCCTTGATAAAAATAATGATAATGTTTTAAAACCTTTTATAAATAAATTAATTATTTGATAAGGGATTAATAAAACAAAAAGAATGGCTAAAAGTATTTTTTTTAGTACTTTCATACACATCCCTCTGTTTTAGCTTTATTAACTACATCACTTAAATCAACTGTATAAGAAGAAAGTAATACAGGTGAATCTGATATATCATTATCATAATCTTCTACTTCTATTGGTTTCATATTCATTACTGTAACTGCACTCATGATAACTGGATCTTCTGTTTTTACCTCATTCTTAACAGTTTTCTTTGTTTTATCTTTTTTGGGATAGAAACCTTTTCTTTCCATAATAGTGACAATAATACCAGTAATAATAGATGTCACAATTAATATAGCTAGATACATATATACTACCATCACTATCATCTCCCTTACCGCGTTAGTCTGTAATTATATTATATAACATAATTTTAATTTGTCATTTGTTTTACAAAAAAATACTGTAAAGAAAATGTTAAGAATTGATAATTTTGTAAAATAAAAAAAGACTAAATAGTCTTTTTTACAATTTTCATACCTTTTTGTAAGTCTTTTTTAAAGAAACGATATGTTGTTCTTAGGAATAAATATACTGGTAAGGCAGCAATTATACCAATTACTCCTTTTAATGTGCCTCCTATTGATACTACCATAATTACAAGTAATGGATTTACATTTGTTGTTTTACCATATATTTTAGGAGATATTAAGTAGCCATCTAATTGTGGGAATATCATACAAATAATGATTGTTAGGATTACTAGTTTTGTTGAGACAACAGAGGCTAGCAAAATAGCAATAATATTTGTAATTAATCCTCCAAAGTATGGAATAACTGTAGTTATACAAGCAAGTACTCCTAGTAATAACCAGTTTGGATGACCAGTTATTAAGAATAAAAAACTATATTCAAATAATTGAATTACCATAAATATTTCTAATCCTTTTAAGTAATTAGTTATTTCTGTATCCATTAACTTAAAATAATCAAAGGCTCTTTTACTAATAGATTGTAACCACTCTTTAATTGTACTTCTGATTTTTTCCATATCAATTAAGAAATATACAAAAGCTACAAATCCAACAATAAACTTACCAATAAAACCTAAGAAATTATTAATTAACCCTATTCCACTTGATGAAACTATTGTACCTAAATCTTTTAGAATATCATTTAAATAGTCTGTTATTTTTAACTCAAAGCTTCCTAAGTTTAAATCATATTTAAGATCTAAATTATTTAATAATTCAACTATCATTCTAATAAATAATGATAATTGATCATAAATAAGTGGTAATGTTATCCATAATAAGCCACCTATCAAGACTATTACTCCAACTACTACGATAATAATTGATAGTCCTTTATTAACTCCTTTTCTCTCTAGTAATCTTACTAGTGGATAAAAAGCATATGCAAAAGCAAAACTTATTATGAATGGAGCTAATACTTGAAAACATTTTGATAGGATTCCCCACCATAAATTAAAACTTACAATAACTAAATATACTAAGGCAAAAAGTGCAAGCAAATTAATAATTCGATAATTTAATTTGTTGTCGTGCATCTAATCACCTCTCTAACATTATTGTGACTGGTCCATCATTAGTAATGTTAACCATCATTTCAGCACCAAACTTACCTGTTTCTACATGGACATATTTAGCTAATTCTTCATTAAACATTTCATATAGTTTAATAGCTTCTTCTCCACCCATTGCATTAACATAGCTTGGTCTATTACCTTTTTTAGTATCAGCATATAAAGTGAATTGTGATATTGATAAAATATCTCCACCATATTCTAAAATACTTTTGTTCATAACGCCATTTTCATCATCAAAGATTCTTAAATTAACAATCTTTTTTACAATATATTCTATTTTTTCTATGTTGTCTCCTTCAGTGAAACCAACTAGTACTACTAGACCATTATCTATTTTACCAATTGTTTCATTGTCTACTACAACACTGCTTTTTCTACTTCTTTGTACTAAAGCTCTCATCGCATCGCCCTCTCTACTTTATCTACATAACGATGTTTTTCTAAGTTAATAATTAGTTTATTTAATTGATCTATTCCTGTTACATAACATGTTAGTTCATATGTTGAGACATCTCCTTTATTCATTATTTTGATACCATCAACACTTATACTTAACATTGAAATAGATTGAACTAAATCTAACATGTGATTTTCATTATCATTCATATGTAATATTAAACAAGTTAAATATCTCTTATTGGCATTATTATTCCAATTAACATCTACTGTTCTTTCTTCAACTGTCTCTAGATTATGACAATTAATTCTATGAACAGTTATACCATTTCCTTTAGTAATATAACCAATTATTTCATCTCCATATACTGGATTACAACAATTAGCTAAATTAACTTTAACTTTATCTATACCACTAACTATAATATCAGCATCAATATTTTTAGGTGGTGTTTTTACTATTTTAGGGGTAATATCTTCATCTCTATGAATTACATTTATTACTCCATTAGTAGTTGCTTTACCATTACCGATTGATAGGTATATTTCTTCTAAATCATCACAATGAATTTCTTCACAAATCTTTTTAATGTTTTCATCTGTTAAAAATTCTGAGAAAACTAATTTTCTTTTTCTTAATTCTTTTTCTAAAGAATATTTTCCTCTTTCTACATATACTTCTCTTTCGTTTTTAGTAAAGAAACCCTTTATTTTATTTTTAGTAGTACTACACTTAGCCATATTGATCCATTCTTTAGATGGTGTAGAACTCTTATTAGTATTAATCTTTACTATATCATTATCTTGTAATTCATAATCAAGTGGAACAATATTATTATTAACTATTGCTCCTACAGTAGTTTCTCCTACTTTAGTATGAATCTTATAGGCAAAATCTAGTGGTGTTGCTCCTCGAGGTAATTCTATAACATCTCCTTTTGGAGTAAAACAATATATATTATTATTTAATACTTCATCTTTAACACTATTTACAAATTCTTCATTAGACATCTTATCGTGACTTAAATCAATAATAGATTTAAAGAATTGTAATTTTTGTTCTGTAGTAGAAGTTAAATTTGCATTACTACTACTTCCTCTATTTTCTTTATATGACCAATGAGCTGCGATACCATTTTCAGCAACTTCATCCATATCGTATGTTCTTATTTGTATTTCAAATAAATAACCTTCTATACCAAATACTGTTGTATGAAGTGATTGATACATATTTGGTTTTGGCATAGCAACATAGTCTTTAAATCGTTTAGGTAAAGGTCTAAATTTAGAATGAATCAATCCTAAAGCAAGATAACATTCTTGTTCAGTATTAACTAATATTCTTAAAGCTAATAAATCATATATTTCACTAAATTTCTTACCTTTATTCAATTTTCCATAAATACTATAAATACATTTAGCTCTTCCCTTTATTTCATGAGGAATATGATGTTCAGTTAGTAAATCACTAACTTCTCTTAACATATCATAAACATATTTATCTCTTTCAATCTTTGTTTTATTTAATTTCTCAGCTATATCATAAAATACATCAGGCTTCATATATCTTAAAGCTAAGTCTTCCATTTCACTTTTAATCTTATGAATTCCTAAATGATGAGCTATAGGAGCAAATATCTCTAATACTTCTTTTGCTTTTTGTTTTTGCTTTTCTTCTGGTGTAGCCCATAATGTTCTCATATTATGAAGTCTATCTGCAAGTTTAATAATAATTACTCTTACATCTTCACTCATTCC
>JAEEGL010424982.1_pt1 | contig 13943 bp, 12 predicted proteins | sample 9134231 | NCBI WGS metagenome assembly JAEEGL01 (sample SAMN16246548, study PRJNA631951) | gut metagenome | biome: gut microbiome; feature: rumen; material: fiber-attached | host: Bos | place: Iran: Karaj | collected 2018-10
AATGGATAAGACCCGTGGGAGACTACCACGTTGATAGGTCGGAGGTGTAAGCATGGCGACATGTTGAGCTGACCGATACTAATAGGTCGAGCACTTGACCAAATGGTTTTTGATAGACATTGTTCAGTTTTGAAGGTACAAGTCATAAAACTTAATACCTTTAGAAAAATCCGGTGATAATAGCGTTGAGGTTACACCTGTTCCCATCCCGAACACAGTAGTTAAGCTCTTTAGCGCCGAGGGTACTTGGTGGGAAGCTGCCTGGGAGAGTAGGACGTCGCCGGTTTTTTCTTTGCGATTACGGTATATCATGTGTATACCGTAATTTATTTTATGTAAAGCATATGTTTTCCCGCTCCCGCTCTTGATATCGGCCGTTCCCGGAAGGGCGCGAACGATCCCGGCGGCCCGCGGGATCCGCGCCGCGGCGCAAGGGCTCTCGCTCTTTTTATATGGCCATTAAAGCCTGAATTAACTTGACCTTGTATGTAAAATGCGATATATTAATTCTGCATGTGGACGGCACATGCGATGATTATTATGCTCTTAAAAATTTGAACCACATTTAAGGAGGAGATTCAAATGAAGTATAACCGTTCCTACAATTTCTCCGCAGGTCCCGCCATGATGCCCGAACCTGTCCTTGAGGAGATCGCGCTCGAGATGATGAACTACAACGGCAGCGGCATGTGCGTCATGGAGATGAGCCACCGCTCCAAGGTATTCATCGACATCGCGGCCCAGGCCGAAGCCGATCTCCGCAAGCTGATGAATATCCCCGACAACTACAAGGTCCTGTTCGTACAGGGCGGCGGCACCCTCCAGTTCGCCATGGTGCCCCTCAACCTGATGAAGAACGGTGTCGCCTGCTACGTAGAGACCGGTTCCTGGTCCAAGAAGGCTATCGCCGAGGCTAAGAAGTACGGCGAAGTCAAGATCGTCGCTTCCTCCAAGGATCAGAACTTCTCTTACATCCCCGACTGCTCCGATCTCGATATCCCCGAGAACTGCGATTACGTATATATCTGCGAGAACGAGACCATCAACGGCACCACCTGGCAGAAGCTGCCCAACACCAAGGGCCACATCCTGGTAGCCGACCAGTCCTCCATGTTCCTCTCCAGACCCTGCAACGTGAGCGACTACGGCCTCATCTGGGCCGGCGTCCAGAAGAACGTAGGCCCCGCCGGTATGGCAGTAGTCATCATCCGCGAGGATCTGCTCAGGGACGACCTTGATCCCAAGTGCCCGATCTACCTCAGCTACAAGACCCACGCTGACGCCGACTCCATGTACAATACCCCCAACTGCTGGGCTATCTACTGCTGCGGCAAGGTCTTCAAGTATCTGCTCGACATGGGCGGCCTCGAAGCCATGAACCAGAGGAACATCGAGAAGGCCAAGGTCCTCTATGATTACCTCGACAGCAGCAAGTTCTACACCGCCGTCGTCCGCAAGGAAGACCGTTCCCTCATGAACGTTCCCTTCGTCACTCCCTCCAAGGAGCTCGACGCCGAGTTCGTCAAGGAATCCGTCAAGGTCGGTTTCGATAACCTCAAGGGCCACAAGAGCGTCGGCGGGGTCCGCGCCTCCATCTACAACGCCAGGCCCAACGACGGCGTAGAAGCCCTCGTCGCCTTCATGAAGAAGTTCGAGGAAGAGCACGCTCAGTAACACATAGTTCCACGATCGAAAGGAGAAAAACACCAATGCGCATTCTTGCAACCGACGGAATCGATGCTTCCGCAGTAAAGAAACTCACCGAAGACGGTTTTGAAGTAGTTGAAAAGTTCTATGAGCCCGCCGAGCTGGCTGACGCCCTCAAGGAATTCGACGTAGTCGTAGTCCGCAGCGCCACCAAGATCAAGGATCACGCTCTGCTTGACGCCGTAAAGGGCAGCAAGCTCAAGCTGATCATCCGCGCCGGCGTCGGTCTCGACAGCATCGACGTTCCTTACGCCAAGGCCTGCGGCTTTGAGGTAAAGAACACTCCGCGTTCCGCTCAGAACGCCGTAGCCGAGCTGGCCATGGGCCACATGCTCTCCTGCGCCAGAAACATCTCCATCTCCGGCTACACCATGCGTCAGGGCCAGTGGGAGAAGAAGGCTTATTCCAAGGGCGTCGAGCTCAAGGGCAAGACCCTGGGCATCGTCGGCTTCGGCCGCATCGGCCAGAGACTCGGCGAGATCGCCAAGGGCATAGGCATGAACGTAGTGGCCTTTGATATCTACCACGTTCCCGGCATCGAAGAGAAGATGGGCATGAAGTACGTCGAGATGGATGAGCTGCTCGCCTGCTCCGACTTCATCAGCGTACACGCTCCCGCGGTAGACGGCGGAGCCCTCATCAGCAAGGAGAACATCGCCAAGATGAAGGACGGCGTCATCGTCATCAACACCTCCAGAGGCTCCAACATCGACGAGGCCGCTCTGCTTGAGGCCCTCAACAGCGGCAAGGTGATGGCCGCCGGTCTGGACGTATTCATGACCGAGTCCATCTCCAACCCCGAGCTGATCAATCATCCCCACGTTTCCTGCACTCCGCACATCGGTTCCGGCACCAAGGAAGCCCAGAAGGGCATCGGCGCCGAGCTGGTCGACATCATCGAAGCTTTCGCCAAGACCTGCTAAGTCATAGGAGACGAGAATGAATAAGAAGTTTGAAAAGCTGGGCTTCTACCCCGCAGACATACTCCTTCCCAAGGACGCCGACATGACCAAGTGGTCCGTCGTCGCCTGCGACCAGTTCACCTCCCAGCCCGAATACTGGCAGCAGGTAGAGGAACTGGTAGGGGACGCTCCCTCCACCTTAAGGCTCATCCTGCCCGAGGCCAATCTCAACTCGCCCAACGTCGAGGAAGAGATCGCCAAGATCAACGAGCACATGAATGAGTACATGGAGAAGGGCATCTTCAAGACCCTGCCCGAGAGCCTGATCTACGTAGAGCGCACCCAGACCGACGGATCCATCCGCCACGGCCTGGTGGGCATGATCGACCTCGACCAGTACGATTTCACTCCCGGCTCCGGCGCTCTCATCAGAGCGACCGAGGGGACCATACTTGAGAGGATCCCGCCCAGAGTGAGAGTCCGCAAGAACGCTCCCATCGAGCTGCCCCACGTCATGGTGCTCTTCGACGATCCCGACATGACCGTCATCGGGCCCCTCACCGCGGCTGCCGGCTCCATGGAAAAGGTCTATGACTTCGATCTGATGCAGGGCGGCGGAAACATCAAGGGTTACAAGCTCCCCGAGGAGCAGATCGACGCAGTCGCCGACGCTCTCAGCGGGCTCGCCACCCCCGACAGCATGGAAAAGAAGTACGGCATGAGAGACGCCGCTCCTCTGCTCTTCGCCATCGGCGACGGAAACCACTCTCTGGCTACCGCCAAGCGCTGCTACGAAGACCAGAAGGCCGTCACTCCCGAGAGCGAGTGGGCGAACCTGCCCTCCCGCTACGCCCTTGTAGAGCTCGTCAACAACCACGACGACGCTCTCAAGTTCGAGCCCATCCACAGAGTGCTCTTCGGCGTAGATCCCGAGAAGCTCCTGGCCGCTTTCAAGGCCGAGTATCCCGGCGCCTATGAAGGCAAGGGCGAAGGCCACGTCATCGCCTACACCTACGAAGGCCACAAGGGCTTCATCACCGTGCCCAATCCCAGGTTCCAGCTGGAGGTCGGCACCCTGCAGAGCTTCCTTGACAAGTACATCAAGGAGAATCCCTGCGAGATCGACTACATCCACGGCGACGAGGTCACCGACGAGCTCGGCTCCAAGCCCGGCAACATCGGCTTCAAGCTCCCCGCCATGGCCAAGGAGATGCTCTTCAAGACCGTCATGACCGACGGAGTGGTCCCCAGAAAGACCTTCTCCATGGGCCATGCCTCCGACAAGCGTTATTACACCGAAGCCAGAAAGATCAGATAATTTCTGAAAAGACCTATACTGCCGTCCGCGTAAGAGCGGGCGGCAGTTTTTCTTTGCTTAAATGCCATGCTGTGCTATAATATAGCTAACTATGCACAGGGCAGGGCGGCAGCCCTGCGGAGGCCCGATGACTCTGCCATTTTCATACGAGACAGGTAAATATGTGCTGCTCGCTCTTCTCTGTCTTCCCGTGCTCGTCATGTGCGCGAGAGGCTTCTTCGACATGTCGGGCTTCGTGGGCGAGATCAAGAGAAAGGCGAGAGAAAAGGCCGAGCTCAAAAAGGCCAGAGAAGAAGAGGAAAGGCGCGAGGCGGAGCGCAGGCGCCGCTTTGAGGCTCAATATATGAATTCGCGGGGAGGAAGACATTGAAACGGGGTATATTCATAAGCTTTGAGGGCCCCGACGGCTGCGGGAAATCTACCCAGATCGGGCTCCTCGGGGAATATCTGAGAGAACAGGGCCTCGACGTCGTCCGGGTGAGAGAACCGGGCGGCACTCCCATCTCCGAGAAGATCAGGGAGATAATACTCGATAAAAAGAACAGCGAGATGTCCGCGAGGGCGGAGGCTCTGCTCTACGCGGCCTCGAGGGCGCAGCTGACCGCCGAGGTCATAGAGCCGGCTCTGAAAGCCGGGAGCATGGTCCTCAGCGACCGCTTCATGGACTCTTCCATCGCCTATCAGGGCTTCGGAAGGGGCCTGGGCGAGGGCGTGAGGCTCATAAACGAGTTCGCCGTGGGCGAGCTTCAGCCCGATCTCACCTTCCTGCTCGATCTTTCCCCCGAGAAGGGAAGGGCGAGGCTCCTTAAGGACGGCGAGCCCGACAGGCTCGAGAGCGAGGCCATGAGCTTCCACCGGGCCGTCTACGAGGGATATCTTGAGCTCAGCAGGATATACGCGGACAGGTACGTCGTCGTAGACGCCGACCGTCCCGTGGAGGATATCGCGGAGGATATTAGAAAGGCCATAGACAGCCATGTCCTTAAGAGAGCTTGAGCATGATAAGGCCGTGGGGCTGCAGCTCTTAAGGCTCCTTGAGAGAGGTACCCTGGTGCACGCCTTCCTCTTCGCCGGCTCCGACGCCGCGAGGAGAAAGGACCTGGGGCTCGCCTTCGCCAAGGCCGTGCTCTGCGCGGGAGAGGGGCCCGACGCCTGCGGAGCCTGCCTTTCGTGTCGCAAGTTCGAGGACGGCAACCACGAAGACCTCATAGTCCTCGCGAGGGCCAAAGACAGAGCCTTCATCACGGTCGATCAGATAGAGGAGCTGCAGGAAAGGCTCAGATTCGCCCCCTACGGTCTTCATTACGCGGTATTGATAGAAGATGCCCAGTACATGAATCCGCAGGCGCAGAACAAGCTTTTGAAGCTCCTGGAGGAGCCTCCCGAGGGCGTGGTCTTCGCCCTGCTGGCCGAGAGCGCCGACGCGCTGCTCCCCACCGTGGTCTCCCGCTGCAGCTGCTACTGGCTCGAGGAGACCGACGCGAAGGCGCGTCCCGAGATCCTGAACATGGCGAGGGAGCTGGCCCGCCTTATATTCGAGGGCGCTCCCTTCTACAAAAAACGCGGCGCTCTGGCCCCGGTCCTCGATGCGAAGGAAGAGGGCAGGGCCATGGGCCTTGAGCTTTTGGGCGCTCTTGAGGAGATACTCCTCAGGGAATCACTTAAGCTCGCGCCCGGCAGCCCCGACCTCGTCCTGGTGAAGAGGGCGGAAGAGGCGGCGAAAGACGCCCGCCTGGCGCTGAGGCAGAATCACAATACTGGATACACTCTGAAGCAGTTCTGTCTGCGCATATGAGGAGGAATATATGATAAAAGTCGCGTGTGTGCGCTTTAAATCAGCCGGAAGGATATACTATTTCGACCCCGCGGGGCTCGAGCTCTCCGCCGGCAACAACGTCATAGTCGAGACCGTCAGGGGCATAGAGTTCGGCACTCTCTCCTGCGACCCGATAGAGGTCGACGAGAGCAGCATAGTCTCGCCCTTAAAGCCCATAATCCGCGTCGCGACCCCCGACGACGAGAAACGCAACAGGGAGAACGAGGCCAAGAAGGAAAGGGCCCTGGCCATCTGCGAGGAGAAGATCGCCGCCAGGGGCCTCGATATGAAGCTGGTCGACGTCGAGTATACTTTCGACAACAGCAAGATAATATATTACTTCACCGCGGACGGAAGAGTGGATTTCCGCGAGCTGGTCAAGGATCTGGCCGGCGTCTTCCGCATGCGCATCGAGCTCAGGCAGATAGGCGTGAGAGACGAGACCAAGATGATGGGAGGGATAGGCTGCTGCGGCAGGGATCTCTGCTGCCACAGCTGGCTGCCCGAGTTCGGCCCGGTCTCCATCAAGATGGCCAAGGTGCAGAACCTCTCCCTCAACCCGATCAAGATCTCGGGGATCTGCGGCAGGCTCATGTGCTGCCTGCAGTACGAGAACGACAATTACGTCGAATCGAGGAAGGGCATGCCCGAGGTCGGCGAGAGGATCACCACCAGAGACGGCAAGGCCATCGTCTACGACGTGAACATTCTGAACGACCGCATCAAGACCCGCCTCATCCTCGAGGAGAGAGACGGGGACAAGCCCGAGAAGCTCTCCACCGAGTATTACATCTATACCAGGGAAGATATAACTAGGGCGGAGAAGCGCAAGCCCGAAAAGAGAGAAGACAGCAGGAACAAGCCCCAGAAGAAGAAGGGCAGGGGCAGGAAGCCCGCTGAGAACCTCGCCGACGAAGAGATAGCCTTCCTGAGCGAGGAGGAACTTGAAGAGAGGCTGTCGGAAAGCGAAGATGAATCCCAGAGTTGACGAGATAGGTTTCGGGGGCCTGAAGCTGCTGCAGGATCCCGCCCAATTCTGCTACGGCGTCGACGCCGTGCTGCTGGCCGATTTCTGCCGGGCGAAGGAGGACGATAAGGTCTGCGAGCTCGGCAGCGGCAACGGGGCCGTTAGCCTCATCATAAGCGCCAAGTACCGTCCGGCCCATATAACGGGGGTAGAGCTGCAGAAGGGCCCCTATGAGCTGGCCTGCGAGAGCGCGGTCCTCAACGGCCTGCAGGACAGGCTCAGCTTCATCAACCGCGATATAAAGGATCTCAGGGGCCGCCTCGCCTGCGCCTCCATGGATCTGGTCGTCACGAACCCGCCCTATATCGAAAAGGGCAGGGGCTTCATAAGCTGCGAGAGCCCGCAGAGCCTGGCCCGCCACGAGAGCAGCGCCTGCCTCGCCGATTTCATCAACGAGGCCGCGAGGCTCTTGAGATGCGGCGGAAGGCTGTGCATGGTGCACAGGCCCATGAGGCTGCCCGATATCTGCGAGTACGCCAGAGCCGCGGGGCTGGAGCCCAAGAAGCTGGTCCCGGTGGCGCCAAAGAAGGGCGAGCCTTCGAACATCATACTTATAGAATGCATCAAGGGCGCCGGCAAAGGCCTGCAGGTGATGGCCGAGCTGGTCATCAGGGAGCCGGACGGGAGCTTCACCCCGGAGCTCAAGCGCATATACGGCGAATACCGCCGGGAAGATCAAAAATAAACGTTAAAAACAAAGCAGGTCTCGCGAAGGGACCTGCTTTTATGACGCTCTTTTATTTTCCCTGAGGGCTTCAGATTATGTTCCTCAGATACTCGCTGTACTGCTTCTCCAGGCAGTTGACCCTCTCCTGGGCTTCGACCTGCAGGCGCGAGGCCGTGTCGTAGTCTCCCTCTTCGATGGAGCGGTTGAGGGCGGTGAGAAGGCTGGTTGAGCTCAGGCTGTCCTTCGCCAGCAGACCTATCTCCTTGGAGATATTGGCCCAGCGCAGCTGGTCCAGATCGCTTCCCTCCTCGTGCCTCTTGACGCAGCTCCTGGCTCTCATCACCAGAGAGGGCACTATCCTGTCGTGGAGCTCCATCTCCCACTGGTCGGTGGCCGCGGCCTTGTAAGACATTATGTCGGTATCGCTCATCACGCCGCCGTCGGTGAGTATCCTGAGCTTTTCGGGATAAAGGTCGAAGGCCTTCAGATTCTCCCACACCGTTGCGGGAGCCCTGCCGAATAACTTTTCTCTTTCTTCCGGCCCGTAGTCCTTGAAGATGTTGTTCTCGGCCCTGTATATCCTGTCCTTCTCAAGATAAAAGTCTTCCTGCCCGAATCCCTTGGAGACCGAGGCTTCGAGCTCGGCCGAGGTCTTCCGCGCCGCGAGGCAGGCCCTGATGCCGTCCAGCATGGCCATGAGGGCCGCCGCCAGCACGAGATAGGTGTTGCTCTTGGGGTTCGGGGAGCGCAGCTCGAAGTGGGTCGCGAGAGGATTGTCCGCGCTCCTGATGAGGCCGGCCAGGACCGACCTGTTCCTCGAGGGGAAATTCACGCTGCGTCCGAGGCTGCAGGCGATGCATATCGGTGCCTCATAGCCGGGCTTGAGCCTGTTGAAGGCGTCGTTGGTGCAGTTTACTAAGGGATTGACGATCTCATAATTCTTGAGGAAGCCCATGAGGGCGCCGAACCCTATGGGGCTCATGTATTCGCTGTCGGGCCTCATCGTACTGAAGAGGTTCACCCTGCGGCCGTCTTTGAGCTTCGCCTGCACTCCGATATGAGTATGCTTCCCGCTGCCGGCGACGTCCTCCACCGGCTTTGCCATGAAGCTCACGTCGAGGCCGTTGTTCCTGAACACGTCGCGCACGATGTAGCGGATGATGTTGTCGTTGTCCGCGGTCTGCATGGGACCGTCGTACTTCCAGTCTATCTCGAGCTGCTCCATGATGTGGTCGAAATCTCCGCCCTTCATGAGCTCGGACTGTATCCCGCCGACCTCCTTATGTCCCATCTCCACCTCGAAACCGTAGAGATTGAGTATCCTCAAGGTCTGCTCGAGGGCCGTCCTCACGGGCCCCATGGTCCGCTTCCAGTACTGCTCCTTGAGCTCCTGGGAGGTGTGCATCTTCTCCCTGTCCGCCACGTTGTGCGGGGTCTTGACGTAGAATTCCAGCTCGGTAGCGGCGGTGATCACGACCTCATCGATGTCGGAGGCGCTGCCGAAGGGCAGGTACTCGAGCACGTAAGGGTTCTCTTCGATGATCCTGGGGATCTCGGACTTGAAGCGCTCGACGGCCTTCTCCAGTATGACTCTTGAACCGACGCTGTTGACGTCGTTGTGTACCAGATAGGCGGGGATCCTGATAGTCCCGACCGGAAGACCGCTCTCGTCGTCTGTGTTGCGGTAGTTATAGTCGACGAACCATTTTACGGAAGGGTCGGGTATCATGTCGACCTTGGCGTTGGATATATCGGCGATGCCGGGGAGGAGCACTGATGAGCCGTCGGTCTGGACTCCCTTCTGTATGAAGCCGTCGACGTCCTTCAGGAGCTCTTCGACCGGTATCCTCTCGTCGGTGTCGCGGCCGTAGATATCGAGACCTACGAGGGACACGAACCTGAGCTCGGGATGAGCCGCTATAAGGGCCTTGAGATCCTTTTCGTTATGTTTATCCGCCGGTATGGAAAATACCATCTTCTCGTACATGGAGCACCTCCCCCAAAAAACAAAAATATACAACAAATATACTACAGTTTGTGGTCCGGCGCAAGAGTTTAGGTAAAGAAAATTGTGGCTGTGACCAAACTGTCTTTTATAACGCGCGTGACAAAAGCGCGCGATCCTGATCCGAAGCTCTGTTGTCCGGTCCATCTGCTTGAGCATCGCGGGGCGATGTGGTATAATCCCGACTGAGGACTTATGTCCACAGGGGTAAAAAAATGAGAAAAGAGAAAAGAAGATACTTATCGCTCGCCGCCTTCATCCTCATCCTGGCCATGATATTCACGGCCTGCGGGGGCAAAAAGGAAGAGCCCGAGCCCGTCCCGGAGCCTGAGCCCGAGATAGTCAATCCCAAGAACGAAGAGCCCGCGGTCCCGCCCGAGCCGGTGAAGGAGCCTGAGCCCGAACCGGTGAAAGAGCCTGAGCCCGAACCCGAACCGGAGCCTGAACCTGTCACCTATCCCGATCCTCTGACGGGGCTCCCCCTCGAAGAGGACGTCAGCGCCAAAAGGCCCTACGCCGTGATCATCAACAACCACAAGATGGCCCAGCCCACGGTCTCCCTGACCAAAGCGTCCATCATCTACGAATACATCGCCGAGGGCGGTATAACCAGGCTGCTCGCCGTCTATCAGGATGTGAGAGACGTAGGCGAGATCGGAACGGTGCGCTCGGCAAGGCCCTACTATCTTGAGACCTGCCTGGCCTACGACGCCATACTGGTGCACGCCGGCGGCAGCGACGAGGCCTATTCGGACATCTCCGCCTGGAAGATGGATCACATGGACGGCGTGAGAGGGGGCAGGGACGCGCGCATATTCTGGCGCGACGGCTACCGCAAGAACCACAACGGTTACGAGCACAGTCTCATGACCAGCGGCGAGAAGATACTCGAGTACGTGAACAGCACCTCCATGCGTCAGGAGCACAAGGAAGGCTACGACTGCGGCCTGCGCTTCGGGGAGAGCTCCGCGGCGGAGGAGACCGGAAGAGAAGCCGGCCGCCTCACCATCCACTTCTCCAACTACAAGACCGGAGACTTCTATTACGACAAGGACAGCGGCCTTTATGACGTCTTCCAGTACGGCAGCCCCATGGCGGACGGGGGAAACGAGGAGAATCTGGCGGTCAAGAACGTGATCGTGATGCATACCACTTCCAGGGTGATAGACGATTACGGCCGCATGAAGTACGAGACCACCGGCTCCGGCAGCGGCAATTACTACTGCGAAGGCAAGTACATCCCCATCAACTGGTCCAGAAAGGACAGGAACTCCCAGTTCAAGTACACCGTGGAGGACGGGAGCGAGCTGAAGCTCATGCCGGGCCAGACCTACATCTGCGTGATCAATCCCAAGTCGAGCAGCGAAAAGGCCAAGGCCCTCGAAGAGTAGGCGCAAAGCGCCGGACAGGGCCCGATACAGGCAAAAAAAGGACCGGCAGCTCCTTCACGGAAGCTGCCGGTTTTATAATGCCCATAATTTATATTATTCCAGATTCTTGAGCTTCTTAAGGCAGTTCCTGCAGACGTTCTTGCCGCCGAACTGGACGATGTCTGTAGCCTCGTTGCAGAATACACAGGCTGGTTGATACCTGCGGAGTATGATGTCGTCGCCTTCAACAAAGATGGCGATGGGATCGTTCTCTTTGAGGTCGAAGGTGTCTCTCAGTTCCTTGGGTATAACTATCCTGCCAAGCTGGTCAAGCTTTCTAACAATGCCGGTCGCTGTCATTTCTCTTTTTTCCCTCCTGCACTGAAACGAGTATTAGATTAAAAAATATACAAATATATTATAGCGGGCTTGACATAAAAGTCAATAACAGTTAAAAAGTTATCGGATTTTTTTTATTTTGTTCCCGTTATAGACAAATCAGCCTTTCCCGTTCTTGTACCTGAAGAGGTAGACAAGGCCCAGGACGGCGGCCGTGGCGGTGGCGGCGAGGGCCAACGCGAAGGGCCTCATTGGGTCTGTCTTGTACATGATGCCGGCGAAGAAGGCGCCGAATATGCCGCCCAGGGCGGTCATCGACTGGAAGAAGCCCATGACTCTGTTGGTGGTCTCGGGAGTCCCCTTGCCGGCGAAGATGTTCTGGAACATCGTCAGCCTGACGGCGGCGAGGACGAAGAAGACTATGTCGCAGATCGCGAAGGGGATGACGTCCTTCACGACGAACACGAGGACCAGAGGCGCGATCATCGCCAGCAGGACGAATATCACGCTCACGTTGGCGTCGGTCTTCTTCATGACTCTCATCACTATGAGGCTGTTGACCAGGAAGGTGAGGGCCGCGATGATGGCCTTGAAGACGCCGTTATAGGCCGAGGAGAGGCCCAGCTGGTCCTTGATGTAGTAATTGAAGACCTGCTCGTAGGCGGTCTGCCCCATGGCGCCGATGGCCACGGTGATGAAGAGCACCAGCAGGGTGCCGGTCATGAAGGTCTTCGCCGAGATGAACACCCCGAAGGGATTGGCGTCCTTGAAGCTCAGGGGATGGTCGGGTTTGTGCTTGAAGGGGGTGTCGTCTATGCAGAGGAAGCGGAAGAAGATCCCGCAGCCTATGAGCATGACGACCTGGGTCGCGAAGGCGGTCTTTACCGAGATCAGGCCCAGCATGCCGCCGATGAAGTAGCCCACCGCGTTGAAAACGTTGTTGGCGGTTGAGTAGGTTATGATCTTGGCCGCCCTGGTCTGCGGGTCGGAGGTATTGACGATGTAATTGAGGAAGCCCGTGAATACTCCGCCGCAGAACACTCCCGCGAACATCCTGCCCGCTATCACCTGCGCCTCGGTCCGGGCCCCTCCGAAGATGAACTGTCCCACGGCGTAGCCGCAGCAGCATATCAGTATGACCGTGCGGGTGGGGATGTAGTCGCAGAGCCGGCCCCAGAAGGGCGCGAAGAGGAAGTAGACCACCTGCATGGCGGCCAGGGCCACCCCGAACATGGAGCTGTCCAGACCTCTTTCGACTATGAGGGTGGGGGTGACCGGATGGACCAGGTTGGCCGCTATCGACGTGAGTATGACTCCTATGATGTATATGGTGAATTTCTTCCTGCTCATACAGTCCGTTCCTTTCAGGCGCCTTCTCAAAAGGCGTACTGGATAAATATACTACCGAGGGAGGGTGCATTTCAAGCTCATTCTTCGGCGCGGGCCGGGTCTTTCGGGGCGTCAGCGAATAAACTTGCTATTGCGGGCGATGTATGCTTTAATTATTTCAGAAAAAACGCATCGGAGGTCTGTATGGCCAGGTTCATAGTTGAAAGATCGGCCCCCCTGGTAGGCGAGGTCGATATTAGCGGATCCAAGAACGCGGTGCTGCCCATCATGGCCGCCACCGTCCTCACCGACGAGGTCTGCGAGATATACGACGTTCCCAAGCTGCGCGACGTCGACGTCATGTGCTCCATTTTGAGGAGCCTCGGCGCCAGGGTCAGCGAGGATTATAAAGAGCACACCGTCGTCATCGACGGTTCCGGCATAGACAAAAGCGAGATACCCTACGATCTGGTCAAGAAGATGAGGGCCTCCTTCTTCGTGATGGGGCCGCTCCTCGCCAGGACCGGCGCCGCCTTCATCGCCCAGCCCGGGGGCTGCTCCATAGGCGACCGCCCCATAGACCTTCATATCAAGGGCCTCAAGGGTCTGGGAGCCCGCATAGTCCAGGATGAGAACAGCGTGGAGGCCATAGTCAAGGAGCTTCGGGGCGATCTGATATACCTAGACTTCCCCAGCGTAGGCGCGACCGAGAACATCATGATGGCGGCGAGCCTCGCCAGGGGCGTGACCACCATAGAGAACGCCGCCGAAGAGCCCGAGATCGTCGATCTGGCCAACTTCCTCAACAAGATGGGGGCGAAGATCAAGGGCGCCGGCACCGACACCATCAGGATAGAGGGCGTGGAGCGCCTGCACGGGACCAGGCATACCGTCATCCCCGACAGGATAGAGACCGGCACCTTCATGGTCGCCGCCGCCATAAGCAGGGGCGACGTGCTGATCAGGAACAGCGTTCCGGGCCACGTGAGGCCCGTGATCGCCAAGCTCATAGAGTGCGGAGCCGCCGTCAACGACGAGGTGGACGGCCTGAGGGTGAGGGGAGATCTCAAAAAGCTCGTCGCCACCGACATCAAGACTCTGCCTTATCCGGGCTTTCCCACCGACATGCAGGCTCCCTTCATGGCCCTGCTGACCACGGTGCAGGGCACCAGCACCATAAACGAGACCATATTCGAGAACCGTTTCATGCACGCGGGAGAGCTGAACCGCATGGGAGCGAACATAAGGGTCGACGGCAGGACCGCCTTCGTGCCCGGGGACAAGCGCCCCCTGGTGGGCAGCGAGGTCATGGCGACCGACCTGAGGGCCGGAGCCGCCCTGGTGCTGGCCGGCCTGGTGGCCGAGGGCCGCACCGAGGTCGCCGACATATATCACATCGAGAGAGGCTACGAGGATTTCGTGGAGAAGCTGAGCAGCCTTGGAGCCAGGATCAGGCGCGTCGA
>JAEEGL011558108.1_pt1 | contig 13943 bp, 11 predicted proteins | sample 9134231 | NCBI WGS metagenome assembly JAEEGL01 (sample SAMN16246548, study PRJNA631951) | gut metagenome | biome: gut microbiome; feature: rumen; material: fiber-attached | host: Bos | place: Iran: Karaj | collected 2018-10
ATATGGGTTCATTGAAGAATTTTGAAGAACATCCCATGCCTCATGCCACGCCTCGTCATGCGATTTATCTGACAATTCCCAAGGCGACATATCCTTATATTCAGCTATAGATTTATCTAAAGAAGCGATTTCGGCTTTGCTCAGTTCATCCATATCTGGCTCTTCTGCAGCAACAAAAAAGTAATACAGCTCTGCAGATCCTGGAGTCACGGCATTAGCAATCTTCCATAAGAGGCTATCAGCACTGGCCTGTTCCTGCTTCGTCACTAATTTCAAAGCATTATAAAGAAAAGATGGCACAGGTCCATGTTCCATGGCAATGAAAGTATCGTTCGTTATATGCTTACCATAATCCGCATAATGTTCCTTCTCTGCAAAATATAATATTTTAAAGAGATGGATATAATCAGTAGCACCGCATTTCTTCAGAATATACAGCGTTACTGCCTTCAATTTTTCAACATCATACTTATCCATAGGCATCATTTTAACTAGCTTTCGCGTGCAAAATCACAATTTTTCTTAGAATTCCCAAAGATTTCCCTTAGAAATTTGCCAAACTACCTAGGGAATGCCCTTTTCGCTAAACAGACTTGCCTGAAACCTATCATTACTATTTTATCATTGCCTTTAATACTCCCTATACAATTCTATCCGTTCTATGTACTCCTTTACAAGTCTATCCTCGTCAATGTCTTCACCACGAAAAACAGGATTCAATAATTGATTGAAAAGACTCCCCTCAAAATCCATATCCTCTATTTCTGCATCAATACTATCACGGAGATCATCTTTCGATATTTCTTCTTCCCACTCTTCATCATATAATCTATCAAAAGCCTCATTCTTTATCCTGCAAAGGATCTGATCCCTCAATTTTGTTGCCTTCGTACGCGTTGAAGAAGGATAAAAATCATAAGGAAGTGTTTCTATATAATCATAAGATGAATAGTCCGCTGCCACATTAGGATCATAGAATTTTATCTGATCATCATGAAGCATCTTAAAAAAGGGATCTGCTGTAATAATAGCATCATTAGGAATCCACCCTTGCTCAGAAGCTTCATATAATAAAAGCCAGTCTTCTCCATATAATGAATCTCCACTCCATGCCGCCTTAAGGTTATCAATGCTATTCTCGACTTCCTTATCTGTCAGCATATCAGGCTGCTTATTATGCAGAATATCCAAAAGAATAATACTACACACCGTACTTCCCATATTGAGAATTTTACACGCCATATCCTTTTCTATCTCGATTTCATACTTTTTACATATCCATAAAGCCCACGCTGCTTCATTTTCTTGGGCATAAGGAACATGATTGGCGAAAATTGCATATACTGTTTCTCTTAACAGGTCCTTCGAAGGTGGTTCAGCACTAAAGTTTAGTATCATATAAATGAGAGCTAAAACTGAAGGTTTTACCACAGCCGTCTTATACAACAGAGGCTCGTACACTCCTTTATTTTCAGCCGTCATATAAACGCGCTGATTTATCAACAGACGAAGACCATATTTAAAGATGGTCAATGTTTTTTCAGGTCTTATTTCTGCACATTTCCACATTAGATCAAACAGACGGACAATGCCATCTTTCTTACGTGGTTTATCCGCCGCTACTCTTATAGCTCCAATTTCCCTTGCATGATCCTCATCGATAGCGCATGGAAACTTCCTCTTCTGAAACTTTGCTTCATTAATCTCAAGCCCGTAAAGTCGCAGATCCGCCTGAAGCGTCTGATAGATTTCATCTGCGTCTTTCTCGTTATCCACGTAGAACGTATAATCATCATAGTAACGGAATCCTCTCAAATCTGGATACTTGTCAGCTATACATGCATCGATACGCGACATGATCAATTCCCCTATCAAAAATGACACATCAGGCCCAACTAAAATTCCATGAGTCTGACATTCATTACAATCCCGCAATGATTTGTCTATCTCATCACCAAGGTCATAAAGCTCAATTTCTGAAGTAGAGAAAAGCACATTACGTAAAGTCTTTTTTGTTCCCCATATCTTTTTTGCCTTTTCCCTTCCCAAGAAAGCCCATGAAATAGAGTGAGTATAGACAGATGGGTAAAAATTGGCCACATCCAGCTTTACCTCATATCTTTTCGACATAGACGCTTTAAGTTTTTCTCGTTGCAATTGAGAAATTGGCAAACCTCTTGGAACAATACATCTTTCAGAGTTATCTGAAGCATAGCGAGCTTTACTATTAGAGTATGCCGAACTTGGGATATTTCGGAATACTTTACTTTCATTCTTAACTATCACTTCAGCGAGTTTCAGATAATTGAGAGGATTAGGTATATGAATCACCCTGCGAGAGACGTCACTTTTCTCTATCGAATAATGTGCTGGTGAGGATGCCATCTCACCATATCTCTTTTTGAATTCATTCTTTCGCTGATTAAAATCCTGTTCTATCTCTCCAGTTAATCTAGGAATATAGTTTTGTGGATTAGTCAACATATCATTAAGACCGAACAAGAAACCTGAAGCCTTCAATGCAAACTTATATGTATTGAATGCTGGAGGCAACTCTTTGGGGAAATACCCTCTTTGCAGTAATTCAAATAGTTCCATACTCCACCGTTTACCCTTACTACTCCTGGAAATACAACTTATAATACTTCTTGCCCTTTTCTTCACCTTTTTCAATATGAGCCGAAGAATTAAGGACTTTCACCTCAAAATCACTGCCCAATCTCAAAGTTGTCATCTTCGTCACAGGTTTCCTAATAGCGGCTTTCTTCACAACATTCACCTCTTCGGCAAATCCACCGTTATGTTTCTCAAACAACTCTCTATAGGCGGCAAACTCCCGTTTCTGCTTCTCATCCTGACAAATCATATCAGCAAGAGCATCCACCTGTATCGTATCACCAGTAGCGAACACATCAGCGGTCTTTTTTGCAGCAATGGCGCGTTCAATATTCGAAATACCATCTTGTTGCTTCATGAATCCCTTACACATATCCATCAGCTTCACCGTCTGATGATAGTCATCGTCACAATCCGTCACATGCAGGAAGCAGTCCGTCCAATATTGCGCATCACTTCCATTATTGGTATTATCAACAGTCCCGACCACATAGCCGTTCTCTTTGTCAACATTCAGTATCAAGCAACCTTTATCCAGTCCTTTCAGTCCTGTACCATAGATAGTCCTGACAGATATTTCCCTGCCGTCATTGTCTGTAGCTAAGAACGGATCTTTCTTCTCTGATTTCAGAATGGCAATGGCCTCCACAGCGTTCTTCTTAAACTCACACTCCAGCAATAACACATACAGCTCCCCGCTTCTGATATTGGGATGCACGCTCTGGTCATAAAGGTAAGTAGCCATGTTGACCGACTGTTTCAGGAACGACTCTTTGTCATCAAATATCTTCGACGTGAACTGATATACAGGGTTCAGATCCACAGACTCTATATAACTGAAACACTTCAAATCTTCCATCATAAATGATTTCTCTATCAGTTTAGTCAAGAAATCACTCGATTCGCTTACATCTGCCAATGAGAGTGCAGCTGACAATCCCTCACCTCTTGATTTATTACCAACCACCTGTATGGTGGCCATCTTTATATACTTTACGTTTATCTGACTCATTCAACTACATATTTAGGAATCAAGCCATAATCACGGTCTTCTGTAAAGACATATCTGGTTTCAAAATAACTCAAATTCTTCCAATACTCAGGGTCGGCATGCTCCACCATTATAATTTGGAAATTGGAGCCACCCCCCACGTTCTGTCCCATAAAACTGTCTATCAGCCTGAACGCTTCTTCAAGCCTGCTACGGTCATCTGTTTTCTGCAAGGTCAGGTCGCCTGCCTCCTGTATCCTTCTACCATTGTTTCCATAGTATGGAATACTGGGCTGGTCAATAAAAAGGAAACTCGGCACAAAAGAATTATTGAGGCTGCTAAGATACTGATGCAATCCCAAGAAAAAACAAAGATGCATGAACATATAGTTTGATTTACTACCTATGTTTCTTATTGGGAAGTGACTGCCAGCCCTTTTGAGTTTAAGCCTTACATTCACATCATCAAATATAACCTCACAATCTCTATATGTAGATGACATGCCGACCTGAGAATCATAATAACTCTTCACGTCGCCCAAGAATGCTTTCTTGGTCTCGTCATTCGACTTGACTACCAATTCCAGATCTCTAGTTATTATATCAAAATGGTCTTTCAGTTTGTTGTATTCCAAATCGCCAACATATTTCTCTGTCTTTTTCTCCAACCCCTTCATTTGGTCTGCCAGTGACACAATCTTTACCAGCAGGTTTGGATCAAAGAAATAATTGATGGCATATTGGTTCTGATTTATTTTTTCTGTGATAGCCCTATACTCTTCATTGAGCTTCTTGAGATCCTCCGCAAATTCAGGTGGTAGTTCATCTGGTTTTAAGGTATTCTTCTTAGCTGTTGTGAAAGCCTCTTCTAATGAGGCAAAAAGGGCTACTGACTCATCACTCATCACCTGTTGGTTCAGGTGCTTCTCTAAATATTCAAAAGGAGTCAGACTATCCTTCACCTTCTCAGCATATCTGATGGCCTTGTTATACTCCCATTGTAGCTTTTTGTAACTGGCAATTTCGGCTTTCAATTTGCGTTGTCTGTCCGACAATTCTGCAAGTTCGTTGAGTTTGGCATGACTTCTCTTAATCCTATTGAAATCATCAACAGCGGCTTTAATCCTTGCCGCGACCACCTCCGAATCAAACGTTTCATTCATTAATAGCACACCAACTTCTATAGCCGTCCTGACGATGGCATCATACTTTTTATCGTATGATTTCCTGTTTCGATCATCAGTCGTTTTGTTTTTCTCTTCTTTTCTGATTTTCTCTTCAAGAGCCTTTTTTGCCTCCGCCAGCTCTGCTTCCTTTTTCTCTTCAGTACCCAAACACAGTTTCATGATACGAGGGGCGAAATCATACATCTCTTCATCCTCAAAGAAAAAAATGTCCAGATACCTGTTTGCTGTGGCTATGATATCTTCCGTCATGAAATTCAGTAGGAGTGTCTGCCTGAATGTCATATTCAGTTTCTTGTTCTTTTCACCCAATTGTATCTCAGGCACCTTAAACTCTTTATTCAGATAAGCAACGACGTCCAACCTGGTAATATTTGGTGTCGGCACGGGATGGCTTCCACTCGGAAACAGGTCTGTATCCTTTGCCCAGTATATATCAGAGTTGATTCTACCATTCATCGGAGCCTTACGGGCTATTACATAGTCACAACCGTTCAGATGGAACGACAACCCATACCAACTTACATTGGTGTTGATAACATCCTCAACGATGGTCGATTCCTTAGCCATCAGACAATAGTCAATAACTCGCAATATAGATGATTTCCCTGTCGAAGAATCCCCCGTTACCACATTCACCTTATTCGGTTTAAACTCGTATTCCTTTGGCTCAGGGTGGCTATGAAACCACAACTTGATTTTCTTGATATAAAAGTTCATGAGGCTATCCAAAATTGGTGATAAAGGCTATTCAAATCTATACATTCATACTTAAAGAGTATCTGATCCAAATCGACTAGCACTTCATTCAACATCTTGCTATTCCCACAGTTCATTTCATCGCACATTTTTTGTCCCGTGTCTGTCAAGGATAGTTTTCCCTCCGCTTTCTTTAAGCATCCCCCTTCAAGCAGCATTGTCATACTGTTGAGTATCACACCAAGCAAACAACCATCCAACTGGCCAAAAATCACTGTTAGTTCATTCACATTATCTCCCGTTGTTACAAGAGCCTTCTTGCGATATTTCTTTTGCATTAACAGATTTACAACACCCACAACGAATGGAATGTCGTAAAGACCTCTCTTAACCACCTGTGCTATAACACAGGCCACTATGGCTTCGTTGTTTATTCTATAGTCCATTCTTCTCCGTTATATCGTTCCTTCCAATCGTATCGCCATCCTATTTTTGGTTTGTCTCCGTCAGAGAAATGATAGAAACAGCCGTTTGAACTTGTTTCATTAAGCGCATCCTCATCAAAAATCAGATGTTCATTTCTAACTCCTTCAAGCACTGTTCGCGCTACTTGTTTTATCTCTTCCTCGCTTTTAACGGCACTAATTCCATTATTCTTTGTCCTATGATGCTTCTTCCATCTTGCCTTTACATCCTTCTCGAAATTAATTCTGTCATCATCATCCCCAACAGCCAGTGCATCATTATAGTCATTCTCAAACTGTAATTTCAGTAACGTCAATTCTTCAATATCGTCCTTGGTCTTTGCTAAAACATCATCTATATCTACAAGTTGTCTGATGAACGTCTGTTTTCGGGGCTCGTCAGGGACTCTTACCTTGCGATTCTTGGGTACAAATTTTCTTTCCTTTATCTTCGTAAACAACTCACCAAACTTACAATGGAATGATTCCAGATTAAACTCCACCATTTTCCCTCTCAGCATTTCACACAACCTTCCATAGAGTGTCGCCCTCAACACTTTAGCATTAGGTGCCTTAAAATGCTGTTGGTTAACTAACCAGTATTCAATATCATCTAATATATCATCATCACTTTTGAACTCTGGTCTGACTTTGAGGAGGAACTCTTTCAGCAATGGATATTCATTCACATCCTTTGTATAGTCATAGATATTCTTAGGTGTGCTCCTTTCTCCCTTTTCTGCTTGTTTTCCTATATATTTTTCCAGATCATCCCAATTTCCCTTTTTCTGATAAGCCTCAACTTTCTGAAAAAACGTATTATCGTCAGTTGATTTGTTCGACAACAATATAAATTCACTTTCATGTATCCAGCCTCGCTGTCCTTGCTCGTCTCTTCCGTCTTTAATTTTATCAATCCACATACTGAGCGTTTTCCACAGGTCGGTATCCCTGTTTTTCATTCGCTCTACATAAGTATCTGTCGTAGCTGCAGTATGTTTAAGTTGATAGTATGTCTTATCATCTTCTTTTTCTACGCCTACATCCTCAAATTTCTCAAGTGACACAGTTTCTCCAACACCCATGGTCAGGAGTTGATACAGGAAATAATAAACCTGGTAAACAAAACCAGCTACCACACCGCCTGCATTTCTGTCATCGGTTTTACTCATAGGCTTCCAAAATCCTTTTTTTATCTACTTAATCAAAACGCTCTTGAATTTCGACATCGCCTTTTCAGATAATTCTCCTCGTTTCTTTTATCCCGAACGATTTCCTATAGGCATTCTCTTCTTTCATTCCAAGTTTCACCATCACATCGTTCACCAATGTACCTATATAGTCGGGATGGTTGGCCGCTGGAAGAGTAAGCTATCATTTTATGCAATCAAATTGGCAAAATGCGTCTTCAGATACACCTCACTCATCAGACTATAAGGCTGATCGGGAGACATATAGCGTAATAAAGTCTTCTTTTCTGAATCTGTAACCGATTTGCGTCCCTCATCTATCATTACGGCTTCAATATCTGCCACAGTCTTCAGCAACTTTCTAAGCCACTGTCCTCGCCTCATGTCAAGGAGATCAGTATTCAGTCTATATTTCTTAATAGTGTTGAGTCCCTTTGTAGAACCTGGGACAGCACTAATCAACTCATCCACAAAAGTAATATTATTCCGAATCACTTCCTCCGAATCGCTACAAGGATCCAAGGCATCTGTCACAGGGATGGCTTTGTGATCTATCTTGTCATTGCAGTTTGTGCAGGACAGATATAAATTATCCCATTCGTAGGCTTTGCTATGGTCAATGGCCACTTCAACAAAATGATCCACTTCCTTATTGCCTCCACTGAGCTTCGACTCGCAATAGAAACACTTCCCATACGACATTGCATAAAGAGAGTCCTTTATCTCTTTATGTGCATACTTATTGTTGTCTGGCCGTGCTTGAGGATCTATAGCCAACTTTGCTTCATATTTTTCCTGCCACTCAGCTTGTTTTTCTTTCAAAATAGCAGGCTCCGGTAGTCTCTCTATGTGCCTCATTGCTCACCTCCTACTTTTCCCACTTCAGGATTCAAATACGAGAAATACTCCGGATTGATATCATACAATTGTTTACCCACCTGCCGGCCTTCAGCGAACTTCCCTTTATCAATCAGATCTTTGCGTTTTGCCATCAAAAAGGCAATTTCTTCATTGAAAGGATTCACGCTGAACACGTCCGACTGAAGAATCTCCTCCACCGGCATGTGGCTGTATTTATCCGTCTCATCTCTCACTTCGCTGTAGCCCGTTTGCGGCACACAAGTATAAATTCTTGCTCCGTCCATCGATGAGACCACAAAAGGAGAATGTGTCGTCAGGATAATTTGTATATTGGGGAACAAACTCCTGATGATTCCCAGTATTTTCTTCTGCCACAGCGGATGCATGTGGTTCTCCACCTCATCTGCCAGAAGCAAGCCACTAATATCAAACATCTTTTCAGCAGGTATATTGTTCAGCATAGCTACTGAGTACATCTTGCACATCAGCATTACAAGATGTTCTATCAAGAATATGTTACCAGAGCTGAGCTTCTCCAAAGATAAATCTACGCCGTTCTGCTGGATAATAGGTGTTAAATCAGAACGGCGAACATACTTAAACTCGCCCTTTTCCAGGCTAAGATTCACAATCTCCTTCAGTTTCTTATACATTACCTCACCTACGTTTTTTTCCTTGGGCATCTCGCTTGTGCGCAGATAGTCTATCTGACAAATGAAGTTTGTTAATTCTACATTTGTCTTTTTTCCATTCAACACGCCAGCCAGCACCTGTTCATTCTTGATGCCATTCATTGTGTTGAGGCTGAAGCTGTCCGTAGGCAATTTAGACGACCAGTAATCTACAACCCAGTCATATACCCTCCCAGGCAATTTATATCCCTGATTAAAAACTTGCCCCAGATTACCCCAATCTAACCACCGAATAACTCCATTGGCGAAGTTGTCTGTTGACATTGTCTTGAATGTCCCATCATAGTTTAACGACATCTCAATTTTAAAATCATCATTGTTGGCAACAATATTTCTCTCTACTCCCGTACCGCATAAAGCTGCACGTATAGCATCAATGATGATGGACTTACCTGCACCATTCCGTCCCGTAATGATGGTCACAGGCTCCTCGCCAGATTCTGCATTCTTTCGAGTCGGGAACTCCAACGTAGCCTCCCTAAAGGGACCAATATTCTTAATATATAACTTTTCTATCTTCATAAACAGAAATTGTATCTTTTGCAAAATTAACGATTCTCTCCCGATTACATTGCGCTTGTTAGCAACATTTATTCTTTCTTAACGATTGGTCTAATTTTCGTAACTATTCAGCGATTCTTGAATTACTCATATAAGTTTTCTCAAAAGCAATTCCTAATTCCTCCCATTAAACGCCTCCATGGTGGCGTGGCCGGATTGGCTGATGCCTTCGGGCTTGATGAGTTTCTTGAAGGTGATGGCGATGACTTTCAGGTCTGTCATCAGGGATACGTGATCCACATACCAGACATCAAGTTTGAACTTCTCTGTCCAGCTGAGGCCATTGCGACCATGACACTGTGCCCAGCCTGAGATGCCAGGGCGAACCTCATGCCTGCGAGCCTGTTCATGCGAGTACTAAGGCAGATACTAAGGCAGCAGTGGCCGTGGCCCTATCAGCGCCATATCCTCCTTCAGCACGTTTATGAGCTGCGGCAGCTCGTCGATGGAGGTTGAGCGCACAAACGTCCCAACCTTCGTCAGCCGCTGCTCATCCGGCAGTAGATTCCCCTCTGCATCCCGTTCGTCCGTCATGGTCTTGAACTTTATAACTTTGAATATCTTTCCGTCCTTGCCGGGCCGTTCTTGAAGGAAGAAAAGCCTTCCCCAGCCCCCTCCCTCAAGGGAAGGGCGTCCTTTACCATTGGCAATATATAGCCATACTGATATCACTAACAATGGTAAAAAAAATAGCAACAGCACTACGAAAGCAATGCAAAAATCAAAGAATCGTTTAAAACAATGTTTGTACATACTTCCAATTCAATTTCGCTTTTTCTTTCTATTAACGCCTTTCTTCTTGTCATGTTTATGGGCTTTTACCAAGCAACTCTTATCTACAGGCTTACGTCTCTTTTTCCTCAGTTTGTTAATATCATCATCTTTTTGCGCAATTATTTCATCTTTTTCTAAGTTACTTTTCTGAAGACGTTCTATCTTTTTAAGCAAATCATTAGTATTCTGTGCCCAACTATAGTTTTTATCACACCATTTTCGTATTTCCCTCTCAAACTCTTTGGGGTCATGTGCTGTCAGTACGGAATTAACATTGTCTTCGTATTCATAACGTAGGCGATCAATCTCTTGATGTTTCAACTGAGCGCCAACATCCATTAATCCTTTTACATCTGGCCATATCCTATGAGCTGTATAAGCAAGAAAAGGGTTTTCGAAGAGATTAATAACACTCCTGTCTCCACCACTTATTAGCCCCATTTCAGTAAAGACTGATATCAGGGTTTTAGGACGGCATATCACATCCCACCCTTCATATCTCAAGTTTTTTGCACATCGCATAGATCGGGTTGAACGGCTCACAAGATACGCTTTTTTTGCCAATGCATATTTATCTTCTAAGCCCTTATTGAGGTTGTATACAGCCAAATAGAGGATAGTATCTGTCTTCGCTATGCTTCGATTTATCTCATCGTCACGCTTTGAACCTTTTTGAGACTTACATATCTCTTGGAAAATTCGTTCATTCAATTCGTCAAATCCGCTTTGTTGCTGAATATTGTTACTATCGCCTTCAATTCCTATTTCAATTTTGTCGGAAAGTCTAGCAATACTATTTTGTAAAAAGCTGGAACGTCTGGCATCTATAATATTACCCATATATGTCTTGAAATCCAAGTCTTCACATTCTGGATCGTATCTCTTTATCTTTACGTAATCCTCCAAGAATACGTTTGAGAGTTCTGTCTCTAAAATGTAATCAGGAAGCTCCATTAGTTTTTCTCCAAAACGAACATAGAGGAAGTTAGCATTTTGTGCATGATTGTACACTTCAGAGATAACCTCTTCGGGAATTCTTACTCCACATGAGCAACTTGGACCAACAAGTGTTGATAGTATTTGACGGTACATTTCACTGAAACGTGATCTTTTTGTTAGACAGTTCAGCACGAAGTCAGTATCAAGAATGAATTGTTTGTCTCTAAGTTGCTTTAATTTAAATTGCCTCAATGATGGATCAAGGTTCATTACTTGAGTTGAGATATGCGCTTTTGCCCATTCGTTCATTACAGACTGAATATCTGGATCTGTGGAATGAACAGCTTCCCCTAATGCTATTACGAGAGAATTTGATAGTTTCCCATCAGTAATACCTCGCATGGCGACACTAACAGCATCTTCGGTCTCATCTTCATGAGACTTCCTGCTCAGGTTGAAGAATTCGAATCCTGCCAACTTAAAATATACAGAAAGTGCCTTTTTCACATTGTTTGCAAGCTTTGTTTTCAGAGAGGAGGCAATATTGCGTTGGTACTCTTGTTCTGTTCTTTGAATGATACCTCCTATAACCTTCTCTGTTCTTTCATGCAAGTCATCAATATATTTCTGAGCATTTACCACATTCCTAACTAAAACCATATCGCCGCTAATAGTTATCAGTTTTGCATCGACGAGTTTGGAAAGGAATGCAATTAACTGTTCTTTTCCCATGGCTGTTCCCTCGTGACATAAATTCTCATTATAGGCATTTAGGATTTTGTCAGTCCTTCTTTCTGCCTCAGGCAAGTAGAGAATCACTGCAAAGATAGCCTTCATCAAAATACTATCTCGAGAATCTCTTATTTTTCTATGTCCGAAAAGAAGAGAACTTCGAAGTTCCGAAGCTTCAAGACTTTCTTTATTTTCAAGCGAATGTATATCTATTAGATTCATTGCACTTATCTTTTTTTATTATTATTCATATTTTGCTTCTCTATTGAGAACTTTTTGAGGTACAACACTATAGAATCAAGCTTTTCGTTTATGACCTCTTTTTCTTGGTTGATAGAGGTATTTGTCTCTGTGACAATACTGTCCATCTTATGATAAAATGATGTCTGTATAGATGTAGCATTCTCAATATCTTTAGTCTGCAGATAGTAAACAAACAAGCTACTTGTTACCATAGTAAAAGCAAGAGCAAACATCCATTGTACATGATGCCAAAAACTCGATTCTGTGATAATGCCATTCACACATTTCGGACGAGTGTATCTTAGTAATCCGACTAATATTCTTGAGAATAAACTTGGAGTAGTGTCAATTGATGTCGTGGAAGAATAAGCAAGAAATATTCTCCACAAAAAGTATATCACCCATTTTTTACATAGAAAAGACGGATCCAACCTATGTCGAACGATTACAAAATCCTCTATTTGACGACTAAATTTAGTATTAGCAGGATATAAAGTTATGCTAACGTAACCAAGAATAGACTGTCTAATCTCCATTTTAGCCCCAGTTTCAGACATTGATTTTCCACAGGAATCTATATCAAAGGTTCGATTTTCCCATTTGGCTGAGAAAAAAGCGTACGCACTACCACCCTCCGTAATATTTTCATTAAATACAAGACCGAAATTATCCTTAAAGAATTTACCCGTTGAGGATTGTAGGACCCACTTGTTGAAAAGCGTCTCTATTTCATCTTTGCAGTGTTTAAACACTTCATATCTTTGATTTCTATTAGGCATAGATAAAGAACATTAAGGTCGAGTAAGGAGAGGGACTTTCACCCTCCCTTCTCACGGAACCGTGCTTGACAGTCTCCCGCCACACGGTTCTTCGTGCTTAACTCATTTTTGTTAATAATTCAATTGACATACTTCAAACTTGGACGATAGCCATACCCCCAATGAGCAAATAGATTTGGCTGCTTCTTTGATGTCTTTGCAAGTGCCCTTATGGCTGTGCCAAAATATCTATTCAAGCTCTTGAACTAACGTCTCATCCATCGTGCAAGACTTTCGTTCAGATACTGCGTTACCTTTCTGAACTCCGTCTTGTTGAATTTGGAGTAATAGGTTACCCAACCACGTATGATAGGGTTGACGTAACTTGCTATCTCCTTCAAGCTCATCGTTAGCTTACTCGACAATTTCCACGATTTTACAATCTCATGAATCTTCTGTCTCGACTTCTTACTGATGGCTGGACTAAAGTTTGAAAAGAGGGTCTTATTCTTTGTATTCATTGCTTTTCTGGGACGAAACGTGTAACCAAGATAGTCAAACGAAATATTTGCATACCTCATCTTTCTATTGGCATTCTTGCAATATACAATCTTTGTCTTGTCGCTATTCAGAGTCAGATGACATTCTGATAGCCTTTTGCTAATGACCTCTTTCATATCTTTGGCTTCCTTCTCCGTACTACAATGACAGATAGTGTCATCAGTGTAACTATTCGGTGAACCCCGTCAAGCTATCGGTTTATGACCTTTAGCCCTGTTGATGCATTGTCATCAGCAAGGTGTTCACCATTGTTTATAAATAAATGTTTGTTGATTCAGTTAATGTCTTCCCAAAATTCAGGAAGCAGTTTGTACATATCTTCATCCTTGGTCTCTTTGATATGATCAAGGACATAAGTGAGCCATCGCTCAGGGTTCTTACCTTTCACCTTACAAGCTCCAAAGAACGAATACATCATGGCTGCACGCTCACATACATCGTCCGTCTGACAAAACAGGTAGGCTTTCTTTCCCATCACCATGGCACGGATTTCCCTTCCTGTGTCATTATTATCCAGAGGCATCTCTGGTATGTCAAGATAAGCTGCCAGTTCTTCGTAATGACGGATGACATAGTTCAGAGCCTTGTACATCTGGGAATTCTGATCATAGTTGAGAATCTCATTCAGACACCACAAATGGAGCGTCTTCCACAAGGGACGGGCCAGCTCATCACGCA
>JAEEGL011663570.1_pt1 | contig 13943 bp, 13 predicted proteins | sample 9134231 | NCBI WGS metagenome assembly JAEEGL01 (sample SAMN16246548, study PRJNA631951) | gut metagenome | biome: gut microbiome; feature: rumen; material: fiber-attached | host: Bos | place: Iran: Karaj | collected 2018-10
CGTTGTATTGCCGTCTGCAGTCCTGCCTAAACGGTCAATGGCCTTTGTGCAATACAGCATTGCTTCTGCGAGAGATGTCTTGCCGGAGCCCTGATGCCCGAGCAATGCAATATTACGTATCTTGTCTGCGGAATACTTTTCCATGTGATCTGCCTCCTTCGGAGATTTTTAATGGCTTGAATCAGTAATTAGTCAAGCATTTTTAATTATAATATGTTCGCTATGCGTTTTCCACAAATATTATGAATTTTCTGTCAACGATTTTGTGCAAGTTCAGAACCGTTTTCTGAGGCATAAAAAGAGCCGCGACACACGCCGCGGCTCCGATAAAATTTCTTTGATTATCCGTCAGATCAAGCCTTCTTGGGTCTCTCGAAGATAAGAACGACTCTGTCTTCCTTACTGTTGTAGGAACCCATGGACAGGGAAGCTGCAGCCTCTCCGCCGAGTGAGCTCTGGAGCTTACCGCCGTCATCGTTGATAACGGAGAACAGGTTCCAGCCGTCCTTGGACTTCTCAGCAAGCACCTTAGCGATACCCGAATCATTAACCTCGCCGAGCTCAGTGTGGTTAACTGTCTCGATGCAGTATTCCTTCGGACCTCCTGCGGCACCGCCTCCGATAGCACCGGATGCGACCTTCTTCTCGATAGACTTAATGGATTCTTCGAGTTCTGCGATCTTAGCGTTAAGGGCGTCTCTTTCCTTCTCCATTTCCTTTATCTTATTCTCCTTCTCTTCGATGGTCTTGATGTACTGACCCTTGTCACTCTCCTTAAGAGCTGCTTCCTTCAGGAATACAGCACGCTTCTCGGCATCAAGAACGATCTCTTCTGCTGCGGCTCTCGCGGACACTTCGATATTCTTGGCATCCTCGATAGTTACCTGAGCCTTCTTATACTCTTCGGAGATAGCTGTGATCTGGTTGCTCCACTCTGTAGCAGAAGCCTCGAACTCAGCGATCTTCTTCTCGTGCTCGGCAACAGCCTTGGCTCTCTCTTCATTCTCCTTGGCGATCTCGGCATCAAGTGCGTCCTTCTTGCTCTTGATGTCAGCCATCTCAGCTCTGTAGCCTTCGATCTCCTTCAAGGATTCGTCTCTCTTGGCAGCAGCCTCTTCAGCCTCGCCGATGATCATAGCTGCCTGCTCTCTGATACCGTCGATCTCTTCCTTGGCAGCCTTCTGCTGCTGCTCGACCTCGGCGATAACCTGATCCTTCTCCTTAGTGATCTTGGCAAGCTCGGCCTCAGCCTGCTCCTTGATCTTCAAAGCCTCACCGGCCTGCTGTTCAGCAATCTGGCGGCCTTCCTTCTCAAGTCTTGCCTTCTCTACTTCAAAGTCCTTCTGGAGCTTATCGATATCTGCCTGCTTGGAGTCAATCTCCTTCTTCTTCTCAGCAAGAACTCTGTCCTGTTCAGCTCTTGCCTCTTCCATCTCTTTCTTGATCTGCTCGGAATTCTCAAGGAAAGTCTGAGCCTCGTTAGCTTCTGCTACGAGCTGGTCTCTCTTCTTGAGAACTTCAGCATATTCTGCATCGATCCTGGCGGCTGCCTCGTTGATCTCCTTCTGAGTCTGGTCGAGCATCATCTGTCTTTCCTGCTCGGCCGCCTTGATCATCTCATCGTACTTAGCCTGACCTTCGGCTTCCTTCTCCTTCTTGGCCTGTTCGCCCTGGGATCTAGCCTCGGCTATCTTATTACGCTCGACCTGAACTTCTTCTCTTGCTGCGTTCAATTCCTTCTCAAGCTTGGCCTTCTCATCTTCAGCCTGCTTCTGCATCGCAGCATACTCTGCGTCGAGTCTCATCTTCTCGGATTCAAACTGAGCTGTAAGCGTCTCCATCTCGCGGTTGATCTTCTCTCTGATCTCGGCGAGTCTCTTCTCTTCTTCGGATCTTCTGGCTTCTGTTCTGGCGAGGTTCTCTTCTTCCCTCTTGTCCATAACTTTCTGAGCCTCGGCCATTACCGCACTGGCATCTCCGCCCGACGCTTTCTGAAAATCGTACTTGCACATGGAGCAACGGGCAACATTATCACCCATCATTACTCCGCAAACAGGACATTTCTTCATTTGTTTAGCTCCTTATCAGTAAAACGTGAGATTATTATACACCAAATGCCATAAAATAATTATCTGTTTTTGACTTTATTTGTTAAATTGGTACATTTATTGCTTTGATTATCGAAATTATCCATCAAATGCATTATGATACTTCTCAATATTTAAAAGAATCCAGAAGTATAAAGAAAGAAGGAATGATAAATGCACAACACAAGTCGAAAGTTAATCGCGGGAGCTTTGATGCTCGCACTTTCTTTTTCGGCGGTCTCATGTAAGAACGACGGCAACGGAGAGGAATCCGGCGCTGTCTACGGCGGCGAGGCTGTAGTAGGCATCACTCAGGAGCCTATGATCTTCGACCCCCATACGGTAGAAGCTGCAGGCGACAAGGAGATCCTCTTTAACGTTTACGAGGGTCTGTTCAAGTACGACTCCACAGGCACGCTTAACCCCTGCCTTGCTACAGACGTTGTAATCTCTGACGACGCTTCCCAGTACACGTTCACCATAAGAGAAGGCGTTACCTTCCACGACGGTTCCGAGCTCGACACGGGCGATGTTGTTTACTCTCTTAACAGAGCCTCTGAGCTTATGCCCGAGCTGGCATTCATCTCCGGCGTAGAAGACAACGGCGACAACACGGTAACAGTTACTCTTGCTACACCTAACAGCGAGATGCTCTCTTACTTCACGACCGCCATCATCCCTGAGGGTTCAGGCGACACTATCGGCGACACAAGGATCGGAACAGGTCCTTTCGTATTCACAAGCTATGAGGCAGGTATCGGCATCGTTCTTACAAGAAACGAGAACTACTGGAACCCCGAGCTTCCTTACCTCGATCAGGTTACATTCAAGATCTGCGCTGACATGGACTCCGGTTTCCTCGAGCTTCAGAGCGGCGCCATCGACATCTTCCCTTACCTCACAACAGATAAGACAGCACAGCTCGATCCCAGCCAGTTCAATGTACTTGAGCTCGGTTCCAACATGGTACAGGGTCTGTTCCTTAACAACGCTGTTACTCCTTTCGACGATGTAAGAGTAAGACAGGCAATGAACTACGCTATCGACAGAGAAGAGATCGTTAACCTCATCATGGACGGTGCAGGCCTCCCTCTTACAACAGCAATGAGCCCTGTTATGGGTGAGGCTTACGATACAAGCCTCGACGGCACATATGATCAGGATATCGAGAGAGCTCAGGAGCTCCTCGCTGAAGCAGGCTACGAGAACGGCTTCGACATGACTATCACAGTTCCTTCGAACTACCTCGTTCACGTTAACACTGCTGTCGCACTTGCAGACCAGCTTTCCGCTGTCGGCATCAATGCGACTATCGAGCAGGTAGACTGGGCAACATGGCTCGACCGCGTTTATGCAGGAAGAGATTACGAGTCCACAGTTATCTGCCTTACTTCCGATTACGCTCCTTACGACGTAATCAACAGATACATTTCTACTGCTGACAACAACTTCATCAACTACAGCAACCCCAACGTTGATGAGATCATCACGAATCTTCCGCTCACACTCGACAGCGCTGAGCGTATCGAAATGTACAGAGCACTTCTCGGCTACATGACAGAAGATGCTGCATCCGTATATATCCAGGATCCTTACAGCATCTGCGCTGTAAACAACCGCCTCACGGGCTACGAGCTCTATCCTATGTACGTTCAGGATATGGCTACAGTCCGTCTGGCTGAAGCTTCATAAAGTCCCGGCATGGGCAACGAGGTCAGAACAGTAATCACTAAGATATGTGAGTTTCTGCTCACCGCGTTGCTCGTGTCGTTTTTTACTTTCGCGGCATTCTCGATCATCCCCGGCGACACCGCCAGAGTCATGCTCGGACCCGATGCCTCCGAGGCTCAGGTAGAGCAGTTAAGGACGGAGCTCGGGCTGGACAAGCCGCTTGCCGAACGCTACAGCTCATGGCTTAAGGGAGCTCTCACGGGCAACCTCGGGGACTCGTTGTCATTCGGCACACCCGTAGGCGAGCTTATCGCCTCAAGACTTCCCGTCACGCTCGGCATGAGCTTCATCGCTTTGATAATCGTCATAGCGGCATCATTCCCTATGGCTGCATTCTGCAGCAAGAATCCGGGAAACATCACGGACAAGACGCTCTCGACGGCGGGACACATACTGTTCGCGATACCGCCTTTCGCGCTGTCGATGATGCTGATACTCTTCTTCTCGAAGGTACTTCACATCTTCACCGCAGGACGCTACACGTCCCCTTCCGACAACTTCGGCGCATATGTGGTAAGTCTTCTGCTGCCCTCCCTGTGCATAGCACTCCCCAAGATCGCCATGACATTCAAGTTCCTGCGTGCATCCATGATCGAGTACTCTCACAGCGACTTCGTAAGGACGGCCAAGAGCCACGGTCTGTCGGATCTTCGCATAATGTTAAGACACATCATCCCGAACTCCGCGGTATCTTCCATCACCGTCATCTCGCTCGTACTCTCGGACATCCTGGGAGGCTCGCTTATCGTCGAGCAGGTCTTTAACCTTCCCGGTCTCGGACGTCTTCTTCTGTCCGCGATCTCGAGAAGAGACTTCCCGCTTCTGTCCGGAATCGTATTCTATCTTGCGATAATGACCGTTATCCTCTACTTCCTCGCTGACCTGTTCTCAGCTATGATCGACCCGAGGATACGAGACAGGAGGGCAGCATGAGATCCTCCGCTAATTCAAGAAGATATCTTTACATCGGTTCGGTGCTCCTCGCGATAGTCGCCGTATTCTTCATCATCGGTCTTATATGGACACCGTACGGTATCAACTCGACCGACTCCGCAAGCAAGTTCATCGCACCGTGCTTCGAGCACCCGTTCGGCACGGACAATCTCGGAAGAGATGTCTTCTCAAGATGCCTTGCCGCAGCAAGATATACGTTGCTCGTCTCATTCGCAGGCGTGGCGGTCGCACTTGTCATCGGAACGATAACAGGCCTTCTTGCAGGCTACTACGGAGGCATCACGGACAAGATAATAATGGTGCTTTCTAACGGCATCATGTGTTTCCCGGGAATCCTTCTCGCGCTCGTCGCAGTCGCAGTATTCGGACCTTCCCTCTATAACGTAATCTGGGCGCTGGGACTTGTGTTCGCCCCGACTTTCGCGAGGGTCTACAGATCGAGCACGATCGAGATCTTAGGTAGAGACTACATCCTCTCCGCGAAGGTAATGAAAGTAAATCCCATAAGGATCATGTTCGTTCATATCCTGCCGAACCTGATGCCTGCTATACTTCCCGCGGTCATCACGGGACTTGCCAACATGACGCTCTTCGAGTCCGGAATGAGCTACCTGGGACTCGGCGTTCAGCCGCCTGCCGCTTCCTACGGCAAGATGCTTGCTGACGCACAAAGCTACATGGTTACCGCGCCCTGGCTCATATTCTTCCCTACCCTGATGCTCGTCTGCTACATCCTCGGACTGTACTTCATATCAGAGTGGGTACGTACTTCCGTGAACGGAGGCAGCAAATGAGATACAAGGGCAACATACTCGAAGTTAAAGATCTGTGTCTGTCCTTGAGCAACGCGGACGGCGCACCCGTAAGGATCCTTAATAACCTTAAGTTCAACGTAAGGTCCGGCGAGATCCTGGGCCTCATCGGAGACTCGGGATCGGGCAAGACCATGACGGCACTTGCCATCTCAGGCCTGCTGTCGGACTTCGCGCATATTGATTCGGGAGAGATACTTTTCGAGGGGGAGGATCTTGTTAAGAAGCTCCCCGCGGAGAGACGCCTCCTGCTCGGCGAGAAGATAGGCGTCATCTTCCAGGACCCTTCTTCCGCACTCGACCCGCTTCAGACCGTGGAGTCGAACCTGAACGAGATCATAAGCATAAGAGACGGCGACAAGAAGGAAGGCCGCGAGCGCATCCTGAAGATGCTCAAGACGGTCGGCTTCGAGAACCCTGAAGAGATCGCGAAGCGTTACCCCCACCGTCTCTCAGGAGGCCAGAGGCAGCGCGTACTCATCGCAGGCGCAGCGCTCATGAACCCGAGCCTTCTTATCGCGGACGAGCCCACGTCTTCGCTCGATACCGTGACATCGATGTCTATAATGCAGCTGCTGCACGAGATGTGCCAGGAGATGGGCATCTCGATCCTGTTTATCTCGCACAACCTCAACGCCGTACGCAACTTCTGCGACCGCGTCATGGTCATGAAGGAAGGCGTCATCATCGACTCCGACACGTCGTGGGATATCATGGGGCAGCCGAAGTCGAGCTTCACCGCGGAACTTCTCATGAAGTCCAGGCTCGACCCCAAAGCACTCGGCATCACACGCGGCGAGCCCGTCGAAAATGCATCCTCCGTACTCTCAGCCAAGGAATTATCTTCCGGCTACAAGTACGCGGAATTTACTAACGACAAGACGAATCACGTAGTTAACAACGTAAGCTTCGATATCCTCGAGGGCGAATGTGTCGGCCTTATCGGATCGTCGGGATGCGGCAAGACCACGCTTGTTAAGACCCTGCTCGGACTTATTAAGAGTTCCTCCGGCACCATCGACCGAAGCGGCAGGATCGCTGCTGTTTTCCAGGATCCCGTGTCGAGCCTTAACCCCGCACACACTGTCCGCTGGCACCTCGCCGAAGCTTTGAAGGCAGCGGGGCGTAAGATGACGCGGGAGGAAATGAAGCCGTATTTTCTTAAGATCCTCGAGGACGTCGGACTTGAGTCGAAGCACCTTTACAGGTTCCCTCATCAGATGTCAGGCGGCCAGCGCCAGAAGGCAGCGATCGCGATGTGCCTTGTCCAGGATCCCGCGGTAATCATTGCCGACGAGCCGTTCTCGGCACTCGATGCTTCATCGCAGGCTTCCATCATCAAGCTGCTGTCGGACATCAACGCCAAGCATGGAACGACGATGCTCATCGTCTCGCATAACCTGCTGGTAATCAAAGCTATGTGCTCCAAGGTACTCGTCATGGACAAAGGAAAGATAGTCGAATCGGGCGAGACCGACGAAGTGCTCGAGAACCCGAAGTCAGCAGCGACACACGCTCTCCTTAAAGCCGGTTCGTACGGAATGTAAGATCAGATATTCGATATCCAAGACATAAAAAGATCCGCGGCCATAACCGCGGATCTTCAGTTTACAAAACGTTATATTAAATTATGCGGAGTAGCGGGGAGAACCGGAGAGCATGCTGTGTCTGATGTAGTCAGCCTGTGACTGAACCTGTGTAACGAATCTGGATTCCTCAGCAGCAGCATTATTTCTGCTTCTGCGGATAGCATCAGTTGCATTAAGGAATGTAATGCTCGCCAAAATAACAAGGATCGCTACAACGATCATCATCTCTATAAGTGTAAAACCCTTCTTATCTCTCTTGTTGATCTTCTCCATAACTTGCCTCTCTCCACATGAACAGGTCAAACTTCTACATCGTCATTATATAACGCGGATTGGAAAAAAGATAGTCCTTAATTCACAAAATCTTCATATTGTGTCCTTATTTTTGTTCGAATGTGCTTTTGACATAATCAAGAAGGTCTTCCTTGTTGTTAGGAAGCGTCTCGGCTATGACCTTATCGAGCACATGGCTTAATATCTTCCCTACTTCAGGTCCCTCCGGATACCCCATCTCCAGGATATCCCTGCCCGATATCGCGAGCTGGCGGACCGTCAGGCACGGGTCTTCTTCCTTGATCACGTCGTACACGGCCATTATCTCCCCGAGCTTCGTGAGCCTTCCCATTCCGAGTTCCGAATGGGCGAGTATGTCAGCTCTTTGAAGCATGAACAGCTTCTGTGTCAGCTCGAAGCCAAACATCGAGATGAACAGCTTGACCGACTTCTTATCTGAAGGAGGGAAGCTGTCGTGATAAAGGACCATCTCCGTCACCTCGTGCCTTAACTGCTTCGGGAACTTCAACTCATCCGCTACCCTCTCAGCGATCTTCACGCCTGCGACTGTATGCTTCTTCATGTGTCCGAAGCCGAACTCATCGACAGTGAACACCTCGGGCTTACCGATATCATGAAGCAGCGCCGCATAAGCAATAGCAGTGTCCTTAAGCCCGTCTTCGTTGACCGGCACGCCATCCAGCACGTCCAGAGTATGAGTAAGAAGATCCCTGTCGTGATACTTAGACCTCTGGTCAAATCCCTTCTGGATAGCAAGTTCCGGGATGATCACAGACATCACTTCGAGGCTGTCCCTTATGGCACGCGGACCTCCGGGTGCGGTTACCGTCTTTGTTAATTCAGCGAAGATCCTCTCTGCCGATATCTTCTTAAGAAGGATGGCATTGCCCATCATGGCAAGCGAGGTCTCCTTCTCTATCCCGAATCCAGTCTGCGCTTCGAACCTGACGGCTCTTAATATGCGGAGCGCGTCCTCGCGGAACCTCGTCGCAGGGTCTCCCACCGCACGTATAAGCTTGGCTTCGATCTCCTTCTTCCCCTGCCCTGTCGGGTCCTTGATGTCACCGTCGGCATCCATGTAAAGAGCGTTGACAGTAAAGTCACGTCTCGCCGCATCCTCTTCTATGGACCTTGCGAAAAGCACTTCATCCGGGTGCCTCGCATCCGCATATCCGAGATCACTTCTGAACGTCGTTATCTCTGCCTTCGCGTTGTTGTCTTCAGGAGCGATCACAACCACAGTGCCAAACTTGAAGGAGTTATTATCTATGATCTTAAATCCCGCACCTTCCATCAAAGATGCCACCGTCTCCGGAACTGCATCGGTAGTGAGATCATAATCATTGATGTCGACGCCTCTTAAGTAATCCCTTACCGCGCCGCCGACGATATACACTTGATATCCCGCATCCTTCAGGATATCCATTACTCTCTTTATATGGACGGGAATGATCATAAGCGCATCAACGTCCTTATAAGAAGATCCTCATCAAATCTGAGAAGTCCGAATTCAGCCGCCTGGTTCTTGATCGAATCGCATACACTCTTGATCTCACTTCGTGGTATCTCAGGCAGAGGTATGTCATTCGGGATCACAGCTTCATATAGCTTATCCATCAGTTCGAGCAAAGCCTTGGCAGATGCATCCTCTGTGAAGTAAGGCTCCGGGGTTCCGCTAATTACAGGCATACCGGGTCTTACTTCATCCTTAACAAGGTTGTTGTAGATGGATGCGAGGCCGGGCTTCACAAGATCAAAGCTCTCCTTAAGATATCTTGCAAGCGTACGGCAATAATACTTGCCGTGATCGGGTCCGAACATGGTCTTAAGCGAATGAACCGTAAGATGCGAGTAACCTAATCCCATATATCTTACAGCCATTCCTGCATATATGCCTGCGACTGCGATCTTCTTGCGAAGGAATCCGTCGTCAGGATTGTTCTTCATATCGAGGATATTATCAGTAACAAGACTTATCGCATTCTGTGCACAGGCAGTATAAGCGGGATTGAATGCAGCCGCCGGTGACAGACAGCACTCGATACCCATCGCGAGCGAGTCGAACGCCGAAGCAAGCGACACGTGCGAGATCGTTCTCATCGCGATATCCGTATCTATAACTACGATCTGAGGCACAAGGTACTCGGACATTACCGACACCCATCTGCCAGTATTCTCATCTCTGAACTCAGCGATATTGGAAGATATCGCGGTGGAATTATCCATACCCACACAGCACAGAACGGAGATATCCTTCTTGATCTTGCCGTATCCTTCAGCCTCGACCGGATCTTTCATATTATTAACGGCCATGGCGGATACCATCTTGGCACAGAAGATCTCTTCACCGCCTCCGAGCACCACTATCGTGTCGCAGTTATAACCAAGATACTCGTTAAGAGCTCCCATAATATCAGTGGAGCTCGAATAGTTAAGCTTAATGTTGTAAGTAAATATACGGAATCCCGCTTCTTCAAGCTTACGAATAAAGTCCTCGACATTCTTACCCTTCAGATAAGATGCCTTGGACATGATAAGGATACGCTTGCTGCCGAGCGTCTTAAGCTCGACGCATATCCTGCTTGCCTGACCGCACTCAAGATACAGGCTCTGTGTCTCGTATTTGAGCGACTGAGCGTAAGTGATGTAGTTATTAACTGAAGCCATCAGCCCTTTATCGAAGCTCTGCCTTTATCGCATTAAGGAAATCGTCGAACTCTTCGAACGCAGGGATATCAGGGTTATCCGCCTTGATCTGCTCCGTGGATCTGAACAGGAAGCCTGCTCTTGAAGCCTTGATCATGGCAAGGTCGTTATAGCTGTCGCCTGCAGCGATCGTGTCGAAGCCGATGCTCTGAAGTGCCTTTACCGTAGACAGCTTCGAGTTCTCGATACGCATCTTAAAGTCAACGATCTCGCCGTCATCAGCAACAACGAGAGAATTACAGAACAGTGAAGGATAGCCGAGCTTCTCCATAAGAGGCATAGCGAACTGTGTGAAAGTATCACTTATGATGATTACCTGCGTCTCCTTACGAAGCTCATCCAAGAACTCCTTCGCGCCTGGCAGCGGATCGATCGTCCTGATAGTGTCCTGGATCTCCTTCAAGCCCAGACCGTGCTCCTTGAGAATACCGAGTCTCCATCTCATGAGCTTATCGTAATCGGGCTCGTCTCTGGTTGTTCTTCTAAGCTCGGGGATACCCGAAGCCTCAGCAAATGCGATCCAGATCTCGGGTACGAGTACCCCTTCCATATCAAGACAAACTATATCCATTAGTAATACCCACCTTAAATAAAGTCACTCCTTCAAGTCTAATATGTCCGGAGCGAAAAAACAATAAATGCTATTACAGCTTCGCCTTTATAAATAACAGGAGTGCCGAGCAGCCCTCGACGAGGTCATCGTAAGTCCTGTCGAAATTCCCTGTATACCACGGATCCGCGATATCGCGTCTCTTTCCTGCAAATTCCAACAGTAGCTTAAGCTTACCCTCCGGATCCTCTCTGAAGATCCTGAGGGCATTACTTATGTTGTACTCTTCCATAAGGATGATGTAATCGAACTCGTCATAATCCGACAGCGTGATCTGCCTTGCGCCTCTTCTTTCAAACGGAATGCCTTCAGCGGTAAGCTTCCTCTTTGCTGGCGGATACATATCGTTGCCGATCTCCTCCCTCGAAGTCGCAGCCGATTCGACATAGATCTCGTTAGAGAGGCCCTCACGAGCCACCATATCCTTCATAATAAACTCAGCCATTGGCGAGCGGCATATATTGCCGTGACATACAAACAATACTTTTACCATATGTACTTTTTGCCCCGATAAGTTCAGTGTAATACATGAACTATATCACACCCATAACTCATGGACCGTAATTTGGACCAAATCTCAAAACGGTCCAAGTTTCTGTCCATAGAAGGCTTGTATGGACAGTAATCTGGACCAAAATCAAAAACGGTCCAATTTACTGTCCACGCACACCCTTAACATCAATCATTCCCCGTAGATTTTCTCTTAAGATCCGTAACGGATCCGTCCGGATGCTGCATCTTGATTCCGTTAAGCTGTGAAGATAAGTTGCCTACGACCAAAGCCCTGTATTCATTACGAAGCTTGGTCTGCTCTTCCTTCTCAGCTTCAGTAAGCCCTTCCGCCTTTGACTTCCTGCTTAACTCATTTATACGTTTAACCAACTGATCGAATTCCATTCCTTATGCTCCTCACCTTATTATCACTATAATTACAGTCCCTTATAATACGGACATATATTCTCATAATGACCGTCCTTCATTCGGAAGCCCCCGGGTATCGTTCCGAGCTGAGTAAACCCGAGCCTCTCATATAGGTGTCTAGCGTGAACATTGCTTTCCACAACCGCATTGAACTGAAGAACTCTGAAACCTAACTCTTTACCTTTCTTAAGGCAATCCAGAACCAGCTTCTCTCCAATATGTCTGCCTCTTGATTCAGACGACACGGCATAACTGGCATTACAGATATGGCCGCAGCGTCCGACATTATTCGGATGCAGGATATAAAGTCCATAGATCCTTCCATCCTCTTCAGCGACACCGGTATAGCTTTGGGACGCGAAGAACTCCGCACCGCTCCTAAGATCAAGCACATCCTCCTGAGGGAAAGCGATACCTTCCTCCACAACTTCATTCCAGATCTTTATGATCTCAGGCAAATCCTGCTCTGTATATCCTCTTACCTTCATCACTCTTCCCCCAATCAGAATAATATCGCTCTGGCGATACCAAAGTACACAAGCAAAGACAAAGCATCAACTATAGTCGTAATGAAAGGGCTCGCCATTACCGCAGGGTCGAAGCCTAACTTCTTCGCGAACATAGGAAGCGTACATCCGACAAGCTTTGCTATAAGAACCGTGATCGCCATCGTAAAGCAAACCGTAAATGCCACAGTCAGAGATATGGATGTGTTCCCTAGCACGAGACGGTCGAAGAGCATTATCTTGGCAAAACATAAAGACGCCAGTGCGACACCGCACAATACTGAAGTCTGTATCTCTTTCCAGATAACCTTGGGCACATCAGAGAATTCAAGCTCTCCGAGGCTTAACGCACGGATGATCGTAACGGATGCCTGTGAACCGGAATTACCGCCGGTATCCATCAGCATCGGAATGAATGCCGTAAGTACGACCTGGGCAGCAAGCGCATTCTCGAAGCCTGTGATGATCATGCCGGTGAAAGTCGCGGACACCATGAGAAGTGCAAGCCACGGGATACGGTTACGGAACAGATCCAGTGCGGATGAACGAAGGTATGTCTTCTCGGAAGGCAACATACCGGCCATCTTCTCGATATCCTCCGTGGTCTCCTCCTCGATGATATCCATAGCGTCGTCGAACGTGATGATGCCGACCATCCTGCCGCCGTTATCGACGACCGGAAGCGCGAGGAAGTTATACTTGGAGAACATCTGCGCTACCTCTTCCTGGTCGGTCAGAGTATTTACGTGAATGACATTCTCATCCATGATCTCCGATACGGGAGTCTGCTCATCAGGAGCGAGCAACATGTCCTTTACTGACACAACTCCGATAAGCTTACGCTCTTCCGTGACGTAGCAAGTGTATATCGTCTCCTTGTCTACGCCGGTTCTTCTTATGCGGACAATAGCATCGGCGACCGTCATCTGCGGGCGTAACGAAACATACTCGGTGGTCATGACCGAACCCGCGGAGTTCTCGGGATACCTTAAGATCTCGTTAATCTCTTTTCGAAGTTCGGGGGCAGCCTGCGCGAGGATCCTCTTTACAACGTTTGCCGGCATCTCGTCGACAAGGTCGGCAGCATCGTCAACGTAGAGCTCGTTTACTACCTCACGGAGCTCGGTGTCGGAGAAGCCCTTGATAAGAAGCTTCTGCCACTCCGGGTCGAGCTCGGCAAAAGTCTCCGCGGCAGTCTCCTTGGGCAGCAGCCTGAAAAGCAGCGGGACCTTCTCCTCCGTAAGCTCCTCAAAGACCGCGACAATGTCCGAAGGCTCCATCGTGACCAGGATATCTTTAAGTGTTTGATATTTTTTCTCTTCGAGAAGCGCCAGAATAGTCTTCTCGATAGTAACATCATGCATTGCCATCGTGATCTCTCCTATAACATCAGATAATAATGAGATCTGAGGCAACGGTATAAGCGTTAGCGCTGAGTGATAACGGGACGCGCTGCATCAGAACTCATATGTGTACTTCGATAAGCCGACGAGGCAGAATCAGTTCCGTCCATGACGCGTCCTCCTTCCTTTAATAAATAATTCCTACGCATATTACTTCACGATGCTAAGTGAAGTCAAATAAAAACGGCCCCGGATTTTCCGGAGCCGCAACTTGATCTGATAAATAACAACCGATTACAGCAGAGGTGTCTCGTTAAACTGCGTTCTTTCACTCTTGTTAACATAGATGAACATGTTGTGCCGGAGGTTAACGCTCGGGAGGATGACGTC
>JAEEGL011987578.1_pt1 | contig 13943 bp, 11 predicted proteins | sample 9134231 | NCBI WGS metagenome assembly JAEEGL01 (sample SAMN16246548, study PRJNA631951) | gut metagenome | biome: gut microbiome; feature: rumen; material: fiber-attached | host: Bos | place: Iran: Karaj | collected 2018-10
GCTCGTCTTCCATATCAAAGCCGACCGTTTTTTACGTAACATGGTCCGTGCCATCGTCGGCACGCTCCTCGAAGTGGGGAAGGGTAAACTCACCCTCGACGGTTTCCGCCGCATAATCGAACAAAAAGACCGCTGCTCCGCCGGCACCTCCATGCCCGCCCACGCTCTATTTTTAGAAGCGGTTACTTACTAATAATTTCAGGACAATATAAAAATCAGGCCTTGCGGTAAGTGCGTCAGCGCTTATCCAGACTGATTTTTATATGTCCTGAAATATAAAACTATACAAATAATTATTTCAAAACAATCACCGCTCCGCCGCCACTAGCAAGCTCAATCTTTAGTATATTATCTGTTATCTTTTCATCTATTATCTGATAATCCTCCGCATTTCTCCCCGCATTCACTCCATCCATATAAATCCTGATGTCATTCCGAGCGTGACGAGGAACCTCAAGCAAATTTAAATCAATCTCAATCGTTCTCTTCTCCCAATTCGTAATCGCCCCCACATACCAAGTGTCACCCTTCCTTCTTGCAATAACCGCATACTCGCCAAGTTTCCCGTCCAACGCCACTGTCTCATCCCACACCGTAGGCACCTCAGCGATAAAGTCGACACACTCCTGGTTCTGCATGTACTTCGTCGGACTGTCGCACATCATGTTGAACGGCGACTCAAATATAACATACTCAGCGAGTTGCCTGCATCTCGTTCCCTGACTCATCGGGTTGGTGTAGATGGCTCTGAAGTGATGTTTCGTGGCATTGTCCATAGCGCCTTGCGTGTAATCCAAGTTGCCAGCTACCATTCTTATATAAGGTATCATGCATTCGTAGTTCACCTGATTGAGGTTATCGTCCCATTTCGACTGTTCCAGACCGTAAACTCCCTCGAAATTAAGCACGTTAGGGTAGGTGCGGCTCAATCCCGTCGGCTTGTAAGCTCCATGAAAATCAACGAATAAGTGGTATTTCGCTGCCATCGCCGCCATCCTGTAGTAGAAATCCACCACTTTCTGGTCGTCTCTGTCCATAAAATCGACCTTGAATCCTTTGATTCCCATCTCGCTGTAGTGTTTGCACACGTGTTCCATGTCTCTGTCGATGGCGTAATATCCTGCCCAAAGCACCAGTCCGACGTTGCGTTTGTTGCCGTATGCTACCAACTCCTCCAAATCGATCTCAGGCACCACTTGGAACAGGTCGGCTTGTTTGTTAACCGCCCATCCTTCGTCCAAAATCACATATTCTATGCCGTTTTTCGATGCAAAGTCGATGTAATATTTATAAGTGTCATTGTTGATGCCGGCTTTGAAGTCGACACCCCAGATATTCCAGTTATTCCACCAGTCCCAAGCGACCTTACCAGGCCTGATCCAGCTTACATCGTCGACTCTCGACGGCGACGCTAGCTTATAAACCATGTCGCTGTTCATCAGCTCGTAATCGTTCTCCGAAATCACTATCGCCCTCCATGGGAAATCCCTTGTCCCACTGGTCTTAGCGACAAAATCCTCACGTTCTTTCACTACCATCTGCAGCATGTTGTGCCCGCCTTGTTCCTCGACCTTCGGATATGTGGCCTGCACCGAAACCAAGCTGTTTCCTTCGCCTTTTCTGAAGAAAGTGCCAGGAAAATCTTCCAAATCCGACTCCACAATCACCGCTTTCTTGCCGTCCTTAAAAGATATTAATAAAGGTGTGAATGCTATGCGCTCCGTGTCCATCTTTGAAATCGAATCTATCGTATATTGGCTTTCAAACGAGGTGAAAAACTGCTGCGTCAGGAAGTCGCCATCGCCTTTGCGTGCGTTCACATATGGAATATACGCCACGTAATCGTCGTCAAAACAATAACTTACGTTTTCTTTCTTTACGATAATCGGCTTTTTGAAACTCGTCGAAAATCTATAAGCCACTCCGTCGTCAAATGCTCTGAAAGTTAAAACGTAATTGCCTTTAAATTTGATAATCAATTCGTTATAGTTATTTTTAACCTCACTTTTCTTATAAAAATCAGCATGAATAGTCTCATTTATTGTCTTGGTGCCAACATTGCGTACTTTGCTCATTAACCCCAACGTTTGCCTGTTTTCCAGCTCCATCGATATTGGCGAATAATCAATCACTACTGTCTCTCCGTGCATCACTTTATAAGTCACCGCATCGCCCACATTCACCATTACACAAATCTTTTCGTTAGGTGACTTTAATTCATAATTCTGCCCTTTGAGCACATTAAACCAATTAACCCCAATGATTAGTAATAAAAACAAAAGCTTTTTCATGATAGTTGATAATTTTTGTTTGAGATTTCTCGATTTCGCTTCGCTACACTCGAAATGACATAAAGGGATGGTGTCATTTCGACCGACCGGAGGGAGTGGAGAAATCACCGGCATATTTTTTACAAAAATATCAAAAAAAATCTTTCATATCAAAAAAATACTTAATTTTGTAGAAATTTTAAAAATGACAAACATGAGAAACTTACTTTTAATCAGCAATTCAACGAATTTTGGTGAGACATATTTGGCTTGGGCCATGACCCAGCTCGAACAGTTTTTTGACAAAAACAAACTCGGAGCCGACAGCAAGGTTGCATTCGTGCCATTTGCAGGCGTCTTCATCGGCGGAAACCCTTATCCGAAGAGCTATGATGCTTATACAGAGAAGGTTAAGAAGGTCTTCAACGAGAATCTTGGCGTGAAAAAATTCCTTTCGGTGCACGAAGTCGAAGACAAAGTCGGTCTCGTGAAGACTGCTGACTGCATCGTGGTGGGTGGCGGCAACACCTTCCATCTCGTCGCTGAACTGCATAAATTTGGTCTCATGCAGGCTATCGCGGAATGCGCCAACAACGGCACGCCTTACATCGGATGGAGCGCCGGCTCAAACATCGCTTGCCCTACACTCTGCACCACCAACGACATGCCTATAGTGCAGCCAGCAAGCTTCAACACATTGAATCTCATACCGTTCCAGATCAATCCTCACTACCTCGACCCGCATCCTGAGATCGACAAGATGATAAAACACGGCGGCGAGACTCGTCAGGATCGTATCAACGAATACCTCGCAGTGCGCCAGGATATGAAGGTCGTCGGACTGCGTGAAGCGACAGCTATCTGGGTCGTCGGCGACAAATATTTCCTCAAGGGCGGCAAGAAAATGATGATTTTCCAATACGGCAAAGAGCCTGTCGAACTTGAACCGAATCAGGAAATAACAAAATATGTTTTGTAAAGAAATTTGCATTTTATAAAAATAATGTATATCTTTGCAGATTGAAAAAGTAAAATAAGAATTATCAAATAACGACTAAACTACTGACTATGAAAAGATTAGCTTATTTTTTGATAACGGCATTGTTGCTTACTGCACTTCCGGAAATCGTGTCGGCACAGTCGAACGATCCATTTGAACAGCAGGTTATTCAGTCGAAAGGCGGAAAAAATGAGAAACGCAACAAAAACAGAAGAAAAGTCACAACAGAAGAGGTTACGCCAGCTCCAACTCCGGCACCTCAGCCACAACAGGAGGAAAAAAAGCCTGTCAATGAGATGGTAATCTCAAACCCATGCAGCGAATGGCTTGACTTTGAACTCGTTTCAGTGGTCGGCAGCAGAGGTTCACAGACAGTGAAAATGACAATGAAATTGACACAACACCAGACAAATAAAAGAATGAGCGTGGGCGGCAACTTTATTGCATACGACTGCGAAGGTATAGAGCATTCCAGAGGCTATTCGGTATCAACATATGACATGATTACCGACGTAACGGTTAGGACAGAGATGGATATTCCTGGCAAAATCAATCCTAACAACACTAAGGTGATGCCTGTAATATTATTCAACGTGGGCGACTGCCGCATCGAGATGCGTAACGTTCCGATTGATTGGAAATAATAAAAATTTTATAATATGAAGAGAATCAAACTATTAATAATCGCAGCACTTGTCATGCTGACAAGTTTTACGGTCAAAGCTCAGGAGATGTCGCTCGAGCAGATGATGCCTGTCCGCGTGCTCATGCCTGTCAACAAAGAAGTTAAAGGTGACGCCCTTACAGTGTTGTATAACCGTCTGAATCAGGCAGTTACACTCAACGGACTGGGCTCGACAACCAACGATAGCCGTTTCCTCATCGTGTCGTCGGTGACAGTGCTTTCAAAAGAAGCCACGGCATCGGTGCCAGTACAGTATATGGCCGAAGTGGAAGTGGCGGTCTATTTCGTCGACAACGTCACAAAAGTGATACTCTCACAGGAGATGATCACCAAAAAAGGCCTCGACAGCACCGATGACTTAGCCGTCAGCAAAGCCATCAAACAGATTCAGGCCCGCGACCCTAAGTTGAAGAAACTCATCAAGATAGGTAAAGATAGAGCTATCCAATACTATCAGGCTACCGAAGGTCAGGAAGAGAGTGAAGGCGACCCTGACGTATCATGGATTTTTGAAAAATAAAAACTAGCAACATGAGAAGATTATTAGTTATAGCATTGTCTTTGATGCTTCCTCTCTGCGCCTGCGCTCAGAAAAAAGGCTTCAAACTTGTCGAGAAAAGCGGCCCGAAACCTGAATGGGTGGGACAAGGCAGCGTGAAAGACTATATCATCGTGCAGTCCGACAAACCGACACTCGAAGAGGCAAAGTCCGACGCCATGCAGAAAGTGCGCACCGAAATAGCAGCGTCAGTGGCTACCAACGTGATGCGTACAGTCAATTCTTACACACAGAAAGTCGTTGAAGGCAACGAAAGCCAGACCAACGCCACAATGTCGATAGAGTCGACATCGAAAATCGCCAGAATGCCCGCAATACAAGGCGTCAGCATCACTAAAGCCGACACTTATCAGGAACTGTTCAGAAACAAAAAGACAGGCGAGGTGTACTATAACCTCTATGTGAAATACCCATTCTCACAGTTCGACCTCGTGGAACTCGTCACAGCATACGAGCTTCATGAGAAAGAGATTGACGACAAGATCAAAGGCTTCGAAGACGGCCTCGATAATATCGAGAGTGTTGAACAAATCGATGCCAATATATTGGCACTCAACGCTTTGGAAGGTGAGATAGGCGCCGAAGACGCACGCACAATAACAATCGAAGGCATAGTGAAACGCTACAACAAGATTTATGACAATATCATCGTCGATGTGGTCAATAAATCAAAGAACAAAGTGACGGTTCGCCTGGTTTACAACGGCAACACCATAGCCACATCACAAAAACCGCGTACTTCATCGAATTGTGCCACACAGTTTACCGTGAAATCGGAAGGCGACAACACCGTTATCAATTTCGACTCTGAATATTGCTACGATCAGGACGACAACTACGTCGAAGTGCGTTTCAAAGTCGGACCTAAGTTCGCCAAAGAGAAAATATTTTTTAAATAGAATAAATTCAACTAATTACTAACTAAAATTTTTTTATCATGAAAAAAATTAACTTATTCCTCGGAATCGCATTGACAGCATTGCTCGTTATCTCATGCGGTTCAAGCAAAGAAACAGCTCAGGCTCCACAAACTCAGCCAGCATCAGTGCCATGCCCTAACTGCACAGCAACAAGCACACAGTTCAAATATCTGGCACAGGGTGTAGCCGATAGCGAATACGACATCCAGACAGTCAGAACATTGACTGAGGAAAATGCACGCGCAGGCCTCCAGGCTATGATCGAGACAGCTGTCAAGAGATCAGTCGACCAGTTCACACAGCAGCACCGCGACGGTGAGAATGTGAAAACTATCGCCAAGAACACAGTCCAGTCATTGAACATCATCAATGCAAAGATCAAAGGCACCCCTGTGACATGCTGGGATGCAAGACCAAGCACAATGACTCCTGGTAAGATCTCTGTGTATGTCTGCGTTGAATACAATGCTGAAGACATCTACAACACAGTGGTCGAGACAATGAGCGCCGACACAGAGCTCAAGATCGACTTCAAACAGGAGCAGTACAAAGACGACTTCTACAGAGCCCTCGAAGAATATAGCAATACTAAGTAATGAAGTATCAAGGACTTAATAAGCAACAAGTTGAACAAAGCCGTGCTATGCACGGCTTTAATATTCTCACGCCTCCAAAAAAGGAGTCACTTTTTCATCAATACATCTGCAAGTTCAAAGACCCGATAATACGCATACTGCTTATCGCCTTGATCTTGTCGGTGGGAGTGGCCGTGTATCAATATGTTACCACTGCCGACGGCGTCAGGGTGCTGCTCGAGCCACTGGGCATTTTTATCGCCGTCATGCTGGCCACAGGCGTCGGATTCGCCTTCGAAGTCAGCGCAAACAAGAAATTCGAAATCCTCAACAAACTCGATGATGAGGAGAAAGTAAAAGTGATACGCGACGGTAACGTAACCCTCGTTGAACGTCGCGAGATAGTGGTTGGCGACATCGTGGTGCTCGAGACGGGCGACGAGGTGCCTGCCGACGGCGTGCTGCTCGACGCTTTCACCCTGCAGGTCAACGAATCGGACCTCACAGGCGAGCCGATGGCACGTAAGACAACGGATGAGGCCGACTTTAACCCCGAGGCGACATATCCGTCAAACTGGGTGATGCGTGGCAGCAAAATCATTGACGGTCACGGCATCATGCAGGTGGAACGAGTGGGCGACGCCACCGAATGGGGTAAGGTGTACAAAGGCTCGCAGATCGAGAGCAACATCAAGACACCTCTTAACATACAGCTCGACAAACTCGGCCAGGTGATATGCTACGCGAGCTATATCATCGCGGCACTCATCATGATAGCCCGAGCTGTCATGTATTTCGCATATCTCGACAACATCAGCGACGGCATCGACTGGCTGCTGTTCGCAAAATATATGCTCGGCACCGTCATGATGGCAGTGGCGATAATAGTTGTGGCAGTGCCTGAAGGCCTCCCGATGAGCGTCACACTAAGCCTCGCACTTAGCATGCGCAGGATGCTGTCGACAAACAACCTCGTAAGGAAAATGCACGCCTGCGAGACAATGGGAGCCGCCACCGTCATATGTACCGACAAAACCGGCACCCTGACCCAAAACCAAATGAGCGTGAACGATGTGCTATCATATTGTAAATCAGATGATTTGCTCTATGAGTGCATATCGGTAAACACAACGGCTTTCCTCGATTTCTCAAATGAAAAGAAAGCTAAGGTAATCGGAAATCCAACAGAAGGTGCAATGCTGTTATGGCTTCATAATCAAGGAGTCAACTACCTCGATTATAGAGAAAACATGAAGCTTTGCCTACAGGTGCCTTTCTCTACAAAATATAAGTTCATGGCCACGGTGGTTGAATCACAGGTGTTCAACAAGCCGATGTTTTACGTGAAAGGCGCTCCGGAGATAATCCTGAAGCACTGCGACAAGATACGTACCGACAATGGCCTTGAAGATATTGAAAAATATCGCAAAGAGATTGAAAATCAATTGTATGCGTATAACTGCAAGGCTATGCGCACCCTCGTGCTGGCATACAAAGAGGCTGACCCTAACGAACAGTCGTTCGACCGCCGTACCGACGACCTCATCGCTAACAACCTGATTTTCCTGTGCGCTGTGGCTATCGCCGACCCTATACGTCCCGATGTGGCCGAGGCTGTGCAAAGCTGCATGGATGCCGGCATCGACATCAAGATTGTGACTGGCGACACTCCTGCGACGGCTATAGAGATAGGTCGTCAGCTAGGGCTGTGGAAAGACACCGACCAGAAAGACTTCAACCACATCTCCGGCAAGGATTTTGAGGAGCTCTCCGATGCAGAGGCTCTGCGTCGCATCCCATTGATAAAAATCATGTCACGTGCCCGTCCGATGGACAAGGAGCGTCTCGTGCGACTGCAGCAGTCGGTAGGTGAGGTGGTAGCTGTCACCGGTGACGGCACCAACGACGCGCCTGCACTGAAATCGGCACAGGTGGGACTCTCGATGGGCGACGGCACCTCGGTGGCAAAAGAGGCATCCGACATCACCATACTCGACAACTCGTTCCGAAGCATAGCACGCGCCGTGATGTGGGGACGCTCGCTGTATCTTAACATCCAGCGTTTCGTGCTGTTCCAGATGACTATCAATGTGGCGGCATGTCTCATCGTGATGATAGGCTCGCTGCTCGGCACCGACCTCGTGCTCACCGTCACACAGATGCTGTGGGTCAACCTCATAATGGACACCTTCGCGGCACTCGCACTGGCATCGCTGCCACCGATGGAAGACGTGATGAAAGAGAAACCACGCTCGAAAGACGCCAACATACTGACAAAACCGATGATATACTCTATATTCATCGTCGGTATAGCCTTCCTCCTCGTGATGTTTGGCTTTGTGCAGTATTTCAAACATAATGAGGTTCAGTCACTTACGGAGTTCTCACTGGGCGCCTATTTCCGCGATTTCTTCAACTTCAAGTTCGTGGAAGATAAGAACTACACGCTTTACGAGCATACTCTCACATTTACGATATTCGTGTTCCTGCAGTTCTGGAACCTCTTCAATGCCAAGGCTTTCCATACAGGAGCCTCCGCTTTCATCAACAAATCCAAGTCATTCGGCGGTTTTGAACTCGCTCTGGTGATAATACTCGTCGGACAGTTCCTGATCGTCACGATAGGAGGGGAGATGTTCAACGTGGAGCCGCTCTCATGGAAAGACTGGCTATTATGCTTCATAGGCACCAGCCCAGTGATAATTATTGGCGAGATAATCCGACTTTTCATTAAAGATAAAATTTGATTATGAAGATATTGGTTTTAAACGGTCCTAATCTGAACCTCATCGGGCGTCGTGAGCCTGAAATATATGGTACTCAATCACTTGACGAGTTTTTGGATACCATCAAAAAACGGTTTCCCGAACATCAGATCGACACTTTTCAGTCAAATCACGAAGGAGTGCTTATCGATAAGCTGCATGAGGCAATGGACCGTTACGATGGCGTGGTGATGAATCCTGGAGGCTATGCGCACACATCGATAGCTTTGGCCGATGCTGTACGTTCCATAGGCATCCCGGTGGTCGAGGTCCATATCTCAAATATCTATGAACGCGAGCCCTTCCGCCACCATTCCTACACCGCCGACGCCGCAGTGAAAACCATTGTGGGACACGGCCTTGAAGGCTATTCTGAAGCAATAAGCTTCTTGCTGTCATTTCGAGCGTAGTCGAGAAATCCTATTTCAACATAAACAGTTTGTGTTTTTAGTCGTCAATTATTCAATCTTCAGCTTTCGCAGAAAGGTGGCAATTGAATAATGACGACTGAAAACTATATAAACTTTATGAAAAATCTTTCTCGTTTAATTCAGTATACAGCTTTTTCTTCTCCAAGAAATGCTTGAACACGATGTTTTTCTGATAAACCATCGACACATGCTTGTGCGGCAGCGCTCTGCGTTTCTTTCTTAACACACGAAGATGCCTGTAGAAGCTCAGGTGAGCCCTCGTCACTGCCCAAAGGTCGGCGAAACTGCCGTCAAACAGGAACTTCAGTCCTGCCACCCAATCCAGCAGAATGCGGTATGCGATAGTGGTGAATACGGCGCCATTTGGAAGGTTTTTCATCAGCAGCGACAGGTTGTTTCGGAAGTTGAGATACGTCTTGCGTGCCGAGCTCTTTGGCAAGGTGCCGCCACCTATGTGATACACCTTCGACTGCGGGCAGTACATCACCTTGTAGTCGTTGTTTTTCACTCTCCAGCAGAAATCAATTTCCTCCATGTGGGCGAAGAAACTGTCGTCCAAGCCCCCGAAGCGGTGATATACGTCGGAACGTACAAACATACATGCTCCTGTGGCCCAAAACACCTCTTTCACGTCGTCGTATTGTCCGTTGTCGCTCTCCAGATGCTGAAACACCCTGCCGCGACAGAACGGATAGCCATATTTGTCGATGAAACCGCCACCGGCACCGGCATATTCGAACTTCTCCTTGTCATGATACGAGAGGATTTTAGGCTGGCAGGCCGCTATCGTCGGGTCGTTGTCCATCAGCTCTATCACAGGCTCAATCCAATGTGGCGTCACCTCGATGTCGGAGTTCAAAAGACAATAATATTGGGCCTCCACCTGACGTAAAGCGACGTTGTAACCTGTCGAAAAACCGCCGTTATTATCATTGATTATCAATCTGATAGAAGGGAAGGCCTCTCTCATGAAAGCCACGGAGTCATCGGTAGAGGCATTGTCGGCGACGATGACATCCGCCACCTCGCTGCTGTGCTCTATAACAGTAGGAAGAAACTTCTCCAAGAATTTCCTGCCGTTGTAATTCAATATGACTACCGCCACTTTTTTCATGCCGACAAAATTACGATTTTTTTACTTAAAATGGTCTTACTTATGTTATTTTTTTTAAAAAACAACATTCACACCGTCATCCCGAGCGGAGTCGAGACCTGAGCTTTGCGAAAGCATTCACCTTTGGTGAATAAATCACCGGCATTCGAATAATCCAGAATCAATTGATGGGCGGTGATTTGACGATTATGGGAGAAAACGATAAGGGGCCTGGATCGCTCCAAACCCCGTTATCAAACAAAGTATGTGTGGTATGTGGTATGTTTAAAAATTACTCTATCTCGGAAGGTCGTAGTAGTCTTTGGCCTTGTCGCCGTATGAGTTGGGATCGGCGGCACCGTCAACACCGTAGTCATAATAGGTGCCGTAAGTCCTCTGGTAGATCTCGGTGGTCCATCTGAAGTTGCTGAGTTCGCCTACAGCATCTGAATGGATGAGCTGGAAGTCGTTGGTGGCCAAATCGAGCGTCATAAACACGAACTTTTTGTTACGCTGTGAGCCAAGTTGGTAGTAATGCCAGATCTCGTAAGGGTAGGCGCCTGGCTCGTTGTAGCTCTGAACGATTCTGTCTGGAGCGCCGTATTTCAAAAACACTATGCCACGGTCGGTGTCGTAGCCTTTGCTGTTGACCGAGTTGAACGAAGCGTTGACTCTAAGTACCTGTGCGTAATAGTCTAGCCATGCCTGCTCCGGAGTGACCTTGTTGCGGCTTGCCCAGAATGTATAGAAATACTGCTGCATCGTCTTGAGGTCGTTGGTCTTGATGAGCTGGCGGCCATATTCTTTCTCAACCATGGTTGAAATCGGGTCGATAGTCCTGATATACTCGCGGATGGTGTCGATATTGTCGATTCTTCCAGTGAAAACGCTTGAGATATCGATATTCGCCATCACAGACTCGTCAACCTGATAATATGGATTGCTGCGCTGGAAGAAGTAACGGTTCAAACCGATGACTTCGTTGTTGCGGTCGCGAGCCTCGAGCACCAGATAATAGTTGCCTGAAGGCAGATTGGTGATATCTATGCTGTTGATAATCACATCGATATCCTTGGCGGTCATCCTCTTGGTGTAATAGTAGTTGTTGAGTTTGGCGTTGTTTTCGAAAGTGCAGAGGTAAGTGTTGAGAAGATATTTCTCGTTCTCACCAAGCTGTTTTTTCGCGTTGTATATCTCTGCGTAGAACGAGAGTCTGTTGGCGCTTTCAGGATAGAATGGCATCATCATCGGTATGAGCTCGTAGCCGTGACGGGCTGAGCTGCTTGCAGGATCGGCTTTCGTATAGCTCTCGAGACCAATGATGTTTGATATTGAAAACGTTTCAGGATAATCGACCAAAAACTGCTCTTCCACTTTGTATGGGGCGACAGCCTTGTTGTTCTCGTCCTCAAGAGTCACTTCCATGGTGTAATAGCCATTGGTGAGCGAATAACGTTGCATGTCCATGAAGAAACCGCTTATATTGGCAGTGTCGGCAACCGATGGGCTTGTCAATGAATATTTTCCGAAGTTCTTTATCGACTCGTCCTGTTTGAACATCACCGTGATGTTGACAGTGGCGTTGTATTGTCCGTCGGCACCTTTTATATATATAAGACTGCTCTTGTCGAAAGTGATGTAAGTCTCGATATAAGGATTTGCATCGTCACCCGGCGCATTGAAAGTGGCGTATGAGATATATGAGTTTAATGCCTTCTGCTGTTGCGCGCTGGCACTGATGCCAACCATAACCATTAAACAGATAATAAAAAGTCTTTTCATGATGCTATAAAAATTTAATTCGAGTGCAAAAGTACAACCGTAAATAAATTTTGTCAAGGATTTTGGCCGTGTTTTTTGTGGAAAAATGTGGAAGAAATCCGTGTAACTATATGAGCTACAATAAATTACGCTATGCCGATTTTCAGTACTTGTAAGTGCTTAAAAAACCAGGAATAAAATGGTCGAGCTCCAGCTGAGTGTCGAAAATCGCCTCTATGCGGTTGCCACGTTTGTTGGCGGCGCTGTATGTCTGCTTGAGCAAAACGGCAATCTCAAGGTTGGAGAAACCCATGAAACTCAAAATGATAAACCTGAAGTCGGCTTGTGTTAAATCGGGATAAGCTGCTGCTAATGAATGTGTTAGGTTTGGAAAAGCCTCGTTAAACGTCGTTGTCAGCGCCACGATCTTGTTACGGGTGAGGGCCAGGCGAGGGAAGTCGCCCACGGTCTTTATCAATATCTCTTTGCCTTCCATCGATTCCTTTATCTCCTTGTAAATCTTGGAGTTGACAAACATCTCACAGCCTTCTTCGAATGTGCGTTTCGGCGTATCTGGTGTGGTTTCAACAGGGATGATAAGCTCTGAAGTGTTCTTTTTAGCATGTTTGTAAAATACGACCACACCTATTATTAATATAAGGATAACGATTATAAGTATCCAAACTAATCCATTGAAACTCTTTGAGTTATCTTTTGGCTTCGTGCTGTTGTCGTTAGCGAATTGCTCGAATATATTGTCGAGTTCCATCTTCACAGGGGTGAGTCGGGCCTCTGCCGACTGTGCCTTGGCCTGATATTGTGCGTAATACAGCTCTTTGTCGTGATCATTTAGCGAATAGTAAACGCTGGCAAGCATTTCCGCTGCTTCCATCTTCATTTTTGCGTCGCCTTCGTCAAAACATTTCAGCAGATGGGGCAGTGCTTCGGCGAAATCGTTGTTGTAATAAAAATGGCATGCTGTAAAATATTGGAATTCAATCGATTGCAGCGATTTTGTCCACATTCTTCCATATAGCGAATCGGCCGAATTTATGTCGAAAATGTCGTATAATGCTATACCTTTTTTGATTTGGATGAGGTTATACTGATCTTCGGTGAGGTTTTTCTTTTCTTCGGCGGTCTCGTAGTTCAGCAGTGCGATATTTGAGATGTGGTTGTGCTGGTAAAGGTCGCCGATCTTCAGCAGCATGTCGATCACCTCATGTTGGCGGTTGGCGTTCTGAAACTGTTCCAGAGCCTGGTCGTAGAAATACGATGCCGGTTTCACGCTGTTGACGTCTGAATATACGTCGCCAATGTTGTCGAGTATCTGACCGAGGTAGTGGTAGTCGTCGTTATCGGCTGTTTTCTTCAGCGATATAAGGGCTTTCTGCGAGTTGTATGCTTCGATCAGCGAGTGTGCGGCATCTATATATTTGCCGTTTTTGCGTTCGTTGCGCCCTTTCTGATAGTTGATTTGTGATTTTTTTTCAAGAAAAATTGGGTCGTTGGCGTAAAATTGGGAGCAGCTGTCGGCTATTTTCGACAGATTTTCGAGGTACTCGTCGGAGTTTTCATAATTCATTTTGAAATCCAAAACCTCTGTTGGGACGGATTTCTTGTTGCAGGCAAAGAAGCATAATGCTGTGATTAGCAACGCGATAAAGGCGATATGTCGTTCAAAACTCCTCATATTCGGATACAAAGATAAGGCATTTTTTCGGAAAAAATTAAAAATTTTTCAAAAAAAGTTTGTTGCATTGAAAACTTTTGTATTTTTGCAGCGGAGATATGGCAGAGCGGTCGATCGCGGCGGTCTTGAAAACCGTTATACAGAAATGTATCGGGGGTTCGAATCCCTCTGTCTCCGCTGAGAGCAACTCA
>JAEEGL012496444.1_pt1 | contig 13943 bp, 11 predicted proteins | sample 9134231 | NCBI WGS metagenome assembly JAEEGL01 (sample SAMN16246548, study PRJNA631951) | gut metagenome | biome: gut microbiome; feature: rumen; material: fiber-attached | host: Bos | place: Iran: Karaj | collected 2018-10
ACTATTGAGGAGTGCGATATTGTAGGATCCAGTGATGCCAGCATCCGGAATATTGTCCCTGTTGACATTCAGCGGGTTCTGAATACGGCAGATATTGCACAGATCTACTGCAACGGTAGCACATCCTATGAGTTGTTTATGCGTTATCTGGAACCCGTCTGCGGAAGAATACCTGTGAAGCTTCCTTCAACAAGTCCGGCAAATGCAGCGTGGAATCAGGAGAGACTCTATGAAGCCTGGAAGCAGATAAAAGAGCAATTATAGAGAGTTGTATGCATTTTATGATGAAGCAGATACTGCTGTTATTGTGCAGATTGCTGTTTCATTCACCTGAAAAGTAATAGATAATAATTTGTTTTGTAACAATCTACGGAAGAAAAAAACTTGCATAAAAATACAGTCTGCTGTATAATAATAATGTGAAATGCAACGGTTTCGCAGCGTTGCATTTTCATTTATCCAATAAATTTATCGTACTAATTTACTAAAGCAGAAAGGGGCGTGTCAGTATGACAAAATATTTGATAAAAAGAGTACTGATGATGTTTCTGACGCTGTTTATGATTGCCCTTCTGACATTTTGCCTGATGCATATTGTTCCCGGCAGCCCGTTTACATCTCAGAAACAGGTTTCTCAGGCAGTTTTGGATGCGCTGAACGCCAAATACAATCTTGATGATCCTCTTTGGAAACAGTTTGTTGATTATATGATTGGTGTCTTTCACTTTGATTTTGGCCCAAGCTATAAATATACCGGAAAAACAGTAAATGATTTCATTGAAAACGGAATGCCTTATTCTGGGCGGCTCGGGTTGATTACCTTGGTGTTTGTTCTGTTGACAAGCATCCCGATGGGCATTGTGGCAGCACTGCGGAATGGCCGATGGCAGGATATGCTGCTGATGTTTTTAGCCACGATAGGAGTAACGATCCCCAGCTTCGTGATAGCAACTGGATTGCTTTATATTTTTTCTTTCAAGTTGGGTTGGACGCCGGTATATGGTGTAGAGAGCTGGAAGGGCTATATTCTGCCGATGATCGCCATGGGTGGGTATTCAATCAGCTTTCTGGCAAGATTGATGCGGTCATCTCTTCTGGAAGTAATGGGGCAGGACTATATCCGTACAGCGCGTGCCAAGGGAATCAGTGAGTTCCGCGTGATATGGAAGCATGCATTGCGGAATGCGCTGATCCCGGTAATTACAGTCCTTGGGCCGACAATTGCTAATCTGCTTACCGGGTCCTTCGTAATAGAGAAAATATTTGCCATCCCTGGAATGGGCGGATATTTTGTCAACAGTGTTACCCAAAGAGACTACACAACCATTATGGGAATGACGATTTTCTATGCAACAGTTCTGATTGCGATGATCTTCATAGTTGATATCTTTTATTGTCTGATTGATCCGCGCATCAAGTATGACTGAAGAGGAGACGGAACGCATGGACACTGCGAATAAATGGGAACGCGTCTCCGGTGATATCGAAGAAGCTGAGCGGATTTATCGGAAATCCAGAACTTTTTTGGGTGATGTGTGGTACAGATTCCGCCGCAAACCGACAGCGCTTTGTGGTTTTATTTTAGTATTGCTGCTTTTGATTTTCTGCCTGGCCGGCCCGGCTTTTACGCCGTATAGTTACTCTGAACAGAATAACAAAATGGCGAGTATTCCGCCGGTGCTGACTGTTTATCCGGGACCAGCAGAAGACTCCTGGATTTATATTACACAGGGTCTGAAAATGGTCGAAGTGGACGGAGATGGATATCTGGTTCGGCAACTGAAAAAGAAAAAGGACGACGCTGCTTTAAAGAGAACTTCCTTTACCTGGGATGGCGATACTTTGGTCTATTTGGATTACAGTACCCAGCCGAATACTGTTCTGGATACGGAAGGTAACCGGGTAGAGAACAGTAAGAGATTATGGAACCGCACTTATCTTCTTGGGACAGACCAGCTTGGCAGAGATATTCTTACACGGTTGATGTACGGAACAAGGATATCTCTGATGGTTGCTTTTATTGCCGCTCTGGTCAATATGATTATTGGGATCGCCTACGGAGGAATCTCAGGTTATCTAGGCGGCAGAACAGATGCAATTATGATGCGAATTGTGGATATTATTTCTACGATTCCACTGACACTATATGTAATCCTAATTAAAATGTGTCTGGATGACGGTCTGCTTTCCATTATTATTGCACTGTCGAGTGTATATTGGGTGGATATGGCACGTGTTGTCAGAGGAGAAATGCTGTCTCTGAAGAATCAGGAATTTGTTTTGGCAGCAAGAACAATCGGGTCCTCTACAAAAACAATTCTGTTGAATCATCTGATCCCGAATGCAATGGGTCCAATACTGGTAACAGTAACAATGTTGATTCCAAGTGCGATTTTTATGGAGGCTTTTATGAGCTTCATCGGGATCGGGATTGCACCGCCGATGGCTTCCCTCGGTACAATGTGCAATGATGCTACAGAGACACTTCGTACAAACCCTTATCAGCTGTTTTTACCTGCGCTGGTTATATGTATGATTATGTTTGCGTTTAACTTTGTCGGTGACGGCCTTCGGGATGCACTGGATCCAAAACTGAAGAAGTAAGAAAAGGATAAGTCTATGGAGAAAATACTGGAAGTCGAAAATTTGCAGACATCCTTTCTTACATCGTCCGGAGAAGTAAAAGCAGTTCGCGGTGTTTCTTTTTCTGTCAGAAAAGGAGAGTCTGTAGGAATAGTCGGGGAGAGTGGGAGTGGAAAATCGGTAACCAGTCTTTCTGTCATGCAGCTTCTTGCAGGAACCGGAAGAATAGTCAGCGGCAGTGTAAAACTGAACGGAAAAGAACTTGTCGGTCTCTCTCAGAAGGAAATGCGCAGTATCCGTGGGAAAGAAGTTGCTATGATTTTTCAGGATCCCATGACCAGCCTCAATCCTCTGATCCCCGTAGGGCAGCAGGTGGGAGAGATGATCTGGGAACATGACAGGTCGCTCTCCAAGGAAGAACGGCAGAAGAAAGTTACGGAATTGTTCCGTATGGTTCGAATCCCGGAACCTGAAAAAAGGCTGAAGAGTTATCCACACGAGTTTTCCGGGGGTATGCGGCAGCGGGTAATGATTGCTATGGCACTTGCCTGCAAGCCGGATTTACTGATTGCAGATGAACCGACAACCGCTTTGGATGTCTCCATTCAGGATCAAATCCTTAAGCTGATGCGAAGTATCCAGAAAGAAATGGGAATGAGCATCATGTTTATTACACATGATCTTGGCGTTGTTGCCGAGCTGTGCAGCCGGGTGTTAGTTATGTATGGCGGCCTGATCATGGAAGAGGCCAGCATTCTGGATGTTTTTGAGCATCCGATGCATCCCTATACTATGGGATTATTAGCCTCAATACCGGATATCAACCAGGATAAGAGCAAAAAACTTCGTCCTATTATCGGTTCGCCCCCGGATATGATTCATCCTCCGGAAGGTTGCCCGTTTGCACCGCGATGCCCATATGCCTGTAGGATCTGCCTGTCTGAGATTCCATCAGTTTTTGAGGTTGCGGAGGGGCATAACAGCCGCTGCTGGCTATTGGCAGAAGATGCACCTGTTGAAGATAATCCATTCAAGGGGGTAAAGCCATGAATGGAAAACAAATACCGGTTCTTCAGGTTGAAGGACTGACAAAACATTTTCCTGCCGGCAGTCACAAGCTGGTTCACGCTGTGGATGATGTGAGTTTTTCAATCCTGCGGGGAAAAACGCTTGGTCTCGTAGGAGAAAGTGGCTGTGGAAAAAGCTCATGTGCACGCACTATTATCCGGATCTATGAACCGACTGCCGGTAAAATATGGCTGGACGGAGAAGACATCTCATCTCTGAGCCAGAAACAGCTTTTGCCTTACAGACGCAAGATGCAAATGATTTTTCAGGATCCATATGCTTCTCTGAACGCCAGAATGACAGTGCACGATATCGTGGCGGAGCCTCTTCGTGCGCACAAAATCTGTTCTTCAAGACAGGAAGAAAGCGAAAGAGTGCAGGAAATGCTGGAGCGTGTCGGGCTGAATCAGGAGCATGTCAACCGTTATGCTCATGAGTTTTCGGGAGGACAGAGACAGCGCGTGGGAATTGCACGGGCCCTGATCCTGAAACCGGAACTGGTTATCTGCGATGAGCCGATTTCTGCACTGGATGTTTCCATCCAGGCACAGGTCGTGAATATGCTGCGTCGTTTTCAGGAAGAACTTGGTCTGACTTATCTGTTTATAGCTCATGATCTGTCTATGGTGAGGTATGTGTCAGATGATGTAGGAGTCATGTATCTTGGACAGCTTGTTGAAAAATGTGATGCGGATGAAATCTATAAACATCCTCTGCATCCGTATACAGTCGGGCTGTTAGCTTCCATACCAGTTCCAAATCCACGTATGGCGCAGAAAAAGGAAAACAGCGGGCTGGAAGGAGACCTTCCAAGTCCGATCAATCCGCCTTCCGGTTGCCGTTTTCATACACGCTGCCCTTATGCCACACAACGCTGCAGTGAGGAAGTACCTGCGCTTACAGAGATTTCTCCCGGGCATTTTGTAGCCTGCCATCAGGTAAACGGATAATAATCCGATAGTTAAGTCCGGTTCCATTAACCGTTCTTATATAATAATCATTTTTTTAGGAGGAAAACCCATGAAAAAGTTTCTGGCTCTGTTTCTTGTTTTTGTAATGATCTTTTCCATAGCGGCAGTTGCCTCTGCTGACGGTGTACAGGAGATCACTTATTCACTGTACAGCCAGCCGGATGGTATTGATCCCGGTATTACAAACAACAGCTTTGCATCGTATGTTCTTGCAAATGTTTTTGAAGGTCTTATGACCTATGACACTGTCAGCGGCAGCCTGGTCTGTGGGGAGGCTGAAAGCTATACAGTCAGCGATGACGGCCTGGTTTACACCTTTACCCTGCGTGACGGTCTCAAGTGGTCTGACGGAAGTGCCCATACTGCAGCAGACTATGTTTATGCAATCAAGCGTATTCTGGATCCGGCAACAGGTGCTCAGTATGTTGATCTGGTTGCAGCCTATATTGCTGGAGCAGCTGAATACTATGCAGGAGAAACGGATGACTTTGACACGGTCGGTATCAAAGCACTGGATGACAAAACACTGGAAATTACCCTCTATAATGCAACATCCTACTTCGCTGATATCCTCACCATGTGGACATTCAGCCCTGTACAGGAAGCTACCATTGCAGCAAACGGTGATGCCTGGACAGCTTCCCCGGAGACCTATGTATGCAACGGTCCTTTCTATGTAACAGAGATGAAGCTGGGAGAAAGCATTACACTTTCAAAGAATCCCAACTATTATGATGCAGATGCTGTACAGCTTGATAAAGTAACTTTCCGCTATATCACAGATAATGCTACAGCTCTGATGGCATATGAGGCCGGTACAATTGACGGTATGAATACGGTTCCCGCTTCCGACTATGCACGCCTCAAAGCAAACGATGACGGATTCGTTATGTCTCCTTCCTATGGCACAACGTACTGGAACTTCAACTGCGTGGCGGAGCCTTTCGACAATGTTCTTGTCCGTAAGGCATTCAACCTTGCTATTGACCGCTATACGCTGATAGAGGATGTACTCCAGATGGATGCGGAGCCTGCTTTCAGTTTCATTGCTCCAGGCTACGTGGTTGACGGGGTAGACTACACGGATGAACGCAGTACCTTCGGCCTTTCTGACGAAGCGGATGTGGAAGCTGCTCAGGAAGCACTGGCAGAAGCCGGATATCCCAATGGAGAAGGCTTCCCGGAGGTAACGCTGTATTACTATTCCAGTGATACAGTAGCACTTGTGGCTCAGGCCCTTGCCAACATGATCGAAACGAATCTGAATGTTTCCGTAAAGATTGAAAATGCTGACTGGGCAGTATTCTATGCCGATGTTCTGGAAGGCAAATATCAGCTCTGTGCAATGGGCTGGTCCGCTGACTATCTGCATCCTATGACCTTCCTGCCTTTGGCAAAGACGGACGATGCAAACAACCTTTCCGGCTGGAGCAATGCGGAATATGATGCTCTGGTTGAGAAGGTTGCTGTCTGCACAGATGCTTCCGAGGCCATCGGATATGTTGCTGCAGCTGATGATATTGCCGGCAACGAGTATGTCTTCCTCAACCTGTATTATAAGAACGGAACGTCTCTCATGCACCCCTACGTGCAGGGCTTCTACATCAATGCTTCCGGCATGATGTATCTCAAGACAGCAACAGTCAGCAAGTAATCTAATCTGATTCCGAATAAACCGTAATCAGAGAATAAAAAATCACCCCGGTTTTCCGGGGTGATTTTTCCTTTAAGTCAGGAGGCTGTCAAGCAATCCGCGAAGCCCTGAACGCTGGTAAATGCCCTTAAAATATTTCAATTCTTCCTCTATAATATGGTCGATCATCTGCATTCCCAGAAGTTCTACAGGTGCTTTGTCGTCTGTAAGAAGCAAACCGCTGGAATGATAGGGCTTCAGAGCACCCGGTACATTCTGAAGGAGTGAGTTCAATTCACGGTCGGGTATATCTTTTACAGCACTTTTGAGAAGATTCTCAGGAGCGTCTCCGCTTGCGGCAAAGAGCATGAGATTCGTGCTGTATGGAACTTCGACGATACTGACAAAAGGGAAAACAGAAGCAATAGTATCACAGAGATAGCGGTTAATGCTTTTATCAAAATCTCCGTACATATTCAGATTAACAGCCAGAACACCCGAGTCAAACAGGTGTTCTTTTACCAGAGTGAAGAATTCCAGAGATGACATCTGAAAAGGAATGGTGATATCCTGATAGGCGTCTACAAGAATTACATCGTAACACCGGTCAGTGGCTTCAAGAAAAGCCCTGCCGTCATACTCTGTTACAGAAACAGATTCTGAAAGATCAAAATACTTGTGTGCAAGCTCCGTAACAGCGGCATCGATTTCTACTGCTTCGACATTGCTGTGAGGGAAGTATCGGAGGCATTGATTTGCAAAGGTTCCGGTTCCGTTTCCGAGTACAAGGATCTGCTGATTCTCTTTGGCAGAGGTTATGGCAGGGGCAGCCAGAGCATAGTCATAATACAATCCGGTCAGTCCTCCGTCTTTTACCAGGACAGACTGCACACCGAACAGCACATTGGTGGAAAATACAATCTGCTTTTCATCTTCCTTTACCTGCAGATAGTTATATACAGATTCTCCTTCATAAGTCAGATCTTCTTCCCAGAACGCAAAAGAACTACTATGTCCGAAACCAATACAAAAGAGAAAGATCAGAATACTGATGACAGCCTGTCTGCCAAATCCCTTTTCACTGATGATATAAATAAGAGCGATTGCCAGCAACACAGCAGAGAAAAACAGGAAGGTAACAGCAGTTCCGACAGCGGGAATCGTGACAAAGGTCGGCAGAAAAGTACCGAGAATGCTACCGATGGTATTGCAGGCGTTCATTCTACCTACCGTGGTGCCGCTGTCATCCAGGCTGTCAACAGTTGCTTTTACCAGAGAAGGAGTAACTGTACCCAAAAGAAAAAGCGGATAGACAAACAGGACCAGGCAGGACGCAAAGGCGGCAAGAATCAGAAAGTTGGTACTGACAGTGAAGATCAGCAGGCCGGAAATACCCAGAATAACATATTTACCGAGAACAGGAATAGCAGCAATCCAAAGCGCAGCAACAAGAATTCTTTTGTAAAGCTGCATGGGATCGGGGTTTTTATCCGCAGCTTTTCCACCGTAAAGATTTCCTGCCGCCATGGCAATCATGATTGTTCCGATTATTATCGTCCATACAATTTGAGAGGATGAGAAATATGGGGCTAGCAATCTGCTGGCCCCAAGTTCTACTGCCATGACAGACATTCCGGAAAAGAATTCTGTCAGATATAAAAACCATTTTTTAGAAAGGATTTTCATAAATCAGAAATCGCCGAGAGCAAATTCGTCAGTGACAATTTCTTCAGTGTCTTCCTCTTTGGTAGTTTGTGCAGCAACAAATTCGGTCATCCAAATATCATGAGGAAGATTTTCCAGATAGGCAGGGATATTGATGACGATGCCATCCCAATTGTACGGAAGCTTGAAACGGAGATTTTCATAGGTTTCCGTTTCTCCGCCTTTTTCGCGTATCACTTCGATTGTCATGGTAAAATCCTGCCCGATATTTGTCGCTTTTCCACGTTCTTTGGCTGCGAGTTTGGCAAGGCGTTCACCGTTTACAAAAACATTGACACGGTTGAATGCTTTGTAGGTTTCTCCATTAGCTTCTATTGTCTTATTGTCAACGTAAACTGTATGGCCTCTGCCAACGATAAACATTGCAACGGCAATCACAACAAGAAGGAGAACGGCAATAAGCCGGAAGAAAAGACGGCGTTTGTTTATCATGATACAGCACCAGCTTTCTTTGCGGCTTCTTCAGCAGCCTGCTCTGCCTGAAGCTGAAGGCCAAGCCGGCCTTTCATCTTCCTCTTTTTTGTCTCATACATTACCAGTGCGATGGTTATGATGGCATAGGAAACAAATACGCGGAAGTATTCTCCGATCATGGAGTCTCCTGTTATTTTAGCACCGGCTGAAGGCGCAACTATGAACATGGTGTGGAAAAGAATGACACCAAGGAATACATTGCCTATGGAGGCCTTATCAACGGAGGCACCTCCGACGAGCAGTGCAGCAATACAGAACATACCGATTTGAGAGTGGGAAGAGTAGGTTGCTATATTTCCCATGTTCTGGAGATAGATAATCATTCCAAAGCCGGCCAGAACAGTTGACATGATAATGGAGATGATACGGGTTTTTTCAACATCTATGCCGGAATCGTGTGCGACATCCATATCCTGTCCGACAGCCCGCATGTCCTGACCGAGCTTTGTCTTACGGAACCAGACCGTAAACAGACAAAGCAGACCAATCAAAACAAAGGTCAGAATGGGAATTTTAACACCGCCGACTGTAATGGCAAGTGCATCATCCAGACAGTGACGCATATTCAGCAAGGAGACTGTGTTGCGGATCCCGTAGCCACGGGGAAGCTTAATGGAAGAATGCTTGATGGGAATCAGGGGCCCCATCATATACAGCACAACAAGCTGGTATAGGCCGTTAAAGAAGAAGCTGATGATATAGCTGGTTATCATCTCTCTGCCCTTGGACATATTCAAAAGCTTCCCACAGAAAAAGCCAAGCAGAGTGGCAATAGGGATGGAAATGATCATAGCCAGTACGACACCGGGAATACCCCAAATCTGCCAGTCAGAAACCAGAATCAGAGCGATTTCTCCTGCCATAGCACCAAGCGTCATACCAAAATTCAGTCCCATACCGGACATAATCGGGATCAGCAGGCACAGAATCAGGAAAATATTTCTTCCCATACGGGTTACAATTTCATTGATCAGATAACTTGCAGAAAAACCGGAGACAGGAATGCAGATCGCACAAATAATAACGAACATAATAGGGACAAGATTATCCCCGACGAGAGAAAGAATTCTTTTCCCGAAAGACATATCTGTAGATTTCATTTTTTTCCTCCTTCCGTTTTCCTTGTCAGAGCGTACAGAATCATTCCCTGTGAAGCAATCACGCGGATGACTTCGCTCATATCCATATGGATCATGGAGTTCATGACTGTAGGCGTCATAGTAACAATTCCCTGGAAAAGGAAGGTACCAATGATAACGTTTGCTATACTTGCCTTATTGACGGAAGCACCCCCGATCAGAATAGCAGAAACGGCGGGAAGTGCCATATAGAAAGGAGCCATATAGAGCTGAATAAACCCAAAACCCTGTTCATAAACAAGAATGCCAATGGCTGCGAGCCACGTAGAAAGGATAACGGAAAGCAGCCTGGTTTTATCAACATTTACTCCGGCAGCTTTTGCAAACGTCGGATTTGAACCGACAGCAGTCATAGCCGTACCGGTTTTGGTATGAAGAAATGCCCACATAGCAAAAGCAAGCAGGGCGAAGAAAAGCAGTGTTCCTGTCGGAATAGAGAGGTTGCCAATGTTGATCTGAAGGAAATTGGCCAGAACCTTATCATAAAAGCCTTCTAGGGAGATGGTAGTACGCAGGCCTTTTCCGGCGAAACCCCAAACCATGGTCGGGCTGTGGTAAGGCAGAAGCAGCCACATCATGCACATGAAAGAAACGGATGAAAAACCAACGTAAGTGGCAATCATCATTTCTCCGCCTTTGATCTTGTTCAGCAGCCAGCCATATCCGGCACCGAGCACCAGTGCAAAAGGAGTGGCAATGACAATAGCCATCACAAAGCTCATCGCCCCGGTGAAGCCGAATTCAATAGCAAGTGTACCTCCGAGAAGACCGGAGATAATTCCCAGTGGAAGCCCAAAATTTAAACCACAGCCGGAGTGAATCATTGGCACCATTGCAAGAACAAGAATTGCATTCCAGCTGAAACGGTTCAATACATTGGAAATCTGAGTCAGAAAATTAGCTCCGACGAACGGTGCGGCAATAAAAAGCAGCAACAGAAAAGCAGCAATGATCAGTCTCGGCAGACCGAAGCTCGTTAAACCGTCACGCAGACGTTCCCCAAAGGTTTTTGGTTGTAATGTTTCGTTCAACTTCCTCACCTCACTTCACGGAGCTGACCATCAGCATACCGAATTCCTCTGAAGGTTCTTTTGCAGGCAGTATACCTGCAATTTTACCGCCTGAAACGATAGCAATTCTGTCACAAATGGAACGAAGTTCCTCCAGTTCAGAGGAAATCATCACAACAGTTACTCCGCTTTCGTGGTTGAACTGCTTCAGTGCATTGAGTACCAGCTGTTTTGCTCCGACGTCGATACCACGCGTAGGTTCGGAGACAAAAAGGAATTTCGGATTCAGAGCAAAAGCTTTAGCCAGACAGATTTTCTGTTGGTTGCCGCCGGAGAGTTCCTTTGCTTTTTGCTTGGACCCGGTGCATTTGATAGCCAGTTCGTCAATATACTTCTGGGTGATATTACGAATGGCTTTTTCATCCCTCCATTTGATCAGCCCCCCAAGATAAGAACGAAGAAAACGGTTCTGAACCTGCATAGCCGGGAAAGCAATATTCCATTCAAGACTTTCATCCAGAAGCAAACCGACGCCGCGTCTGTCTTCTGAAACAAATGCAATATCGGCATCCAGGCATTTGCGTGGGCTGTTCAGAGGAATGTCTTTTCCCTTAAAAACAACCGAGCCACCAGCCTCATAAAGACCCATGACACCGTTCGGAATACCGAGTTTGCCCTGTCCGGCAAGTCCGCCGATACCGAGTATCTCGCCGTCTTTTATATCCAGACTAACATTTCGGACGGTTTCTCCGGGCATATCGACCCAAAGATTGCGGATAGACATAATGGTTTCGCGGTTTTCCTGGGAAGATATTTCAACGTCTGAGGCCGAGGAAGCAACGCTTCTGCCGACCATCGCACGGGTAATTTCTGTAACATTGGTTTGCTTTGCATCGGTGTCCATGACAATATAGCCATCACGCATAACAACCACTTTGTTGCAGACAGTCAGGATTTCCTGCAGACGGTGTGTAATAAAGATGACGGCAATACCTTTTTCAGACATGCCTTTTATGGACTGGAGCAAAGCTTCAGCTTCTTTTTCAGTAAGAACTGCAGTGGGTTCATCCAAAATAAGAAGTTTCAGATTCTCTTTACTCAATTCACGGGCTATTTCCGTAAATTGTTTATGGCCGACAGGCATATCATTGATCAGCATACTCTTATCGATAGAAAAGCCCATTTTCTCAATAGCTTTTTCTGCCCTGCCGGTTATTTCGTTATAATCCAGTGTGTTTAGCCGCTCTCCGAATACTTCGGAGATGACATTATTTTTTACAGATTCCCTGTTTAGGACAATGTTTTCTGAAGTAGTAAAGCCGGGAATAAGAGAAAATTCCTGATGTACCATACCAATACCCGCGGCCAGAGCATCAAAAGGAGTAGAAAAAGCAACTTTCTCACCGTTGATCAGAATATCTCCTTCATAACCGCCGGTTTCCCGGATGACATCCATACCAAACAGAATCTTCATCAGCGTGCTTTTGCCTGCGCCATTTTCCCCGCACAGACCAAGAACTTCTCCCTCATGGAGCGTAAGATTGATATCTGTCAGGACCTGGTTGCCGTAAAAATCCTTTTTGATATTTCGCATCTCCAGGAGTGGTGCGTTTGTGTTACCCATAATTGTACCCTACCTGTAAATAAATGGGGGAGGAATAGGAATCCCTCCCCTTGAAAGTTCAGATAATTTATTAAATCAGAAGGTGCTGAAGTACTGCTCGGGAACTTCAATTTCCGTGGAGCCCATGTACCAGCCCGGATCACCCATAATATAGGTATCCTGATAGATAAGAATTTCGTTGTCTGCCTTTACGCCTTCAGCATCAACATAGTTGGAGCCGTTCCACTCTGCACCGGGAGAGAAGACTGCGTATGCGGAAGAAATATCATCAATATCATCAATCTCGCTGACGCCGTCAATAACGTTCTTCGCATGCTGTGCAAGACCTGCAGAAACAGTGTAGCCATAAGAGTAAGCCCAGGTGCCGAATTTGCCTGCGCCGCCCTTTTCAACGATAGCGGACTCGACTTTTGCAAGGATCTTTGCATAGTCGCCGGCTTCCTCTGTGAGGTCAATGCCGAGAGCACCGGGATAACCCATCGTCGGAGACGGGAGGTCAGCTTCTACGAAATATCCGCCATAAGCAAGCAGCTGCTTGAGCAGAGGCTCAGTGTGAGCATCGTTTGTGCAGAAGTAAGCTGCATTTGTGCCGTATTTCTCGACCCACTCAGGGACCTTCTCGAGGATGTAAGCCTGAGCACCGGCAACACCGACGTCAGTGGTGGGGTCAGGAGCTGTCTCAAGAACAAAGCTCATGCCGAACTCCTCGCATGCTGCCTTCATAATAGCAACACGGCGGGACATTGTCTCATAGGACATATGACGCGGGAAGGAGATGTGGACAAAAGTGTCACAGCCAAGCTCGTGAGCTGTACGGATGATCAGATATCCGCGGGCAACAAAGTCGTTGTTGCAGACGAGGTCAGCTGCAGAACCGATCTCGGGGAGGTCTTCATGAGATTCACCAGCAATGCAGATGATGTCAGGACGACGCTCTTTGATCTGACGGAAAGCTTCAGTTGTGCCTGGAACAGCCTGGTTGACAACGATAGCCTTCATGAGAGGATCATCGGAAAGGTTGACAATCGTCTGAATAGTGGTCTCCAGTTCTTCAGTGAAGTTATCAGGGTAAATAGCAAGCTTTACCATGTCTTCGCCGTACATAGCCTGGAATGCCTCGGCACCGCGTCTGTCATCTTCGCTCTGAGAGACGGAACCGGTAACAATACCGATGTGGTACTCTTCATCAGCGGATGCGCTGATGCAGCAGAGAGAAAATACCATTGCCAATGCGAGAAGGATTGCTGCGAATTTTTTCATTGGGTATTCTCCTTTGTTATATTTTCCTTCATAAACGATTTAAATGGATAAACCATGAAGGTAGAATGGTGCTATTATAAGGTGTTTGTAGCCTGCTGTCAATTGTCAAATTGACTGATCATTTGGTAGATTGTAACAATTTTTTTATATAATAATAAAATCTGTTGACAAATAGCGGGTGGAATGTTACTATACCAAAGTCCGCGTGCTGAGCTGAGGGATTAGCCTCCTGAGGAGGTGACCTTTCCACCCTTTGCCCGGACGTCGGAGAAAGAATAAAAGAAAGGTGTAATACAATGATTACCAAAGAAAAGAAAAACGAAGTCATGGCCGCCAATGCCACCCACGAAGGTGACACTGGTTCTCCCGAAGTTCAGATTGCGATCCTCAGTGAGCGTATCCGCGAGCTGACCGAGCACCTCAAGCAGCATCCGAATGACGATCACAGCCGTCTCG
>JAEEGL014539359.1_pt1 | contig 13943 bp, 14 predicted proteins | sample 9134231 | NCBI WGS metagenome assembly JAEEGL01 (sample SAMN16246548, study PRJNA631951) | gut metagenome | biome: gut microbiome; feature: rumen; material: fiber-attached | host: Bos | place: Iran: Karaj | collected 2018-10
GGAAATAGTTCTTTTGTAAATAGTAGTTTAGTGAGAGAAAACCCAGAGGTTAGTATATTAAATACGGAAAAGAGGAGAATATAAATGAAAATAATGTCTGTTAACTGTGGCAGTAGTTCTTTAAAATTTTCTATATTTGATATGGACAATAAAGAATTAATTGCATCAGGTTATTATGAAAAAGTTGGTATTCCAGGAAGTTTTTCTAATATAAAATTCAATGGAGAAAAATACCATACTGATAAAGATATGACTAATCATACAGAAGCAGTAGAAGATATGCTTCAACAAATATTAAAATTAGGAATTGTAGAAACTCTTGATGAAATCGGAGCTGTTGGACACAGAGTTGTTCATGGTGGAGATAAATATAATAAATCAGTAGTTATTACTGATGAAGTAATTGATGATATTAAGAAGTTCAGTGCTTTAGCACCACTTCATAATCCAGCTAACTTACTTGGTATTTATGCAGTTCAAAAAGCATTACCAAATGTAAAAAATGTAGCTGTATTTGATACAGCATTCCATCAAACAATGAAACCAAGAGAATATATCTATCCAGTACCATATTCTTGGTATGAAGATATGATGATTAGAAAATATGGTTTCCATGGAACAAGTCATTGCTATATTTCTAAACAAGTAGAAAGAATTCTTGGAAAGAAAGAATATAAAGCAATTATTTGTCACTTAGGTTCAGGTGGATCTTTAAGTGCTGTTTTAAATGGTGAATCAATTGATACAACAATGGGATTTACTCCACTTGCAGGTATCATGATGGGTACTCGTTCAGGAGACATTGATCCATCAATCATCTCATATGTATGTGATACTGAAAATGTAACAGTAGAAGAAGTAATTAATGTTTTAAATAAACAATCTGGTTTCCTTGGATTATCAGGAAAGTCATCTGACTTTAGAGATGTCTGGGCTGGTGTTGAAGAAGGAGACGAAAGATGTAAACTTGCAGTTGATAAATATGTTAAAGCTGTAGTAGATTACATCGCAAGTTATTATGTTGAATTAGGTGGATGCGATATGTTAGTATTCACAGCTGGTTTAGGAGAAAATGCTATTCCAGTTAGAAAGATGATTTGTGATTCTCTAAAAGTTCTTGGAGTTGAAATAGATGATAAGAAGAATGAAGTAAGAGGAGAAGAAATAAAATTATCTACAGATAAATCAAAAGTAGAAGTATATGTTATTCCTACTAATGAAGAATTAATGATTGCTGAAGATACATATAACTTAATTTAAAGAATAGAATAGGTGGTGTTTATTATGATGAATAATATACACAAACAAATATTAAAAAAAATCAAAGAATATAATACAATTATCATTGCAAGACATATTGGACCAGATCCAGATGCCATTACTTCTGAAATTGCATTAAGAGATTTGATTAAATATAATTTTCCAAATAAAAAAGTATATGCTGTAGGATCTGGTGTATCTAGATTTAAGTGCTTTGGTTTACTTGATAAAATAGATGATGTGAATTTCAAAAAAGCATTATATATTATTCTTGATTTACCAAGATTTGATAGAGTAGATGGACCTGATAAGAACGAGTTCCCATTTACTATTAAAATAGATCATCATCCATGTGAAGAAAAAGTATGTGACTTAGAAATAGTTGATGATACAGCTGCAAGCTGTACTCAACTTATTACTGAGTTTGCATATAAGACTAAGTTAAAGATGAATGAAGTAATTGCTGAAAACTTATATTCAGGAATTATAGCTGACTCAGATAGATTCTTACTAAGTTATACAACTCCTAAAACTTTGGTTTTAGCATCTAAACTTATGAAAGATTATAATTTAGATATTGGTAAAATCTATAATAACTTATATGAAAGACCAATTAATGAAAGAAAATTTGAAGCATATATAATTAGTAATTTAAAAGTTACTAAAAATGGATTTGGATATATTAGAATTACTAGTGATTTAATAAAAGAATTTGGAGTTGATTCATCAACTGCATCTAATATGGTTAATAACCTTAACTTTATTAAAGAACTTAAATGCTGGGCATTCTCATCATTTGATGAAAATTCTAAGATTTTTAAAATAAATATTAGAAGTAGAAACATTCCAATTAACACTGTTGCTGAAAAGTTTAATGGTGGTGGTCATAAGTTTGCCAGTGGTGCAAGACTTAAAAATGAAGAGGATGTTAATAAATTATTTGAAGCTTTAGATGAAGCATGTAAAGAAGACTAAGTCTTCTTTTTTTTGTAAATTAATCGAAAACCTATTGAATAGTATTTATTTATAAAATACAATATAGTTAAGATAGAAAGAGGGATTATTTATATGGCTACAACTAAAAAGACTACTACTAAAAAAGCAACAGCTGCAAAGAAAACTACTGCTGTTAAAAAAGCTCCAGTTAAGAAAACAGTAAAGGCACCTGCAAAGAAGTCTACATCTACAAGAAGTAATAGAATTGTTGTTAACACAAACACAAGTGTTGGTGTTAGAGTATTTACAATCTTCTTAGGGCTTTTATGTGCTTTAGCATTTAATATGCCTATCGGAGTTATTAATGGCGAAGTATTAAGTGGATCTGGATTATTAGAATTATGTTTAAACCCATCAACTGCAACAGGAATGATTACATTCATCTTAGGAGTTATTCTTCCAGTTGGTTTATTTGAAATTTCTACAATTCTATTAATTGTTAAATCAGATAAACTAATGTCTATTCTAGCAGTAATGATTGATGGTATTGCATTAGCATTCTTCCTAATCTTCATGGATGCACTTGGTGCTATATCAATTGGATGGCTAGTAATACTATTCTCGCTTATAGTAGGAATTATATTCGAAATAGCATTATTCTTGATTGCTGAAAAATAAAATATCTCGTATGAGATATTTTTTTATGTCTATAATTAAATAATAATTTATAGTATAATACTTACAGGTGATTTTTTATGGCAAAAGCATTAAAAGATTTAAAAGTAGTATTCATGGGAACTCCTGAGTTTTCAGTTCCTGTATTAAAAAGTTTAATTGAACTAACTGATGTAGTATTAGTAGTAAGTCAACCTGATAAAGAAGTAGGTAGAAAAAGAATACTTACTCCATCACCAGTTAAAGCATGTGCTTTAGAACATAATATTGAAGTATTTACTCCAAAGAAAATAAGAGAAGAATATGAAGTAGTATTAAATCATAAACCAGATATTATTATTACATGTGCATATGGTCAAATAGTACCTAAACAAATGCTTGATTATCCTGATTATGGTTGTATTAATATTCATGGTTCTCTTTTACCTAAGTATCGTGGAGCATCTCCAATTCAAAGTGCTATCATGAATGGAGATGAGGTAACTGGTATTACCCTAATGTACATGGAAGAAGGGTTAGACACTGGTAATATTATTCATGCTAAAAAATTAAAAATAAGTGATGATGATACATATGGTACTTTATCTGAAAAATTATCTTTACTAGGTCGTGATTTACTTATATCAACACTTCCTAAGATTATTGAAGGAGATAATTTTGATATACCTCAAGATGATGATGAAGCAACTCATACAGTTAAAATAAAAAGAGAAGATGAAAGATTAGATTTTACTAAGACAAGAAAAGAATTACATAACTTTGTAAGAGCACTTAATCCTGCACCTTTCGCTAATATCTTAGTGAATGGTGAAGAATGGAAAGTAATTGAAACAGAAATTGGTGAAGAAAAGACTGGCAAAGTAGGAACTGTTACTTCTGTTAATAAAGATTCATTTGGTGTATTAGCAAGTGATGGAGAACTATTAATTAAAAGAATTAAAGTTGCAGGTAAAAAAGAAATGAATGTTAAAGATTTCTTCAATGGTTATAAAAAAGAAAATCTTCTAGGTATCGAGGTAAATAAATAATGGCAAAGAATAAAAAGAGAAGAATAGCACCTGATGATGATTTTCTAAATAATTTTCGTTATCGTTTAGAAAATACTCCTGGTTTTGCTTCTTTCGTAAAAATATTATTATTTATTATTTTCTTTATAATACTTACTTCTTGTTCAAGAATAACTATTGCTAAAGAAGAAAAAGCAAAACAAAATCAAACGACTACAACAACTGAGTATCAAATACAAAAAAGAAATTATAAGAACTTAGTTGATGAAATAAAGAAAAAAGAAGCAACTATTACTATTACAATTGGTGAAACACCATATCTAATAGAAAACTTAATTTATACTGATGATACTTTATCTGGTATGTTTGAGTCATCTAATGCAACAAAGAAATTTAAAATTAAAGATGACGTTATATATGAATATGTATTAGGACAAGATAAAGAAAATAATGATCTATTTGGTGAAGTAGATAAGAATATAGTTATTCCTACAAGCTTAATTAATATATTAGAAACTAATAGAGCAATTAATCAAACACTTGCAACATCAGTTATCTATACATACGATACTATTGTTATAAATAACATTCCTTATACTATTACAGTTAAAATAGAAGATGATAAAGTAACAAGCGTATTATTAATAAGTGATAATGCAAAATACGACATTGTTTATAAATAAAAGAGTATTTAATACTCTTTTTTTAGTGTGTTTATAATAAATGCTTTACTTAAAGAGGTATTTTTGTTATACTACATTTAACATTTAAGTGGGCAGAAATTCCCACTTTTGTTTATGTTTGGAGGTATTTTTATGGAGGGAATTTTAACAAAAATAAGAGAACTTATCACTGAACCAATGAAAAAGATGGACATCTTTGTTGAAAGTGTTAAATGGGAAAAAGAGTACAATCAAAACTATCTAAAAATAGAATTAGATAAAGTAAATGGAATTGACTTAGATACTATTGTAGCTGCAACAGATGTTATTAATCCAATTCTTGATGAAGCTAATCTTATTAAAGACGAATACACCTTAGAAATTACAAATGTTGAAAGAGGAGAAGAATAAAATGAACGGTAAGGAATTTATTAAAGCCCTTAAAGGAATTATTGAAGAAAAGGGAATAAGCGAAGAAGTAGTATATGACGCTATGGAACAAGGTTTAATAAGCGCATATAAGAAAAACTATGAATCAAAATCAAACGTTAAAGTTGAAATTGATAAGAAATCTGGAGAATTTAAAGTTTATAGATACTATGTTGTAGTAGAAGACTATGATGATGGTAAAGAAGCTGTAGATGAAAATGGAAATACTTTATATGATGAAAAAGGAAACATTGTATATGAAGAACCAGAAATCAACAGTGATGCTCAAATTCTTTTAGAAGATGCTAAAGAAAAATGGCCAGATGCTAAAGTTGGAGAAGAATATGTTGAAGAAGTAACTCCACATGACTTTGGTAGAGTTGCAGCATCAACTTGTAAACAAGTTGTTACTCAAAAAATTAGAGAAGCTGAAAGAACTTCTATTATTGATGAATATTTAGATAAACAATATGAATTATTAATGGGTACTTTAGCTATGGAAGACGCTAAGAATTATTATGTAGATTTAGGAAGAACAAGAGGAATATTGCCTAAAACTGAAATGATTCCTGGTGAAAAAGTTAAGATGGGTTCACAAATAAGAGTTTATGTTTCTAAAGTAGAAGCAGGAACAAAAGGACCACTTATTCTATTAACTCGTAAACACTATGGATTTGTTAAGAGATTATTTGAATCTACAATTCCAGAATTAAAAGATGGTACTATTGAATTACATTCAGTAGTAAGAGAACCAGGTGTTAGAAGTAAAGTTGCAGTATTCTCAAATGATCCACAAGTAGATGCAGTTGGTTCATGCATTGGTGAAAGAGGAGTAAGAATTGCTACTATTCTTCAAGAATTAAATGGAGAAAAAGTTGATTTAGTTAAATATTCAGAAGATCCAGCTGAATTTATTAAGAATGCACTTTCACCAGCTAAGAATGTTATTGTTAACATTGTAGCTAACGATAAAGAAAATATTGCACTAGCAATTGTTCCAGATGATGAATTATCACTAGCAATTGGTAAAAAAGGTATTAATATTAAACTAGCTTCAAGATTAACTAAGTTTAGAATTGAAGTTAAATCTATGACTCAAGTACAAGAAGAAGGAAATAGATAATGAAAAAAATACCTATGCGTACATGTGTAGTAACACGTGAAAAATTACCTAAAGTAGAATTAATACGTGTAGTAAAAACCGATAATGGTGTTATTGTTGATTTAACTGGTAAAGTAAATGGACATGGATGCTATTTAAAGAAAGATGCTGAAGTTTTTAAAACAGCTAAAGACAAGAAGATATTAAATAGAGTTTTAGAAACTGAAGTAAATGATGAAGTATTCGAAGAGTTAAATAGATTAATTAATAATTAGTATTTATTACAACACTGATTTAACAATTAAAAATATCCAAACAAAAAATATAGAAAGAAGGTATATTATATGACAGTTCAAGAGTATGCTGAAAGTATGAATTATACTGTTCAAGACGTATTAAATAAATGTAAGGAATTAGGCGTTAATGTATCAAATAAAGATGATTATATTGATGATGATACAATTGTAATGCTTGATAATACAATGTTTTCAGTAGAAGATGAAGATACACTTAACATTGAAACAGAAGACGAAGAAGAAATCGTTGATAAAATGATGAATGATAATAGAGTTTCAACAATTTCTAAAAATGTTACAACTACTAAAGAGAAGTTTAATAAAAATAAAAATAAACAAGAAAACATAGCTAAAGATTTCTTAAAGAAGAAAAAAGCAATGTACAAGAATAAAGAAAAACTTCAAAGTAATTCTGTTGAAAGTGATTCATCTGTAGTTCTTTATGAAGAAGGAATGACTGTTCAATCACTAGCTGATGCTCTAGGTGTTCCAGGAATTGATTTAATTAAAACACTTATGGGTCTTGGAATGATGATTTCACTTCCTCAAGGAATTGATTTTGAAACTGCTGAAATAGTAGTTAGCGAATATGGTAAACAACTTAAACGTGCTGAAACTCAAGATGTTACTAATTTTGAACAATATGAAATTATAGATAAAGAAGAAGACTTAGAGGCACGTCCTCCAGTTATTACTATTATGGGTCACGTTGACCATGGTAAAACTACATTACTAGATTATATTAGAAATTCTAATGTAGCTGCTGGAGAAGCAGGTGGTATTACTCAAAGTATTGGTGCTTATCAAACTGAATATAATGGACAAAAAATTACATTCATTGATACACCAGGACATGCTGCATTTACTGAAATGCGTGCACGTGGAGCACAAGTTACTGACATTGTAATTATTATTGTAAGTGCTGAAGATGGTGTAATGCCTCAAACTAAAGAAGCAATTGACCATGCTAAAGCAAGTAATGTTCCTATTGTAGTTGCTGTTAATAAAATGGATAGTCCAAAAGCTAATCCAGATAAAGTTATGCAAGAAATGGCTGCAGAAGGAATTAACCCAGAAGAATGGGGTGGAGATATTCCATTTGTTAGAATTTCAGCTAAAACTGGTGAAGGTGTTCCAGCATTAATTGAAACACTACTTGCTATTGCTGAAGTTAAAGAATTAAAAGCAAATCCAAATCGTTATGCAACTGGTACAGTAATTGAATCAAGAATTGATAACAAAATGGGTGGTGTTGCATCATTATTAATTCAAAATGGTACATTAAGAATAGGTGACCCAATAGTTGTTGGTTTAACTAATGGTCGTATTCGTACTATGAAAAATGATCAAGGAAAAGATATTGTTTCAGCTGGTCCATCTACTCCAGTAGAAATAACTGGTTTAAATGGTAACCCAGAAGCTGGTGATAAATTCATGGCTTTCGAAACTGAAAAACAAGCAAGAGAAGTTGCTGAAAAGAGAGTAGAAGATTCTAAAGCTAAAGTATCTGCTCCTAAATCACTTTCACTTGATGATTTATTTGCATCTATTCAATCAGGCGTTAAGGAAATCAATGTAGTATTAAAATGTGATGTTAAAGGCTCTGAAGAAGCAGTTAAGAATTCTTTAGAAAAGATAGACGTTGAAGGTGTAAGAGTTAAAGTTATTAGATCTGGAATTGGAACTGTAACTGAAAGTGATATTTCACTTGCTCAAGCATCAAATGCAATTATAATTGGTTTTAATGTAATTCCATCAAACTCTATTAAAGATAGTGCTAAGAATGTTGGAGTTGAATTAAGAACTTATACAATTATTTATAAATTAGTAGAAGAAATGGAACAAGCTATGAAAGGTATGCTAGATCCTGAATACGAAGAAAAAGTAACAGGAAATGCAGAAGTTCGTAAGATGTTCAAGTTCTCTAAGATTGGTAACATTGCAGGTGTAATGGTTACTGATGGTATTATTAAATCTAACTCACAAGTAAGAGTTATTAGAGATGGAATAGTTATTTATGATGGTAAAGTTGGATCTTTACAAAGAGGTAAAGACAACGCTCATGAAGTTAAATCTGGATTTGAATGTGGTATGACTATTGAAGGTTATAATGACATCAAAGAAGGAGACGTATTCCAAACTTATGAAATGGTTGAGGTTAAGAAATAATGAATAATATTAAGCAAGGACGCATCTCTTCGCAAGTAATGAGAGAATTATCAAATATATTATTATTAGAAGCAAAAGACGAAACACTTAAACATGTTACTATAACTGGATGTGAGGTAACTAATGATTTAAGTTGGGCAAGAGTATATTACACTTACATGGGTGAAGAAACTCCAGAAGCTGTTGCAGAAAATTTAAAAGAAGCAGCTCCTTATCTAAGATCAGTTTTAGCTGATAGATTAGGAGATACTCTAAGACATATTCCAGAACTTAGATTCATTGTAGATGAATCAATTGAATATGGTCAAAGAATCGAAAAATTAATTCAAGAAATTCATGAAGAAGATGAGAAGTAATTCTCATCTTTTTATGTATATTTAATATCAAATTTATTAATTTTTTATAAAAAAGTATTTCATTACATGTTATATTTAATATAGGAAGAATTAGGTGGTAGTATGTTACATGATATCAATGGATACAGCGGAAAATTAAGAACTTTTATACTAAAAGCTTATAAACTCGGTAACTCTGTTGATACCATAGTAAGAATAACTGGCCTTAAAAAGAATATTGTACTTACACTTTTAGATAAAGAAGGAATAAAATTTGAAAATAAAGAATTACCTTCATTTACAACAACCGGTGAAAAAGTATTAGTAATTGCTGATACTCACATAGGTTCTATGTTTGAAAACTTTAGATATATAGATGAAGCATATGAATTTGGTTTAAAAGAAAATGTATCAAGTTGCTTACATCTTGGAGATATTGTTCAAGGTATGTATGATAAAACTGCATATGGACTAGATATGCAAATGAGAGCATTAGAAGATAAATATCCTGATGTTGATGAATTCTTGACTTATCTTTCAAAGGGTAATCATGACTATGGTGTATTTAATGATAGTCCTGAATATCAAAAAGTAATTAGAAATAAAAAAGGATTAGTTGACTTAGGATATAAAAAAGTATACTTTGATTGGAATGGTTATTTATTTTCCATGGAACATAAAATAAAACAAACAAATATTTATATTCCTGAGTATGATAATCTTCTTACCCTTGTAGGACATGGCCATGAACTAAAACAAAAATCTAATATGAGAGTAAAAGCACCAACATTAAGTGACGACATCATGAATCATTCAGTAGGTCAAGAACCAGGCTTTATTGTTTTAAGAATGGAAGATAAATACGTATACGTTGATGCTTATAAATTTGATGAATTTGGAAAAGTAAAAGTTAAAAAGAGAAATTATTATAAAAGAGAAAAATGTGAAAGATATGAAACGAAGTGATTATATGAATGGTATACTTGTTGTTAATAAAGAAAAGGATTGTACATCAAGAGATGTAGTAAATGATTTAGTTCATATTTTCCATACTAAAAAAATAGGTCACACAGGAACTCTTGATCCAATTGCAACAGGAGTGTTGGTCTGTACATTTGGAAAATTCACTAAACTTAATTTGGATTTAACAAGTGAATATAAAGAGTATATTGCTGAAATGAAACTTGGAGTAAAAACAGATACAATTGATACTGAAGGTGAAGTACTTCTTGAAGAAAAAGTTGAATTATCAAATGAAGAAATTACTAATGCAATTAATTCATTTAAAAAGACTTATATGCAAGAAGTACCAATATACTCTGCAGTAAAAGTAGATGGTAAAAAACTATATGAATATGCAAGAGAAAACAAGGAAGTAGAATTACCTAAAAAAGAAGTAACTATAAAAGAAATAGAAGTGTTATCTATAATCAATAATATAGTTAAATTTAGATGTTTAGTTTCCAAAGGAACATATATTAGAAGTCTTATAAGAGACATAGCACAGTCTTTAAATACATATGCTATCATGACTTCTCTTAATAGAACTAAACAAGGTAAATTTGATATTGAATCATCATATACAATTGATGATATAAAAAATAATAATTATAAATTATTAGATTTAAGTGATGTACTAGATTTAGATATAGTTGATATGTCAGATAAGATAAATAAATTAGTTGATAATGGTGTAGCTATTACTTATACATCTAATAAACCATATATATTATTTAAGTATAATAATGAAGATATAGCACTTTATAAATTATTAGATGATAACTTATATCATATGTATATAAAAATAAAAGATTAAGAGGTATCTTAATCTTTTTTCTTTGTTTATATAAGTGCTATAATGTAGGTGGTGATAGTATGAATGCAAGAAAAATAATTTATCCTTTTTTAATAGTTATTATATTATTACTAGATTTCTTTTTATTAAATAATTTATTTAAACCAACAGTAAGTTTAGAATTAGTTGGTACTGATAATATAAATGTAGATGTATATTCTTCTTATGAGGACCAAGGAGTACGTTTATTACTTGGGGAAGATGTAATAAATGAAAAAGATTATAAAGTAATATCTACAGATGATATTGATTTAAATCATCTAGGTAAATATACAAAAAAATATACTATTACTTATAATGAAAAAAACTATGAAATTAAAAGAACTATAAATGTAGTTGACTCTATTAGTCCTGTTATAGAAACATCATCAGATGTTGTTTATAACTATTATTGTAATAGTAATCTAAATGATTCAATATCTTATACAGCATATGATAATTATGATGGTGTTATATCAGATAAAGTAACAGTTAATAAAGAAGCTGATAAAGTTACTTTATATGTAGAAGACTCTTCTAAAAATAATTTTACTAAAACACTTGTTTATGAAATAAAAGATAAAGCTCCACCAGTTATTACTTTAAATGGTTCTGCTACTACATATGTTAAAAATGGAAGTACATATAATGAAGAAGGAGCTAAGATAAAAGATGGATGTGGAAGAGCACTTGATAGTGGTTTAATTTCTATAGAAGGAAGTGTTGATACTTCTAAAAATGGAACATATGAAATAAAGTACTCAGCAGCGTATGATGATATGACTACATCTGTTACTAGAAAAGTTATAGTTTATACACCTTCAACATCAACAAGAACTACTTATGATGGAACAGGTAAGACTGTTTATTTAACATTTGATGATGGTCCATGTGCATATACTAAAGACTTCTTAGATATACTTGATCAATATAATGTTAAAGCAACTTTCTTTGTAACAAATCAATTTCCTAATTATGCTTATCTAATTGGAGAAGAAGCAAGAAGAGGACATAGTATTGCAGTTCATACATATACTCATAGTTATAAAGCAGTTTATTCAAGTATAGAAAACTATATTAAGGACTTTAATGATATGAATAATATAATAGAACAACAAACTGGTTCAAAAACTAATATGTTTAGATTCCCAGGTGGTTCTTCTAATACAGTATCAAGAAACTATTCAAAAGGTATAATGTCATCTCTTGCATCTTACATGCAAAGTCTTGGATACGAGTATTATGACTGGAATGTTTCAAGTGGTGATGCTGCAGGATATGGAACAGATAGAATAGTTACTGAAACCATAAATGGAGTACATAGAAATAATAATTCAGTAGTATTAATGCATGATATACATAAAACTACATTAAATGCACTTCCAAGAATACTTGAAACTCTTACTTCGGAAGGTTATACATTTAAAGGCTTAGATTTAAATAGTCCAAAGATGCATCATGGAATAAATAATTAAAAGGAGAATATATGAAAACAGAAAAGAATATTTTACTAGCATTTATTTTAAATATAAGTTTTTCAATATTTGAATTCTTTGGAGGATTATTTACAAACTCTGTAGCAATTCTTTCAGACTCTATTCATGATCTTGGAGATGCTTTTTCAATTGGAGTATCTTACTTCTTAGAAAAGAAGAGTAAAAAGAAAGCAGATAATAAATATACATATGGTTATATAAGATATTCAGTTCTTGGTGGAGTAATAACTACTACTATATTACTTGTAGGTTCTATTCTAGTTATGATTGGAGCAGTTAAGAGATTCTTTAATCCAGTAGAAGTTAATTATCAAGGAATGATTGTATTTGCAATAGTAGGAGTTATTCTAAATACTCTTGCTGCAATAGTTACTAAATATGGAGATTCAATTAATCAAAAGTCAGTTAATCTTCATATGCTTGAAGATGTACTTGGTTGGATAGTAGTTCTAATAGGTGCTATTATTATGAACTTTACTGATATAACATATTTAGATTCAATTATGTCTATTGGGGTGGCTTTATTCATTCTTATAAATTCACTTAAGAATTTAAAAACTATTACAGATATCTTCTTAGTTAAGACACCAAAAGATATAGATTTAGATGAGTTAAAAGAACATTTACTTGAAATTAAAGGTGTTGAAGATATTCATCATATTCATGTATGGAGTATGGATGGTATAAATAATTATGCTACTATGCATATAGTTACTAATGTTAGTGATATTAAAAAACTTAAACATGAAATAAGAGAAGAACTTGAAGAACATAATATTTGTCATGCAATATTAGAAACTGAAAGTGAAGCTTGTGATGATATTGATTGTCACGTTGAATTAAAAGTTGAATCACATCATCATCACCATCATCATTAAATAAGTAAAAAAGAAATAAAATGTTATTTCTTTTTTTCTTTTAAGTATTTTTTTATGGTATACTAATGTAGTGTTAGAAAGGAAGATGATGTTATATGCATAAATATGTGTATTTATTTAGTGAAGGTAACGCTAATATGCGTGAACTTTTAGGTGGTAAAGGTGCCAACCTTGCGGAAATGACTAACATTGGTTTACCAGTTCCTCAAGGGTTCACAATTACTACTGAAGCATGTACTCAATATTATGAGGATGGAAGAGAAATTAATAGTTCTATTCAAGCAGAAATTGAGGAATATATCGGTAAACTAGAAAGTATTACTGGAAAGAAATTTGGAGATAGCGAAAATCCTCTTCTAGTATCAGTAAGAAGTGGTGCTAGAGCAAGTATGCCTGGTATGATGGATACAATTTTAAACTTAGGTTTAAATGAAACTGTAGTAGAAGTACTAGCAGAAAAATCAAATAATCCAAGATGGGCATGGGATTGTTATAGAAGATTTATTCAAATGTATTCTGATGTAGTTATGGAAGTAGGAAAGAAATACTTCGAAGAACTAATCGATGCAATGAAAAATAAAAAAGGAGTTAAACAAGACGTTGAATTAACTGCTGAAGATTTAAAAGAATTAGCTAATCAATTTAAGGCTGAATATAAAGAAAAAATTGGTAGTGATTTCCCAAGTGATCCTAAAGAACAATTAATGGGTGCTATTAAAGCAGTATTCCGTTCATGGGATAACCCAAGAGCTAACGTTTATAGAAGAGATAATGATATTCCTTATTCTTGGGGAACAGCAGTTAATGTACAATCAATGGCTTTCGGTAATATGGGAGATGATTGTGGTACTGGTGTTGCATTTA
>JAEEGL016967035.1_pt1 | contig 13943 bp, 17 predicted proteins | sample 9134231 | NCBI WGS metagenome assembly JAEEGL01 (sample SAMN16246548, study PRJNA631951) | gut metagenome | biome: gut microbiome; feature: rumen; material: fiber-attached | host: Bos | place: Iran: Karaj | collected 2018-10
AGGCGCCGTTTTACGATGAAGAAACGGGCACCAATATCAAAACGCTGAGATTCGAGCAGATACAGTGCGCCGATATCGACTCCGACGGAAAGATAGAAATACCCGTTCAGGAGATTTACCTGAAGCCTGAGGATAAGGAAGGCATTCCGGTTTATCTTACCAACTGGACTTCATTCAGCGGAAATAAAGCGACTGTCAAGAAAAAAACAATACTTAACATATCCGAAGGATTTATGATAGACCTTGACGGTCTTAAAAGCGACAAGCTGCTCGTATCCCGCCAGAGCAGCACGATAAGCGGAAGCTTTATCAAAAGCTGGTCGATTTACGACGGCATAAAAAAACCGTCAAACGCCCTGTTTACCGTAGTCTTTTTCAACAGGGAAAAATGGGATTATATCAGCGGAAAAGATGAGGGCTATACAGTGATAGCCGAAAGAGCGGACGGAGTGATATGCGCCCGCCTGAATCAGAAAGGAAAACTTCAGAAACTCGATATAACCGGGGTTGTCACCAAGATACCCCAATAACTTGGAGATGAAATTATGAAAAGAGTTTTGATTGCGGAGGATGAGGCGGCAATAAGAGATTTTGTCGTCATCAATCTTAAAAGAGGCGGCTACGATGTCCTCGTGGCGGAGGACGGAGCCGAGGCGCTTGAGCTTTACGATGCCTGCAACGGCGATGTGGAAGTTGCCGTGCTTGATGTTATGATGCCGAATGTTGACGGTCTGACCGTCTGCAAGGAGCTCAGGGCAAGAAGCAACACGATAGGAATTATAATGCTGACCGCCAAGTCACAGGAGATGGATAAGATAACGGGGCTTATGATGGGCGCCGATGACTATATGACGAAGCCGTTTTCACCGACAGAGCTCGTCGCGAGAGTCGACGCGGTTTACCGCAGGGTTGTTATGAACAGCTCATCCTCGACTCCGTCGGATGAAATCGAACTCAGGGAATTCAAACTCAATCTCCGTTCACACTCGCTTACCAAGAACGGCGCCTATGTTGAACTGACGCAGGTTGAATTTCAGCTTATCGAATATTTCTTCTCAAAGCCGGGCGAAGCGCTCAGCAGGACGGATATCCTCACCAAGGTCTGGGGACCGGAGTATTACGGCGAAGAAAAAATCGTGGATGTTAATATACGACGCCTGAGAATGAAGATTGAGGACGATCCGTCTTCACCGAAGCATTTGCTCACAATCTGGGGAGTCGGGTATAAATGGCAGGTATAAAAGGAAGGTGAAAGCAATGAGATACAGAAGCATCACGGGACGCTGGTTTGTCAGAGTGGCATCCTTTGTTTTTGTATTCATCGTTGCTGTTGCTTTTTCGATTTTCCTGCTTATTAAAAACTATTACTACTCCGCCGCGGAAATGACGGTCCGCCAGATAGAGCCCGCAAAAATATATCAGGTGCTCGGCTACAATGCGGATTTCAAAAATGCCGCGGAGGATTACATAGAAAATTTCTCGGAGAAAAACAAAGTCGCGGTCTGGGCTGTCGATTCGGAGGGCGGCATATTCGCCACCACATCAGGATTTGAAATCAAAGAGAAGGTAACGATGCCGGACTTCGATATCATTTCCGGGACCGTTTCAAAAGACGCGGTCACGTGGACCGGGTGGCTGAGCGGTCAGAAGGTTATGTCCTACACCTGCCCTTATTACGGCGATAACGGAAACGGCACCCTTCAGGGCGCGCTGAGATTTATGGTCAGTCTTGACGGAATAGACAATCAGATAACCGTTATGCTGGCAATCATTATTTTCGTCGCGGTTGTAATGTTCGCAGTGTTCTTCGTTTCGGGTATTCTTTTCACCCGCTCGATTGTGAATCCCGTCAAGGAGATAGGCGAAACGGCAAAGAAGATAGCCGGCGGCGACTTCAATTCCTCAATTGATGATTATCCTTATAACGATGAAATCGGAGAGCTTTGCGACACGATAAACGAAATGGCAGACAAGCTTTCCGAATCCGACAGGATGAAGAACGATTTCATTTCCACTATATCCCATGAACTGCGCACACCCCTTACCGCCATCAGGGGATGGGGAGAAACGCTCCAGTCGCTCGGCGACAGCGACGCCGCGACAACAAAGCGCGGTATGGAAATAATAGTCAGCGAATCGGCAAGACTCAACGATATGGTTGAGGAACTGCTTGACTTCTCGAGAATAAGCAGCGGCAGAATGAAACTCAACGTGGTCAAGATGGATTATCTTGCCGAGCTCGACGAGATAGTATTCTCATTCAAGGACAGGGCAATCAGAGAGGGCGTGGAACTCAGCTACAACGTTCCGACAAAGCCCGCGCCCGGAATGGGAGACCCGTCGAGAATCAGACAGGTATTTATAAACATCCTCGACAATGCCGTGAAATATACGGAACAGGGATGCAAAATCGCGGTTTCCGCCGAGTTCCCCGACTCGTCAACCCTGCTTGTTACCGTAGCGGATTCGGGCGTGGGTATAGCGCCGGAGGATTTGCAGCATGTCAAGGAGAAATTCTATAAGGCAAATACCACGAAGCGCGGCTCGGGTATCGGCCTCGCGGTTTGCGAAGAGATAATAAAGCTTCATAACGGAAAGCTTGATATAGACAGTGTTTACGGTGAGGGAACGACGGTCAGAATCACTCTTCCCCTCGGAGTCAATTCCGAACCGGTAAAGGAGAATACAGACGATGAGTAAAGAAAACTATGTTGCGGTAGGCGGTCAGGCCCTTATGGAGGGCATAATGATGCGCGGCCCCAAGGGTACGGCAATGTCGTGCAGACTGCCGGACGGTACGATAGATACCGAAATGAAGGATTTCAAATCCATCAGGAAAAAATACAAGTTTCTCAATGTGCCGATTATCAGAGGCGTCATCGCTTTTGTTGAGTCGATGATTATGGGATATAAGCTTCTTATGGAGTCCGCGGAGAAAACCACAATGGACCTCGGAGACGAGCCCGCGGAGTCAAAACTCGACAAATGGATTGAGGACCACTTCGGTCCCAAAATGATGGCAGTCATCGGCACCATTGCCTCGGTGCTCGGCATAGGTCTCGCGTTTGTGCTGTTCATCTGGATGCCGACATTTGTGTTTGACCTTATCTCAAAGCACAGCGATATCAGCATGAAAGTCCGTCCCCTTTTTGAGGGAGCAATCAGAATCGTTATTTTCGTGCTTTATATGTATCTTACATCGAGAATGAAAGACATTCACAGAGTGTATATGTATCACGGAGCCGAGCATAAGGCGATATTCTGCTTTGAGCACGGTCACGAGCTGACACCCGCAAATGTAATGAAGGAAATACGCTTTCATCCCCGCTGCGGAACAAGTTTCATTTTCGTGACAATTCTTCTCAGCATTTTCATTTCATCGATAGCCGCGGTTATTCTCCCCGAGTCTTTCGTTAACACGAGATGGCTGTGGATAATCGTCAAACTCCTTCTGCTTCCGCTGATTATGGGAGTCGGCTTCGAGTTCATTCAGCTTGCCGGCAAATATCCCAACAAGCTGACAAAGGCGCTTTCGGCGCCCGGTCTCGCGATGCAGAGAATTACGACCGCGGAGCCCGATGAAGCAATCTGCGAGGTTGCCATCGCTGCGATGAACGCCGCCCTGACAGGCGAGGTTCCCGCAAAAGAGGAAGTTGAAATATACGACGATATGTTTTCGGAAAAAACGGATGACGCTCAGTGAACTTCAGAAAAAGGGCGAATCCGTGCTCCGGGAGGCAGGCGTTGAGAATTATTCAAACGAAGCGCGATGGCTTCTCGAAAGCGTTTTCGGGATAAACTCGTCGGCAATCATTTTGAGCGGCAGTTCCCCGGCTGACGGCGATAAAGCCGAGAGCTTTCTTTCAATGGTCCGTGAAAGAGCCGGCGGAAGACCGCTTCAGTATATTCTCGGCAGATGGGATTTTTACGGCAGGGAGTTTGCCGTCGGCGAAGGGGTGCTTATTCCGAGACCCGAAACCGAAATGCTTGTTGACTTTGCGCTTGAGTATCTCAGAGGCAGAAATAATCCTGTGGTCATCGACCTGTGCGCGGGTTCGGGATGCGTGGGGCTGACCGTTGCCGCGGAGATACCGGACTCTGAAGTTTATCTTGTTGAAAAATATGATGAAGCTTTTGAGTATCTGAAACGCAACAAAGAACTGCTCGGCGTAAACAACGCCGTGCTTATAAAAGCGGATGTGCTTGACGGCGGTCTTGCGCTTCCGCGGGCGGATATGATTCTGTCCAATCCGCCGTATATCAGAAGCGGAGAGATTCCGTCGCTTCAGGCGGAGGTTCTCAGAGAACCGGTCACGGCGCTTGATGCCGGTGAAGACGGGCTGGTTTTTTACAGAGCGATTGCAAAGCTTATCCGCAAATACTGCTCAGGCGCCGCCGCCGTTGAATGCGGCGAGAACCAGGCGGAGGATGTGGCGGCGATACTCGGCAACGCTCATTCGCTCAGGGATTTCAATTCAATTGACAGAATAGTGGTAACAGAAGGAGAAAACAATGCTTTTTGATCTGATACGCAACGGATTTTCACTGCAGCTTGTGGTAAATCTGTTTGTGCGTGTGTTCACGGTGTTCTGCATACTTCCGATTCACGAATACGCGCACGCTTTAACGGCGGACAGGCTCGGTGACGACACCGCCCGTCTCAAAGGGCGGCTGACTCTCAATCCGATAGCACATCTTAATATTTACGGAACGATAATGATTTTACTCTGCGGATTCGGTTATGCGCAGCCGGTTCCGGTAAATCCACGCAATTTCAAAAACCCGAAGGCGGGTATGGCGATAACCGCGGCGGCAGGTCCTCTTTCAAATCTGATTCTCTGCGCGGTGTTTATGCTTTTCGCCAATCTCGCGCATTTATGGTATCTCTCATCGCACGCGACTGTCGCGACTGTAACCGTGCTGTTTTGTGAATACGCGGCGTTAATCAATGTCTCGCTCGCGATATTCAATCTGATACCGGTTCCGCCGCTTGACGGTTCAAGACTGCTGACGGTATTTCTGCCGACAGAACTTTATTTTAAAATAATGAGATATGAGCGTTACATTGTCATCGGTCTTTTCATTCTTATGATAACCGGTATTTTCAGCAGACCGTTTTCTTTCGTCTGCAACGCCGTAATGAAATTGATAAGCCGTCTTATCGGTCTGCCGTTCGGCAGTAACGCGTTGGTATTCTGATAACTTTGGGAGCGTGTCCTTTTGGAAAAGATTCAGTATAAAATCGAAGTGTTTGAAGGACCTATGGACCTTCTGCTTCAGTTGATAAGCAAAAAACAGGTCAGCATCAATGATGTTCCGATAATGGAAATCATTGAGCAGTACCTTGAATATGTCAAAAAGCTTCAGGAGGATGACCTTGACGTTTCAAGCGAATTCCTTGAAATGGCGGCGCGGCTTATCTACATCAAAACCGTTTCGCTACTTCCCGTTCACGAGGAAGCGGAAAAGCTTGTTGAGGAACTCCGCGGAGAACTCATTGAATACAGAGACTGTAAACTTGTGGCGGGCAAGCTCCGTGAAACAGGGCTCGGCTTTGACTATTATTACAGGGAGCCCGAAAAAATCGAGGTCGATATGACCTATACCCGTATCCACGAGCCCGTCGATATTTTCAAGGCGTATATCGCGGCGGTCGGCAAAGGACTCCGCAGACTGCCTCCGCCCGTGGAAGCTTTCAGCGGCATTGTTGCCCATAAAATCGTATCTGTTTCTTCGAGAATCAGTGTAATCATTGAAAGATTCAGAAGCGGGAACAGGCAGAAATTCCTGTCGTTCTTCGAAAAGTCGGAATCCCGTTCCGAAATGGTTGCCACATTTCTTGCTCTGCTTTCAATGGTAAAAGCAAAACGCATTTCGGTTGACGGCGACATGAAAAATCCCGATATAGTTTTGCTTCAGGGCAGAGGGGAGGAAATAGAGATTGAGGAATGATGAAACAAGAGCGGCAATCGAAGCGATTCTTTTCGCGTCCGGCGAGCCGCTTGAGATAACCCGAATAGCCGAGGCGCTCGAACTTGAAATTGAGGATGTGCGCGACTGCATGTTTGAAATCGGCGCACAGTATGACAATATGGGAAGCGGTATATGTCTTCTCAAACTCGGCAATAAATATCAGCTTTGTTCCCGCGTGGAATACGCTCCTCAGATCCGCGCGGTACTCGACCTTAAAAAGAATATCCCGCTTTCAAACGCGGCGCTTGAGGTGCTGGCTGTCGTTGCGTACAATCAGCCCGTGACAAAAGCGTATGTTGAGCAGGTCAGAGGCGTTGACTGCTCCGGAGTTATCGGCACACTGTGTCAGAAGGGCCTTCTTGAGGAAAGAGGAAGGCTTGAGCTTCCCGGCAGACCGCTTCTTTACGGAACGACGCCGAACTTTCTCAGGTGTTTCTGTCTGACATCGCTTGCGGATCTTCCCGAGCTTCCCGAAAGGTCGGAGGAGCTTGAAATGCGCGACGATGAAATCGACAGCACTCAGGGCGAGCAGATACGCAATTTCTTCCAGGCGGAGATAGAGGAGCAGACCGGCGCGTCATCGGAGGATGAGGAGGCCGGAGACGGCGAAGAATAAAAAACGGGGAGGTGACTGACCTTTGGTCTGGAAAATAATTCTCGGCATTGTCCTCTTTTTTGTGATTGTTCTCGCAATAAGAGTCAGAGTGACAGTGCATTCCGAGGACGGGATTTCTCTTTGTGTGAAATGGCTTTTCCTGAAATTCAATATTCTTCCTAAAGATAAGAATAAGCCGAAAAAGGAAAAGAAGAAGAAAAAGAAGAAAGAGAAAAAGCCCAAGGAAGAGAAAAAAGACGATGAAACCGAAGAAAAGCCCAAGGAAGAAGGCGGCAAGGAAAATATCTTCCTGAGGTTTTATCATAACAACGGAGTCAGCGGAGTTATTGACCTGCTGAAGCGTCTGGTCGCTTCGCTGAAATCGGGAATGAAGAGAATAGGCAGGGCGTTCCTTTTTGAGGAGATATATATTTCCCTGCTTGTCGGCGAGGGTGACAGCGCAGCCACCGCGGATAAATACGCGAAGACCTGCGCGGAGGTATTCCCGGCGATGGGATTTATCGTTTCAACGATGAGAGTCAAAAAATACAGCGTTGACGTCAATCCCGATTTCATTTACGGCAGGAGTAACGCAAGACTTCATGTCACGGTATCGGTGAGACCGCTGCGTCTTATCAACGCGTTCATCGCTCTCGGCTTCAGTCTTGTGTTTAAAGTGTTGATAAAATTCCTCAAGGGCTCAAGGGCAAAGAAGCCGGCGGCCGCAGAGGAAGTAAAAAATATTCAAAATAACAATTGAAAGGTGACAGGAAATGAAAGAACAGTCAGCATCAGGAATTCTCGGCACATCAATCGAAAAGATAAAGGATCTTGTTGATGTCAGCACAATCATCGGCGACCCCATCAGGGTCAGCGACACTCTCCAGATTATCCCCGTTTCGAGAGTAACTTACGGATTTGCTTCCGGCGGAAGCGATTTCCCCTCAAAATCAAATCAGGAGCTTTTCGGCGGCGGCGGCGGAGCCGGCATCACAATCGCTCCGGTTGCGTTCCTCGTTATCAATAACGGCAGCGTCTCGGTCAAATACATCAATGCCGCGGAAGGATCCGTCGAAAGAGTTATCGGCATGGTTCCCGACCTTGTTGATAAGGCAAGCGGAGTTATCGCTTCCTTCAAGAATAAGGACACAAGCGTTGACGCGGCGGTTGAGGAATATATGAATTCCGTTCCCGCGCAGGACGAAACAGCAGAATGATACGGGGTGTTGGCTTTGCCCGCAGATAAAATCAGATTACAGAAGTTTCTTTCCGAGGCGGGAGTAGCTTCAAGAAGAAAGTCCGAGGAGCTTATTGCCGCAGGCGCAGTCAGGGTCAATAACCGCGTTTCCAAAATAGGCGACAGCGTTGACCCGAAGCACGATACCGTTACGGTTTACGGCAAGAGAGTTGTTCAGGCGAAAAATCTTTATTATATCCTGCTCAACAAGCCGAGAGGATATGTCACGACCACCGACGACGACCTCGGAAGGAAGTGCGTGACCGAGCTCGTATCCGACATAAAGGAAAGAATCTATCCTGTCGGCCGGCTTGACAGAGTGTCGGAGGGCGCGCTTCTGCTCACCAATGACGGAGCGTTCGCGAACGCGATGATGCACCCCTCCCACCATGTGCCCAAGACTTACAGAGTTACCGTTAAATCCGATGTGACCGGAGGTCAGGTCGAGTCGCTGTCGGAAGGAATCCTTCTTGACGGGCGTATGACCGCGCCGGCGGAGGTTCACGTCATTGAAAAGACAGAAGGCAGGACCGTGCTTCAGATTGTTCTTTACGAAGGACGGAACAGGCAGATAAGGCGCATGTGCGAAGCTCTCGGTCTTGAGGTGGCGCGGCTTAAAAGAACCGCGATAGGTTCCGTAAAGCTCGGCACTCTTCCCGTGGGCAGATACAGGGATTTGACGGAGCAGGAAATCAAATCTCTTCTTGCGGCTTCCGGTCAGGAGAAAGGAAACAAATGATTAATTTCAAACCTGTTGACACGGCGGAAAATTCGGCGGGATACGCCGCTCTCGATGAGGCGGGAAACGAACTCGGAAAATGCGCGTTTTCTTATAACACGCTTGAAATGAAGTTTACCTCAATTTCGGGAAACGACGAATCCGTTGTCGAAGGTCTCGCGAGGAGCGCGATGAACTACTGCGCCAACCGCGGAGTTTATCTCGCGACGGTTACCGCCGGTATGCTCAGCCCCGCGTTTATTAAACTCGGATTTTCCGCTGATGAACTTACAAGGGAGATACCCGAAGTTCTCACATCAACCTGCTGCGGATGCGGCAGTTAAACGGAGTGATACCAATGATAAAAAGTATGACCGGTTACGGCAGGGCGCAGGGTGTCGTAAACGGCTTGAATATTACGGTTGAAATCAAAAGCGTCAACCACAGATATTTTGAATTCAGTTCCAGACTGCCGAGAAACTACGGCTTTCTGGATGAAAAGCTCAAGAGCTTCTTTATGGGAGCGATGGAGCGAGGCAAAACAGAGTGCAATGTTCAGATAGACGCGACCGAAGAACCCGATGTGGTGGTGGAGGTAAACCACCCTCTCGTCAAAAGCTATCTTGACGCGTTCAGAGAGCTCTCGGAAACCTATTCGCTTGAAAACAACATCAGGGTTTCCGACCTCATCAGAACTCCCGACGCTCTCGTCATCAGGAAACAGCCGGAGGACGAGGATAAAATCTGGGATGCCGTTAAAACGGTCGCCGCCGAGGCGCTCGGAAAATTCATAGCCATGCGCGAAGCAGAGGGCGAACGCCTCAGGGCGGATGTTCTCTCACGGCTTGACACAATTCTCGACTGTGTCGGCACGGTTGAGGAGCGCTCTCCGGAAACGGTGCGCGAATATAACGAAAAACTTCTTGCGCGTCTTCACGAAATGCTCGGTGAGGTTCATATTGATGAACAGAGGATACTCACCGAAGCGGCGATATTTGCCGATAAAATAGCCGTGGCGGAGGAAACGGTGCGTCTGCGCAGCCATATCGACCAGATGCGCGTGTTCCTTGACTCGGACACGGCGACGGGCAAGAAGATGGATTTCCTTGTTCAGGAGATGAACAGGGAGGCGAATACAATCGGCTCGAAATGCAACGATGTCGCGATAGCGGGCACGGTTGTCAATATCAAATCGGAAATAGAAAAAATCCGTGAGCAGATTCAGAATATAGAATAAGGAGCAGACATGAAACTGATAAACATCGGCTTCGGCAATATGATAAACGCGAGCCGTCTTGTGGCGATAGTCAGCCCCGACAGCGCTCCCGTCAAGAGAATCGTGCAGGAGAGCAAGGAAAAGGGAAATCTTATTGACGCGACACACGGCAGGAGAACAAGAGCGGTTATCATTACCGACAGTGACCATGTGATTCTTACCTATCTTCAGAGTGAAACTGTCGCAAACCGGATTTACGACTTCGAGGAGTCGGGGCAGGAGGATGAAGAAGATGGATGACAAGAGGGGAATCCTCATAGTTTTTTCCGGGCCGTCGGGCTGCGGAAAAGACACGGTCCTCAAAATACTTAAAGAGAATAACGACAATATCAAGGTTTCAATCTCGATGACCACGCGTGAGGTCAGGGAGGAAGAGGTTGACGGCAGGGACTATTATTTCGTTTCGGAGGAATATTTTGTCAAGAAAATCGCCGACGGCGAAATGCTTGAATATGCGCAGTACGCTGACCATTATTACGGCACGCCGAAGGCGCCTGTTGACGAGATGCTCCGTGAGGGAATAGACGTGGTCCTTGAAATAGATGTTCAGGGCGCGGAAAAAATCCGCAAAATCTATCCCGATGCCGTAACCGTGTTCCTTATGCCGCCGTCAATGAAGGCGCTTGAGGACAGACTCCGCAACAGAGGAACAGAGGACGAGGAAACTCTGATGCACCGTTTGTTTATCGCGGAGCAGGAAATCAGGAGAGCAAACGAATTCCAGTATATTGTCATCAATGACAATCTGGCGGAGGCGGTCTTTGATTTCGAAACGGTAGTCAGAGCCGAAAAGATGAAATTCTCAAGAAATAAAAATATAATCAGTGAGGTAATCAACAATGTTTAATCCCGATTTAAACGGAATTCTCCAGGACCACCTGAGCCGTTACTCGCTTGTAACGGCGACGGCAAAATTAGCAAGGGAGATAGCGGCCGAGGCAGAGGAAAACCACGAAATAATAACCGAGAAGCCCGTTACCCTTGCGCTTGACAAGATTCTCGACGGTGAATATGTCATCGTTGAGCCCGAGGAAATAAGAAATATCTGATTTGGAGTGATGATAAGTGAAATACGCAAAGGTTGCCGTTGAAGCGGCGAATTATTCCTTTGACGGTGAATTCACTTATATCATTCCGCCCGTATTCGGGGAAACCGTACGCGCGGGATGCAGAGTGACGGTTCCGTTCGGAGCGGGAAACAGGAAATCCCTCGGAATAATTTTTGAAATTACGGATACCCCGCCCGAAGATGTAAAGCGGCTTAAAAAGATTTCGGAGGTCAAGGATAATGAACCTCTGCTGAGCGACGAAATGCTCGGGCTTGCCCGCTTTATTTCCGAAAGGACTTTCTGCACCCTCTATGAGGCGGCGAAGGCGATGCTTCCCGCGGGAATAAACTACCGTATGAGCGCTCAGTACGCGGTTTCCGCCGATGCCGACGCGGACAAGGCGGCAAAACTTGAGGGAGCGGAAAAAGAGGTATTTGACTTTCTTTCCGCAAGAGGCGTGTTTGTCAGGGAGGATTTGATTTTCTCCAATCTTAAAATGAAGAAGGACAAAGGCGTTCTCGATTCTCTGCTCAGGAAGAAGCTCATAGTTTCAAACCGTGAGGCGGTCCGCAATCTCGGCGATCTTACCGCTAAAATGGTGAGACCCGTCGAAAACGGCGCGGACGTTAAAAAGCTGAGCAAAAAGCAGCAGGAAGTGCTTGACATTCTGAATGACGCGGGTTCCGCTTCCGTTAAGGAACTCTGCTATTTCACGGGTTATACACCCGCCGTCGTTAACGCGCTTGTCAAAAACGGAGCCGCTGAATTTTTCAATTGCGAGGTTGACTATTTCGCCAATGTTCCCGACGATAAAGGCGAGAGAACGCCGATTAACCTTTCGGAGGAGCAGGAGCAGGCAAAGAGGAAAATCCTCGCTCTCAAAGATTCCGGCAAACGCTCAACCGTGCTTCTTTACGGAGTTACGGGCAGCGGCAAGACCTCGGTCTATATGAGCGTTACGGATAAGGTTATAGACGAGGGCAAATCGGTTCTTCTGCTTGTCCCCGAAATCGGTCTGACTCCGCAGGCGCTTGAAATATTCTGCCGCAGATACGGAAGAAGTGTTGCCGTTTTTCATTCCGCCCTTTCACTCAGGGAAAGAAGCGAGCAGTGGAAACGGGTCAGAAAAGGCGAATGCAGTCTGATTATCGGCACGCGGAGCGCGGTTTTCGCGCCGGTCTCGAATCTCGGGCTCATCATCATTGACGAGGAGCAGGAGCATACTTATAAATCCGAGCAGACTCCGAGATACAGCGCCGCCGAGGCAGCGAAATTCAGAGCGGCTTATCACGGATGCCCGCTGATTCTTTCATCGGCAACGCCGAGAATCGAAAGTTACGCCAACGCGCTTGAAGGCAGATATGAACTCTGCCGGCTCACCTCGAGATACGGAGGCGCTCAGCTTCCCGATGTGGTGACCGTGGATATGAGAACTGCCGAAAAAATGCCGTCGTGCAGTGAAATCAGCCGTCAGTTATATGAGGCGGTAAAGGCGAATACCGAAAACGGAAAGCAGTCCATTCTGCTCATCAACCGCAGGGGCTATAACACATTCGCGGTCTGTGATGCCTGCTCGAAGGTTGTCACCTGCCCTCATTGCAGCATCTCAATGACCTATCACACGGCAAACAACCGTCTGCTTTGCCACTATTGCGGTTTCTCAATGCCTTTCACGGGCGAATGTCCGGAGTGTCATGAGCAGTCGCTGCGGTACGCCGGCTTCGGTACCCAGAAAATACAGGACGAAATCGCCGCCCTTTTCCCGCAGGCGAGAATACTCCGTATGGATGCCGACACAACCGCGGCGAAAGATTCCCACGGCAGGCTTTTCGGAGCATTTGAAAGACGGGAGTATGACATACTGATAGGTACGCAGATGGTCGCGAAAGGTCTGGACTTTCCCGATGTCACCCTTGTCGGGGTAATTTCGGTTGACCAGCAGTTTTACAATGACGATTTCCGCTCGCTCGAAAAAACATTTTCGCTTCTGACACAGGTTGTCGGCAGAAGCGGCAGAGGTCAGAGCAAAGGAATCGCAATAATTCAGACTCTTACCCCCGAAAATGAAATCATACAGACTGCCGCGGATCAGGATTACGAAAAGTTTTTCGCAACCGAAATCCGTATCCGCAAGGCGATGGTCTATCCTCCCTACTGCGATTTGTGCGTGCTCGGAATTTCGGGTGAAGACAGTATGAGAGTTCACGTCGCGTCATTGAATATAATCGACAGTATCAGACGGCTGACGGACGGAGAATTCAAGGGAGAAAAAATAATAGTTCTCGGTCCCGTGCCCGCAAGGGTTTCCAGGATCGCGGGCAGATACAGATACAGAATAATAATCAAATGCAGAAATTCAGACCGCTTCAGGTCAATGATATCGGCAATTCTTAAAGAAACGGGAACGGACGCGAAATATAAAAACGTTTCGGTCTATGCGGATATGAATCCCGATTCGATACTTTGAGGTAGCAATATGGCAATCAGAAACATAGTTAAAATAGGCGATGACATTCTTAAAAAGAAATCAAGGCCCGTCGAAAAATTCGACGAACGTCTCTGGCAGCTTCTCGACGATATGAAAGAAACAATGTATCTCGCGGAAGGTGTCGGGCTTGCCGCCGTGCAGGTCGGCGTTCTCAAAAGGGCCATTGTAATAGATTGTTCTCAGGATAAGAGCGGCTATATGGAGCTTATCAATCCCGAGATAATTGAGACAGAAGGCGAGCAGAGAGAGGTCGAGGGCTGTCTTTCGCTTCCCGGAGAGTCGGGAGTTACTCTGCGCCCGGCGGAGGTCAAGGTCAAGGCGCAGGACAGAAACGGCAACTGGTGCGTTTATAAAGGCACCGACCTTAAGGCGCGCTGCTTCTGTCACGAGATAGACCATCTTGACGGAATCGTTTTCACTGAAAGAGTAATTAAGGAGCCGGTGACGGAGCAATGAATATCGTTTTTATGGGCACACCCGATTTCGCTGTCCCCTGTCTTCAGCGTCTGATTGACGACGGGCACAGGGTAACAGGCGTATTTACCCAGCCGGACAAGCCCAAGGGGCGTCACGGAATACTTACCCCGCCGCCCGTAAAGGAACTTGC
>JAEEGL010276232.1_pt1 | contig 13942 bp, 5 predicted proteins | sample 9134231 | NCBI WGS metagenome assembly JAEEGL01 (sample SAMN16246548, study PRJNA631951) | gut metagenome | biome: gut microbiome; feature: rumen; material: fiber-attached | host: Bos | place: Iran: Karaj | collected 2018-10
CCAACAACAAAGGAGGCAACATGGAATAGGTTCTAATCTCACACAGAAATCACGGAAATCACAGTTTTGAGCGTTTCCCGTTAAACGGGAAAGCGGCGTAAGCCTAAAGGGAAAATTTCTGTGTTTTCAGTGATTTCTGTGTGACCTTTTAAAAATCAATCAGTGTGAAACTAAAAACATTAAAAGTTATGAAGAACAAGGAAATTTGGAAGTTCGCAATTCAAACAGCGATAAGTATTCTGTCAGCCATCGCAACGGCACTGGGCGTGAGCTCGTGCATGGCGTGAAAAAGGTAAAAAATGAAAGAGAGGGGATGTGCGGCTGCACATCCCCTCTTCATGATTCAGACCTTAACAGTCCTTAGAGTTATCTTGTCATCTTCTGTACGAAGGTCTGACCATTCTGGAAGGTTACCTGCTGGAAGTAAACACCTGCGGGGAACTTCTTCAAGTCGTCCTTGGTGTAGAGCTTCTGACTGCTTCCAATCGTGCGGCCACTACCGTCAATCAGGATGGTGCTCTTCACAGCCATACCTGCATGAGCCATATCGATAGCGGTGGTCTCAGCAAGCTGCAGCACATAAGGCTGAGCCATAGAGCCCTTCATGGCATCCTTCTGGAAGATATCGGCCTGCTGGAGCTGATACTCACCCTCGGCGGTCTTCACCACGTAGGTCAGCACCTCAGTATTCTCGCCACCAATGGTGAGGAAATGCTTACCGTTGCTGATAGCGGCTGTTGACAAACCACGCAACTCGGCACCGGCATAGACGCTAATCTCAGCATCCTCAACCAACTCATCGCCATTCATCACCACAGCAATCATCGTCATGTTGTCCTTGAATGAAGCATTGAGAGCGGGCGACTGAGCATTAGCTCTGCGAGCAGCATTTCTGCGACCACTGATAGCAGGTGTTGGGAAGTAGAAGGTCTTCTTGTCCAAGCTGTAGTTGTACATGTAACCATCGCCTGGCTGCATGCTGGCCAGTGTACCTACCCATGCACCTTCAGTGTAGATAGCGAAGCTTGTCTGGTTCTTCACCATGTCGCCCTCCTCAGCTACGCTGGCAAAGGCAGCATCCAGGGTGTTGCTTGACTGACAGGGATAGCCAATCCAGTTCCAACCCTTCTCCAGAGTGATGTCAACATCGGCAGGATTTGTGGGTTCGCCCACCAGCTTCTCCACGAATGGAGCGGTAGCGTTCAACTTGTACATCTTAGCATAGTCAAGGCTCACCAGGTTACCAACCCATGACATCACGCTCTGTTCACCATCAGTGATGGTCTGGATAGCGTCAGCAGCATCCTTGAAGATAACGCTGACCTTGTTCTGCTTAGGCTGTGCATAGAGTGAGAACCACTTCCATGAAGTGCGATTCAACGACAGATCCTGCTCAATCTCGTTCAGCGGTGTGAACACCACAGGCTGCTTGAATGAACCAACGGCCTTGTCGGCAGCGAATGAGTAGGCATTCTCGTCAGAGATTTCCACTGAGGGATAAACCTGACCAGTGCTTGCATCGTAGGCCTTATAGGTAAGGTCGGCCTTGTCCTTGCCATAGATGCTCAGCATCACCATGTAACTGTCGTAGCGACTGAAATACTTAGGATGAGCAACACCCACGCACTCGGTGCCACGGAAGGCAGCTACCATATCCTTGGTGTCATTGCTCTGCACACCGTCGATCTTCAGTACACCAACTACGGTCATGGTGTTCTCGCCAGGCGTAGCACTCCAATCAGGAGCATCACCCTCGCTGGTCACGGTGACATGCAGAGGCGTAGCGATATTCTGAGAACCCGTGAGATAGACGGTGGTCTCATAAGTACCGATAGGCAGACCCTCTGCCACGGTGAAGGTCAACTGACTTGTTGCCAGAGGCAGTAATGAGCCGTTCTCCTTGTTAGCGGTGAGCCACTCGGGCATGCCGCTCAGCGTCCATACCTCGCTCTCAGAACCACGGTTCTCGATAGTAGCGGTGAAGGTAGCCTCCTCGGCACCAGTCTTCGTGACGTCGAGCTCGCTCTCCTGCCAACGCAGGTTGTTCTGCTGCACATACACGCTCCAAGTGATAGGATCAGCACTGTTGCCGTTGATATCCTTCACGTTCTTGGCGGTGATATAGATGTTGCAGCCCTCCATCTTAGCAGGCAGTTCCTCAAGGTTCACCTTGATCTGACGCTCGCTGGCCACGAACGAGAACTGGACGTTCTCAAGGGCAGGAGCCAGTTTCAGGGCAGCAGTGTTCTGAGAGTTGAGAGTTGAAAGTTCTTCGCCGAGCGGAGAGTTGAGAGTTGTTCCACTTTCAGCGTAGAAGCTCAGTTCGCCAGCCTGCTTAGCAGTAGCATCAGCCAGTGTAGCGGTAGAGACAATCTGGTTGTAGCTGTCAAGACCGAAGCTCTCCATGGGGTAGTAGCCCACCAGACCAGCCTCATCGGCCTTCACGCGGTTGTACATATTATTCTTGATGACATCAGCCGTGCGACGACCCTTCCAAATACGTACCTCGTCGATAGCACCCTTCAGCATCTGATCGTAGATATAGAGGCCCTGACCGTCGACACTGGTGCGATGAGCACCCAGCATCAGCTTGTCGCCATAGAGGGCAGGCATAGCCGAAGCAGCCAGTTGCTTGCACTGCTGACCATCCACATAGATGATACCAGAACCGTTGCTGCTCTTCAGCACGTTCAGGGCTACATGGTGCCACTGACCGTCATTAAGGGAAGAGTGAATAGTGTAAAGTGAAGAATTTGCTTCTGCACTACCATTATTCAACTCCAACTCAAGTTCGCCCTGTGCGTTCAGGCGCAGATCCATGACCTGTGTGCTCAGGATAGAGGCCACACCATTCTGGGTCTCGTCGGCCTTGAACCAAGCCTCAACGAGGTAGTCGTCAGAAGACTTAGTATTCAGGGCACCGATATTGGCAGCAGCAGCCTGCGTGCCGTCGAGTGTCAGTGCGAAGTTGTCGCCATTGATCCACCAAGCATTGGTGCTGGGCAGCGTCATGTTACGACTGCGAGCCTTGTCGGTAGCCACGTTGCCATGACCCTCGTTCAACTGCCAGTAGCCAATCAAGCCGCTGGTGAACTGGCTCTTCGTGGTGTACATATCAGCCTGAGCCTGTGCCATAGAACGACTGTCGTTCCAGATAGCCAGCTCCTGCACCTTGGCAGTGAGGTCGTTACCACCCACGCTGACAGGACCATTACCCTCGTAGGCAGGCATATCAGCACCGCTCAACAGAGATACGGTCTCAGCATCCTTGGCATAGCCGGCACTGACAGTGCTGGTCTGTGCGTCGTAGCTGACGTTCAGATACATCCATTTGCCAGTAGGCATCGACACCGTCGATGTTACCTTCTGATCATTCACAGCCACAGCGAGCTTACCATCCTCGATGGCTACGGTGAAGTGATTATCGTTGGTGCCGTGCATCAGCAGCTGACCATCAGTGCTGTAGTTCACCCACATGCTTGCGGCGAACGACTTACCGCTGAGGTCCATGGTGCCCTGGGTCTTGGCCACATTGTTGCCCGTGAGACTCAGTGCCACATCGTGAGCCACCTCGCCCTCGTTGAGAATACCCACTACATCGAAGTTGTTGGGCTTAGACAGGATGCCACCCTTGATATCCTCGTTGAAGGTAATCAGCAGGTCGTCGGCACCAGTCAGGATACCGCTGGCAGGACTTGGCGTAGCCATCAGCATAGGACGAGTCATATCGCGTACAATCTCGATTTCCTCGCTCTCGTTGTTCACCTCTACACCACCCTGCATACATACCGTGATAGCACGGAAGACGTAGGTCTGGTCATTGAAGTCACTGCCACGCAGATCAATCACATAGTTCAACTTGTTGGTGCCCTCAAGCGCAGGCAGCAGCATCAAGTTAGGATCGGACTTCACGCGCAGAGTATCCTTAGTGTACTCCTGCAAGGTCTTGAAGTCGGCATCGTTCAAGCCCTTATACTGCAGACGGACAGCGCGGAGCGACTGCATAGAGTAGTTATAGCCACTGATTGAGAGTGTCTGAGCAGTCTCTGTATCGGTGTTGACAAGTGAGTGTGTAGAAGCCAGTTTGATGTCTGAACATGCAGGCTGGTAGTACACAGAAATTGTCGTTGTATCAGCAATCTCGGGGAATACGCCCGTGTTGTCCTTCTGACACTGAGAAGCAATACGGATCTGAATGTCGGGATAGTTCATCACATCGGAGTTAGACTGCTCTACAGTGAAGGTCTTGGTCATGGTCTCACCAGCCTTCACCATGATAGAGCGACCAGTGGTGATGTTCAGACCGTCCATCTTAACAACCAGACCATCGGGGTTAGACTCGGGAACGACATTGATATCGTACCAACCATCCTCGCCAGTATCACTGTTGTTGCGGATATATGCCTGGAACACACCTGAGCCACCAGAAGGAATACCAGTGAGCAACTGGGTGCGAGCCTCAATCTCAGGCTTCTCAATCTGTACGGTCTTCTCAGAGATAATGAATCCAGGTTCATAGTACTTCGTCACAACCTCATCCTCGTAGGGGCAAGAAGTAGCACCACCACGGGTATAGAAGACAGGTCCGAAATTATCGGGAGCTTCAAACACATCAACAGAGAGGTAGTCATCATCACCTGACTCAGCAATCGTAAAGCTGAAGCCAGTGCTCTTCTCGTCGGTATTTACATAGGTTGTAGAAGCCGTCTGGTTGCTATAGATCTCGTATTTCATCTCGAAACCATTACCATCCTGATCCATCTTGGCACCATCAGAGAACAGACACTGTGTCTCCTCGGTGAACTCGAATGAATGGGCATCCACATCATTCTCCTCGGTAGCACGGGTGAAGGTGCCGCCAGCATCAATCGTATAGTTGTCGATGAGGTATTCGTCACGATCCTTGATAGCAAGAACCTTGGCCTCCTCATTACGTTTCAACTGATTGATCCATCCTCTGATCTGTTCGTTATAGAACTGCACCATATCCTGATAAATCTCACCAGAGGTCTTCCAGTCTTCAGGCAGAATCATCCAGTATGAAGGACCACGGAAGATACCATCAGAATCGCTACCCTTAGCCATATCCTTGGCCTGCAAGCCCCATACAGTCTTGTCGGAGTTGTTGGTAGCGAACTTCTCGTCGGTCTTCTGCAGGGTGGTTACGTAGATAGGATTCTCGCCCTTGGCAGGATGAGCCACAGTTGTGGGGTCGCTGACAACGATAAGCAAGCTATCACGCAGCTTCTCGTAGTCGGGAATCAGGCGGTTCTCAATATAGTTCTGAGAATGCGTGAAGGTGGTACCGAACTGCTCGCCGGTAGAGAAGCCATCCTCCATCACCAGTTCATAGACAGGATTGGTTGCTGTAGAAGTGGCCTCGTTTTTCTTCACCTTCACAATGTGACAGGCACCGAAGATGGTGTTCTTTGACACACCGACGAACAGGTCGCCAGGAGCACCAACGAAGTCGGGCTCGGTGCTGGTAGAGATATCTTCGTTCAGCACCGTGGTGTGTGACCAAGAGTTATTGGTACCTACGCTAGCGCTGGCCTCGAACGAGCCACCAGTCTGACCACTGAGGTTGGTCTCAGAAATCACGGCAACGCCTACACCGTTGGCAGTCTTGATCTGCATAGCAGCATTGACAAAGGCTTCCATCTTGCCACCAGCCTTGACAGTAACGCTCAATGTACCCTCATCAGTATGAGTAGTACCCTTTGAGTAGGTAGCACTAGAACCTGTGCCTGGGGGGTCACGCAGCACCATCAGCACCTGGTCGGGTGCCTGAGTGGTGAAGTTATTTCCAGTAGAGATAGCACCTAGAACGATCACCTTGAAGTCGCCATTGTGCTCCCAAGGTATCATGACGCCATTATCTTCGAAGGCAATAGAGATGCCACGTGTGTAAGGCGACTGGATATTAGGCAGACCAGCAGTGAAAGAATAGACCAGATAACCCAGTGAGTCGAGTTCGAACTCTTTCTCGTTACCTTCAACAACAGAACCATCTTCCAGACTGACGCTGACGCCAGTAGCATACTGGTTCTCAATCTTCACGGTCTTGTTGGCCAGAGGAACAAGATCAACATCGATAGGAGCGTTTACGTCCTTGTTCTCATAACGCTCGAAAGCATGGAGCACATAGGTATAGTTGCCCATCTCCTGATAGACAGGATAGCCAAAGGTGTAGTTCACTTTCTTATCTGCAACGGTATAGAGATCCACCTTGGCCTCCTTACCATCCAGGCCCTTCACCGTGATGCTCTTGTCACCGAATGAGCCGTCCTCATGTTCAGTGAGTTCGATGATACTCTTGCTCTTATACTCAATCTTAGCGCTTGCCACATACTTGAACTCCTGATCTGTGCCAGCGAGCGTGTCGGTGGTCTCACGCTGTGGGTTGGTAGCGTCGATATCAGGCAGTGAGGTGAAGGTGATGTCCTTGTTAGAAGGAATCTCGATGCTCTCCACCGTGTACTTCAGAGGCAGCAGCTCTGCAGCCCACTCACCAGAGAAGGGGTCGGTCTCAATCGTTATCTTGTTCTTGCCGGCCTGTACATAAGCCTCACTCTCCACAAGAACCGTTGAGCGATCGAATGTGCGTTTCTGACTGCTCTGATTCCAGCTGACAGTGTTACCAACCTTCTTTTCTTCTGCGTTGATATATGTCTTATCGCTATTGGCGTAGGTCAGTGTCAACTTAGCCTTACCAATATTAGCAACACTCTGACGCATACCGAGAGGCTTGTCGTACTCGATGTCTCCACCAGCCACACGACCAGCTACGGTTACACGGGTATTGTCATAGAACGTAAGTCCTGACACTGCTTCCTCAAATGTATGGCGGTAACCCACACTGTCGGGATCATCAGGATAACGACCATTGTTCACGAAAGTGTGTCCGCTCTTCTTCACCTGGATGAAGTGGTCACCAATAGGTACATCGACCTTAAACTCACCACTGGCATTTGTCTTGATAGCCTCGCCGTCCTTAGCAGCCAGGTTACCGTCAACATAGATCATAGCATCCTCCACGGGAATGGTGGTGCCATCGAAATAAACAACACCCGAAACGGGGAACGAGCTGACATCCTCGAAGTTAACACCGCTGTAAGAGAGTGAGTTCAGGTTGAAGAAACGACTCTCGTTATTGGGGTTGAACTTGTGAACACCCAGTGTTGGGGTGATGGTATAACTGGTACCTTCACCAGAGAAGGGGATACCACGCAGCATGTAGTTACCATCCTTGTCGGTATAGGTCATCAGACTCAGCTGCTCATCGCTGGGCACCACGTTCTGCTCACTCTTAGCAGCCACCTTGGCCGTTGCATGGTGACCATTGCTCACACCGTTCTGCTTACTGAAGTCGTAGGCAATAGTCTGGTTCTCAAGTCCCTCGTCGAACGGATAGTACACCTGCAAGCCTTCTTCCGAGCCATTCAGGGTGTGGTTGTAATTCTTCTGTACCTCCTCTGCCGTCAAAGCACGGTTGAAGAAACGGAACTCGTCGACATAACCTTCAAAATGCTTGGCGAAATTGAATGCGCCAGAGTTGGCGATGGCAATATTGTTTACTTTTTCAGAGCTGGCCCAGTTGATAGCATAAGCATTGCTCGTCTCACGCTCTTCGAATATGGTCTTTTTATCATCGTACCTGGTCACAAATACCTTGGTCACCTTGCCACTATGTGTCACTGTGATGTGGCTCCACTTGTTGGCAGGGATGTAGGTATTCGTAGAACAGTAACGGGTACCACCATCTACGTAGGTACCAATCTGATAGACCTTCGAACTACTGTTATACTTCAGATAGATACTGAAGGCATTTTTTACATCAACGAGCAGATACTCACCACCGTTGACGGTCATCTTAGAGTTATCGGGGTTTACCCACAGCTGATAGGTGAAGGCGCCCTGCATCAACTCACGCAGATAGACAGAGTCCATGACGCAGTTCATACCTGCACCTGAACCCAAGAACTTCAGTGAGCGATTGCTCTTCACGGCATCGCCATCAGCATTGGTTGAGCTCAACGTAACCTTGGCGCCCTCGACAGCTGTACCGGAACCATAGGTGATACGTCCGCTCACCACACCTGTGGCTAAGCAGAAGCCATCGGTTTCCATGGCCGAACCTTCAAAACGCTTACCCTGATAGATATCAAAGATCTTCAGACGATACTCGTTGAACGAACCAGGCTGGGCAGTGTTGTCGTCATAGCTGTAATTGCTGGAAGTACCAGAGGTGGTATAGATGTCGGCCCAGAGGTTCTCGTTGGTGCTGCCCAAGGGACGGCGCTGGAGCGTGAAATAAGCGGGCTCCGTACCTACCTGGTTTACTGTCCACGTGAGTTTCACCGATGTATTATAGTTACCACGTGAGGCACTAAAGCCTGTCAGAGAAGAACCTGTGGTCACAGTAGCCGTCTTAGGACTACTCTCGAAGTCATTGTCCTGCACGTTGATCTTCACACGATACTGATAAGGATGGTGGGTCTGCAGATTGGCATCGGTATAGCTACCATCGGTCGTTGAAGAACTGGTGATGTTGTCTGTACGCAGGTCTTTCCACGTCTTACCATCGTCATCACTACGCTGAACATACAGTTTATAGCTTTTAGTGTTGCTGGCATCCTGTATGGGGTTGTGGCTCCATGAGAAAGTAATCTTGCCATCTTTTACCTCTGTCTTCAAGTTGGAGAAGGCAAAGTCACGATTCAGCTGATAACGTACATACCAGCTCAGTCCAGAGGCTTCGCTCTCGTGTCCTATATCCCAGCCCTTAGGCTCATAGCACACAGTATAGGTATATGTGGTGCCGTAGACAAGGTCACCCTTCCTGTCGGTATACGTATAGGTGCCGTTGGGCACGTCGTCCAGTCTTACCTGTGAAGAGCCATCGCCCGTTTTCTTACGGAAGATAACCCACTTACCATCGGTGGCCGTTTTACTATTGTATTCGTCACGTGCCCAGGTAATCGTTACACTCTTGTCGTAAGTGTTATAGGAAGAAACCGTAATATCCTTAGGTTTTGGCTGACCAGGAATAGTGATAGCATCATAGTCCTTGTCAAAGCGAACGACATTCGTTTTCCCCCAGGTAGAAACGGAACCATTGTTCTTATAGTACTCAAAACGCGGATAAATCGTCACTGGGGTGTAGTTGTCGCTTACATCGAACGAGCCGCTTGAAGTGTAGGTAGCGTATGCATAGGAAGGATTTTTCCACTTGTTCGCGTTGTCTTCCTTGTACAAAATGGTCTGATTACTCCATCCCGAATAGCTGCTTGAGACACCGGGATAGGTAAATTCAATCTTATTATTGCTACGCTTGAAGTTGCTGATGGTAATAGAAGGCATTGACACCGACGGGGCATTGGTGGTGAAAATCTTATCAGTAACTGAGCGACCAGTACCATTATTATAATGCCAGTAGCCTTTGATACCAATGGCCCACGTCTTGTCCTTGTAGTTGCGCTCGAAACATACGTCGCACTCCATATAGAAGTCATCGCCCGACCTGTAAGGGTTACCAAGAGTCACATAGACATCTGTCACGCCAGAAATATTACAATCTTTTGTTATGACAGTCTTACCTCCATAATTCTTGACAAAGGTCTTGACCTTTCCTTCATCGCTAGTGCCGATTGCGTAGGCGAGATCATTCAGTTTACAAATAGAAGATCCGTCAACGGTCAGATAGGTTGACTGTCCCCATTCGTAGTTGTCGCCTTTCAGGTTGAAGAACTTGAAATCGAACTTGTAATGAAGAGTGCCAGAGATGTCAACCGTCACTGACTTGTTCTTGTACTCTGGCTCGACATCAGCGGAAGCGCTGGCCGACCAGCCAATCAACAGGACTAACAGCCATAGGCGTATGAGGCCCAGCGGCTTTAGCCGTTCATGCAGCCGTGCACCTATCGGCACCAGCTGCCTTTTGAATAACAATTTGTTTTTTTCCATACTTAAAATGGGGTGTTTAATGGTTTATTGTTAATTTATATCTCATTTCACAGGAAATCTTCCTCATCAGCCTCGTCGCACCACACATCGTCCTGCAAGCGGGAACCTGGTACCTGCGTGCCTTCATCATCAATACCGCCATAGGGTATCTCATCATTCCACACACGGGAATTGCAAAGGAAACCCATAGCCTCTGCGTTTACGAAGTCGATAACAGGTGAAATATATGTCTTCTTTTTCATCATAGCTCTATTTCCTTATGATAAATTTATGTCCTCCGCTGATATAAAGGCCTTTTGAGGGATGGGATACGCTACGGCCTTGTAGATCGTAGATACGATGGTTGACAGGAATCTCATGATTCACATTACTGATGCCTGTCGTTTCATCTTCCAGAATGTTAATCATGATTCGTGTGTCGGCATTCTTAGCCTCGGGCAACACGTCATAGAAATCGAAATAGGCACGGTAGCCCATCATCGGCGTCTTGCCAGCAGAATACCAGAACTTTCCGCCACTGAGGAACAGGCACTCGCCAGGCACGATAAAGCCATCGACATAATTACCGATGAAACTATTATAAAGATAACGATAGGGGTCTTTCTTCGTACCAGAGCCAAGGCGGAATTCATCACAATCCACCGCAGCCTCTTCGTCATCCTGAAGGGCGATGATATCCACATCGTCGATTTCAAGTGATGTGATATCTTCGCGAACCTTTATTATATAAGGATGATTGGCTTCAATGGCTGAAGCTGCAGAGAAATTCACCTTGATACTGCTGGCTGTTTCTTCATCAGCCTCGTAAGTCACGTCGCAGCCAGTGAAGTCGCAGAGTCTCCATCCCTGTCCAAAGACATCGTCCATCTTGTTAGCAGGAACAGCAAAAGGCAGACAAATGGTGCCCCATTCGTTGCCATTGATGGTGCGCTTCAAAGTGACATCAGCACCAACCCGCCCAATAGGTGGCGTCGTAGCTTTCTCGTCAAGAACCGTGCGACCAGGAATGATGAGCAGGAAAGGCTGTGAGGGAGTGCCTACCTGATCATTGGTCTGAAACTCTACCGTGGTGTTGGGTATATCAACGATGGTAGGGTTTTGGAAGTCGTCACCATAGACAACTTTGAAGTGGAATATGTCACCCTCGGTACCTCTGATGGTAAGCACGCTAAGATTGTTGTCCTTAGGCAGACTACGTCCGCAATGGCGCAATTCATCGTTCTGGTCATAGACAGCAATCTCGTAGCTGGGCACTCGTGAACCATTGGCATCAACGAGGCGCACATCACAGAGGTAATACATGGCATTTGGCCACGTTGAAGTGGGCTGCTGCCAGTCTGGAAAGTAGGTGGGACGATCATAGAACGTGTCGTACTTTCCGTTCGCATCCGGCTGGGAATCCCAAGCGTGTGCCTGAATGTCACACAAAAGAAGTGACATGCAGGCAAACAACATACGAAAGCTAAAGAATCTGTTTTGTTTCATTATTATATTGTTTTTTTTGCATAAAAATCATAGTTTTTCGGCATCTTCAGTGGCATAGGTAGCCGCTTCGATGGCATTACCATACTCTGTCAGGGAGTAGAAAATATAGCAATAGACCGCGATACCCATGCAGAGCAATACGGTATAGGGGGTAATCTGATGGGGAAAAGCAGCAGTGACCACGATGCTGCCAATGCCAAAAAGCACGATGAAATGGCAGGAAATGACAAAAGAGTGGTGACCGTTCAGTACGGTACGCTTAGCCTCAGGGGTCCACCATTTGGGTGCCTTTTCATCGGTAGGCATCCGCAACAGGTTACGTCGCACCTGAAAATAGGTGCGGTAGAAGATAAAGGTAATTAAACTGGCATGGAAGAAGAAGACGAAAAATGCATAATTCATCATGCATAATTCATCAGTGACTACAGCTGACCAGTAACTGGCAAGACCTACCAATAATATAATAAGGTCGCGAAGGACTACCTTCCTCGTGAGATAGTTGGGGTGCATCAGCGAGGTGTGGCTCCATCCGAAGAGCACTCCGCCGATATGGAAATAGCTCACCGAGAGGGCAGAGGCTGCTGCAGGCCATGAGGTGCGCCACTCAAAATGAGCATGCAACGCAAAGCCGATGGCAAAGATGACATAGCAGAGTGCAACCAACTGGCGGGCTCGGCGATAGACTTCATAATAGCGGAACCAGATATTATTGTATAGCAGCACGAAGGCTATCAAGAAATTGATGCCGGCTGCCAACAGAAGGATGATATGATACAATTCGTGTGCCATTAAAGTTTATGGTTGACTGAAACCTTTAAAATTTCGGCGGCAAAGATAGGGAGTTTATTTGAAATAAGGTGTTAAAAATTCCACAATGGTGTTAGAAATTCCACAATAAGGTGTTTAAATTACGCGAATTTTAACACCTAAATGAGCTATTTTGTTCAATTTTTAGTAATTTTGCACACAGAAATGGAATTGATGCAATTTTCTGCCGTCGTATTGCTGACGCTACTCACGCTGAAGCTTTTGCTCCTGCCAAAGAAGGTGGGAGTGAATCCTGCCGTGGGAAATGCACGTTGGCTGATGACTGCAGGCATCATCTTACTAGACATCCAGTTTCTGTTGCAATATTCATTAGGTTTGCGCGCCATGGGCGTGACTCAGGCCGTATTGGTGAACCTGCTATTTTTTATTCCCTGTAGTTGGTCTATCTCGTTGTCGGTACTCTATCTGCAACGCCGAGGGAATGTTGCCACACTTGAAAAATGGTTAGGAGGCGCCGTGTGGATGACGACACTGCTACTACTGGGTATTGCCGCTTATACTGACGGACAGCCATTGTTCAGCGATACGCCAGAACTACACCAGGCAGAGGTGGTATCGTCTGTGCTCTACCTCCTGCTGCAGGGGCACTACAGTTGGCGACACCTGAAGAACCTGCGCTCTATGCGGATAGCTCTGCAGAACTACTATGATCGCGACATGGACGGTATGCTGCTATGGATGCGGCTTAGTATCCTGGTGCTGATGGTGCTGGCCATAATGGTGCCACTGCTCATCTTTGTAGAGAGCAAAGGGCTGGCGGTGTTTGGCATCCTTTTCTTTGTGGGTATCTTCTATCTGGTTGACAGTTTCTCGAACTATGTGGTCAGTTCGGCACCCAAACGGATGCAAGAGGCCGAGGATAGCGAGATGAATATAGAGGAAGACAGCAAGGGAAAGGACAGCAAAAAGGAAGAAGAGATAGACATCCAACTTTCCAACTCCACTGACTATCTTATCTCGAAATGGATTGAAGATGGCGGATTCCTGCAGTTAGGAATGAAACTGCCTAACGCAGCAGAAGCTATCGGCATACCGAAATATCTTCTCTCTACATGGCTCAAACAACAGGGACATACTTATGCCAATTGGATAACCAGTCTGCGAATCGAAGAGGCTAAGCGCACGCTATGCGAGCATCCCGACTGGACCAATGAAGCTGTGGCCCTGCACTGCGGATTTAATGATCGCAGCTATTTCCAAACGGTGTTTAAAAGGGAGACGGGCATGACGCCTAATGATTTCCAGGAAACACTAAATCAACAATAACAAACTGCAACAAATAAAAAAAGAAGGCTCCCAAACAAATTCAGGAGCCTTCTTCATAGTATATATAAAGTATTGTATTAGTTCTTGTTGGCCTTCTTACGCTGGTCGTGATCGAGGATAGCCTTGCGGATACGCATAGACTTAGGTGTTACCTCTACCAGCTCATCTTCCTTGATATACTCAAGGCATTCCTCCAGAGACATGATAACCTTTGGAATGATACGGGCCTTATCATCGGTACCAGAGGCACGCACGTTGGTGAGCTGCTTAGCCTTGCAGACGTTAACCACGAGATCATTGTCGTGAACATGTTCACCCACAACCTGACCCATATAGACATCCTCACCTGGATCGATGAAGAATTTACCGCGATCCTGCAGCTTATCAATAGCATAAG
>JAEEGL010345248.1_pt1 | contig 13942 bp, 13 predicted proteins | sample 9134231 | NCBI WGS metagenome assembly JAEEGL01 (sample SAMN16246548, study PRJNA631951) | gut metagenome | biome: gut microbiome; feature: rumen; material: fiber-attached | host: Bos | place: Iran: Karaj | collected 2018-10
AATAGAAGGAGTATTATAATAAACAAAGATATTTCTCTATTTGTCATAACATCACCTCCTTTACTCGGTAAAGGAGTGCGCCCTAACAGTAACTAATACTGCATTTCTAAATGTATCCGTTTTGTTAGTATATTTATTATCAAACAATATTCAATACATTCGACAAATGATTACAAAAAAACTAGCTTAAAGCTAGTTTTATTATCCTTGATATTCATCTATTAGTCTTTTATGTATTCCTGGTTCTACTATATTAATAGCATTAATAGCGTTTTCTAAAGATACTTTAAAGTTTCCTTTAAAGAAAGCATTTTCTGCTTTAGCTAAACCAAAATCAACATCTTTATTTACTGGACGATATCTATTACCATAAACAATTGCAGTTTCAGCCATCTTTGCAGTCTTAACTGTTTCATTAGTTGTATTATAAACTTTAAGTACTAGATCCCTTGCTGTATCTACTCTCATATTAAGTGTCTTTATAGATATAGGTCTTTTATCAAGTTCTTTAACCATTTCATTAATAGCTAAAGTAGCTTCAGAAAGTTCTACATAATAATTCTTAGGAACTACTGGAAGTTTAAATCCATTAATCTTATCTTTAGCTTTAGTTAAAATACCTTTAATTTCAACTAATTGTTCTCTTGCTCTTTGTTCATCTTCTTTAAGCCCACCAAGACTCTTTAGTGCATGATGTAATTGGTCTTCTACTTTAGTTAGTTTAGTATTTAAGTTTTCCATATCTTTGGCAAGATGTGAATAACTAGCACTATTATTACGATGTCTTCCAATACATTTATCATAACTTGTTCTAATTTCTACTAAATCTTGTTTTATCTCATCAATAATCTTAACATCATCATCAGTAAGATCGTAACTATATTTAATATCATCTATTTTACGAAGTAAATCATTATTAATCTTTTCTAGTTTAGTGACTTTTAAGATAATGCTTCTAGTAAAATCTTCAAATACTTTTTTGGCTAATTTTTCTTTATCAAAGTCATAATATAAAGATTCAAAGTAATCTAAGATTGTCTTAAGTTCAAATACAGAATCTTCAACATTTAAAACATTTAATCTTTGAAAGATATCAGCTATCTTTTTATTAGCTTCGGTAATATTATAATCAATATTCAAATAATCTAAGTTATATCCCTCTTTAATCATTTTAGAACTTATTAAACTTATATCTTCTATTCTTTTAGGAATAATACTTTTACCCATTAAAATAATACTAGGAGCTTCATTAATAACTATTTTTAAGTTACCAACAATATCATCAATACCTTTTACTATTCTTCCTACTTCTTGATATGAGTTATTATCCATAGCTATTTCAAATGCACTAAATAATTTATCAATATTTTCTATTTGTAAATCGATTGGACTAGCAATCATTTCATAATCAGAAGCATTATTGTGATAAGTACTTAATACTTCACGATATACTGATTTTAGTTTTGTAATAGATTCTCTATTCTTTTCTTCACTTAATGTTATTTCTCTTATTTCATCAAGTAAGAAATTAGCTTTTGTTTTTATATAAGATATCTCAAGTTCAACAGAAGCAAGCCTATTTTTTAATTCTTTATAATCTTTCTTATTAAAGACATCTTCTACTTCGATTAATAAATCATTTATTCTAGGAAGATCTTCTTCTTTTATATCATTAAATCTTTTTTGCCAGTTGTTTAATTTTTCTTGTAAAATGTCATTATTAATTAAAGCTTCGACTTTATTTAGTTCAGTAACTATATTAGCACCTAGGATAAGATTTTTTTCTCTTTCTAGTTCACCTATTGCTTCACCGAATTTTTTTCTATTTCTACGGTTGATAAAATTAAGAGCTAAAACAATTAAGCCCATAGTAACTAAATAAATTAACACACCTAATGATATAATCATCGTTTTACTCATATTACCATCCCATATCATAATAATTTTATCATGTTTGGAAAGTATTTTAAAGTATTATTTTATTCTTGTACTTATTTTTATTTTATTATATAATTATACATAGAATAAGAAGGTGATTGGATGTTTCGTGAATTTGACTTTGAAAATAGACCTATCGTTGAAATAGTTGACGAAATATTAGCTGATGCCAATAAGCTAGGTGCATCAGATATTCACTTTGATCCAACACCTGACTCTTTAAATATTCGTGTTAGAATTGATGGCGAACTTAGAGAGTATACTAAAGTTCCAGATGCTGTTAAGAAAAACTTACTTACTAGAGTTAAAATTATCTCTGGTATGAATATAACTGAAACTAGACTTCCTCAAGATGGTGCTATTAAAGGTAGTATTGATACTTATGCCGTAGACATGCGTGTGTCTTCCCTACCTATCGTTGATGGAGAAAAAATAGTTATTCGTCTTTTAGATTATTCTAAAAGTATGGAAGGATTAGAAAACTTACAGTTTTCACCTACTAACTTAGAAAAGATTATTCAAGGCATTAATGCTCCAAATGGAATTATTTTAGTTACCGGTGCTACTGGTTCTGGTAAATCAACTACTGTATATTCTATATTGCAAAGATTAAATGACGTTAAAACTAATATAATTACTGTTGAAGACCCAGTAGAGATGAAAATATCCGGAATAAACCAGGTTCAAGTTATGAGTGAAATTGGACTTACATTCGGTGCCGCACTACGTAGTATCTTACGTCAAGACCCAGACACTATTATGATTGGAGAGATTCGTGATGATGAAACAGCAAGAATTGCTGTTAGAGCATCAATAACTGGACACTTAGTATTATCTACTATCCACACCAATAATGCCTTAACTACTATTGAAAGACTTTTGGATATGGAAGTTGAAAGATACTTATTAGGTTCTGCATTAAATACTATTGTAGCTCAAAGATTAGCTAAAAAGCTTTGTACTAAATGTCGAAAAGAAGTTACTCCAACGGAATATCAAAAAAGAATATTTAAAAAAGTATTAAATAAAGATGTTGATAAAATATATGAACCAAATGGTTGTAGTGAATGCTTTGAAGGTTATAAAGGCCGTATAGGAATTCATGAAGTGTTGTCTTTAGATCAAGAAATAAGAGATGCTATCATTGGTAATTCATCTAAACAAGAATTAAGAGAATTAGTCTATAAAGACGGTAAAACCATAACGATGTTTGCTGATGGTCTTGAAAAAGTTGTACAAGGAGATACATCTTTTGAAGAAATTCTAAGCTTAATTGATATTACTGAAGACATTGATGAAAATGATAAAGAATTAAAAGATGCTATCTTAGGAGTAGAAAATGCAGAAACATTAGATGATGGTGAAGCTGCTATATTTGATACTAATAACGAAAGTACTCCTCCAGTTGATAGTTTAGAAGAAGTTATAGAAACAGAAGAAAGCATTGATACATTATAGTATCAATGCTTTTTATTTTTCTCCTTCTTCTAACATGGTTGTTATAAATATACCATAGCCACCTGTTACATCATCCACTTTAACATGGGTTATTGCTCCAATTATTTTATTGTTTTGAATAATAGGACTACCACTCATTCCTTGAACAATACCACCAGTTTTAGATAGTAATTCTTTATCTATTATTTTAAAAGTAATATTTTTAGTTTTAGAATTATCATTTATATTAGTTATTTCAATATTATATTTTTTTATATCTTGGTCATTTAAAACAGTATATATTTCTGCAGGGCCTATTTTTATTTCATTTGGATTTGCTACTTTTAATAATTCTTTATTTGGAAGATTGTAAGTATAGTTTCCATATACACCAACTTTGGTATTCTTTTTTATATCTCCATACACCTTATTAAAATTAAAAACTGAATTCTTACTTCCCGGATTTCCATCATAACTTTTAGTTATGGAAGTTATTTTATTTTCAAATATCTCCCCTTCTTTTATTTCAATAATACTATTTGTGTTACTATCTATTATTTCATGACCTAAAGCACCATATATTTTAGTTTCTGGATCAATATAAGATAATGTTCCACAACCTGATGTAGTATCTTTAACATATAATCCAGTTTTATAAATAGAATTATCTAATACTAAAGAAATTGTTCCTTTATATTCTTTGTTATTACGACGGTACTTTATGTTTATTGCTTTTTTATCTTTATATTTCTCAATTAGATTAGTTAAATCATCCAAAGAAGTAACTAAATTATCTTCTACCATAGTTATATAATCTCCTACTTTTAAAGGGCTCTTATTATATTTACCTTTTATCTTATAAAAACCTGTTACTAAAACGCCATTACTTTTTATAGATATACCTAAAGTATCTCCTCCAGGTATAATATAATTTGAATAAGCCATGGTAGATATTGGTAGGATAAACAAACTTATAAGAAGCACATATAATCTTTTCATCTTATCACCTTTTATTATTATGGATAATTAAAAACAAAATAAAAAGGTAATAATTGGATTATTACCTTTATTATTTCCATTGACCGACAACATGTCCAAATGGATCTCCACCATTTGGAGCAAATCCATCGAAAACATATTTTGATCCAGAAGATGCATATATTACAGTTTCACCTGGAATATAATTATTTCTATTTTCAATACTTTCACCAGTATACGTTACTCCATTAGTAACTATCTTACTAACATCACGATATACATGACCATTTGATTTATAATCATATATGCAATCATGTTCTATGACATTTTGTGGTAAATATCTATTTCCGTTACCTAATACATCTCTAGCTAAATCAACATATGCTTGTGGAACATTAGGATTTGAAGGGATCTCTCCACGCTTAACTGGTCCATAAAAGGAATTTGATCCACTAAATACATAGCTGTAAACATCAGATTTACCACGATTTTCAGTTAAATTAGCCATTTGTGATAATTCGATTTTTGCACCTTCTAAAGATCCTTGCTCGATATAAGCTAGATATGCTAATCTTCTTATTTCATATTCAGATAATTCATAACTTTTTCCATGATAACAAGGTTCACTTGTATCTATGACATTTCCGTTAACATATTTAATTTGGCCATTGGCACTATTATTGCTATGGTTATTGTTATTATTATTTGAGTTAGATGGTGCTGGTGAAGCGTCATTTTTGCTATCGCTTCCAGTTCCACTATTACTATTGTTAGAATTATTGTTTTGAGTAGCTGCAGCAGCTCCTCCCATACCCAATAATTCATTTACTCTTTTTTGAACTTCCTCATATCTATCGCCAAGTTCATCTTTTCTGGCTTGCCCATTACCAAATTTTCCATTTATAACATCTTGCGCTAACTCATCTATACTTTTATCATCTACACTATTACTTGGCTTTTGTTCAACTTGAGGATCTGGTGCTGGCGTTTGCTCTTGTGGTTTTTCTTCAGGCTTTTCTTCGGCTTGTTCCGGTTCTACTGGCGCTTCAGCTAAATCTTCTTGTGTAGGTGTTTGAGCTTGAGCTGGTTTCTGATCTTCAGCTGGCGGAGCTGAAACTTCCGGCTTTGGTTCTTCTGCTGGTGCAGGTGCTACCGGTTCTGTTGTTGGTACTACATTATCAGGAATATCATCAAAAATATGATATTGTTGCAAAGCAGACTGAAATGATTCACTTTGAAAAATATCAACAACATCTGGTACAACAACATGTTCATCATAATTATATGTTGATCCACCAACTGCTGTGTTTTCGGTTTTATCAAATATAGAAACACTAGCTGAAGTAGTAGAGCCATAAGTCTTTACATCAACATTATTATTACCATTTAAATTTGGTTTTACTATCTTCCCCATTATTATCCTCCTGGTTCAAATACTAAGATTCTGACACAAAATCTTCTAAGCTGCCGTCTTCTTTTAATATCTTGTTAACACTTTCAGTGGCTTTATTTATCTTTTCACTACATCCTTTAGCTAATTTCATAGCTTTGGTATACTCTTCTATAGCTTTATCAAGTGGTGTTTCTCCACTTTCTAACTCTTTTACAATAGTTTCTAATTCTGCTAAAGAATCTTCAAAATTAAACTTCTCTTTTTCCATATTAGTTTTCCTTTCTAATACTTTTTACTGTACTTTTTATTTCATATTTATCAGCTATTATATTAATTTCATCTTTCTCTTTTAACTTACTATAATCTGTAACTATTTTATCATCTTTTTTAACCATTGTATAACCTCTTTTTAATGTTCTTATTGGATTTAATGATTCAATGCTACTAATTAAGTTATTTAATTTAATACTTTTTATATTAAGCATATTCTTATATGAAGTATTTAATCTATCAATTAAGCTATCTAATTTTTGCTCTTTTATTTCATATAATGAAAGTGGATTTTTTAATACATAAGAATTTTTTAAATTACGAAGCAAAATAAACTTTTGGTTAACTAAATTCTTAATAGCTTTATTTAATCTTATTTCATAGTTTTTAATTGCATTATCCATTTCCATAATTGTTGGAACAGCCATCTCTGCTGCTCCGGTTGGAGTTGGAGCACGAAGATCTGCTACAAAATCACTAATTGTATAATCTATTTCATGACCCACTGCACTTATAGTTGGTATTTTACAATCGTAAATAGCTCTTGCTACCACTTCTTCATTAAATGCCCATAAATCTTCAATAGATCCTCCACCACGACCAATTATTAAAACATCTAAATCATACTCTTGGGCTTTCTTTATTTGTCTTACAATATCATCTTTAGCATCATCACCTTGAACTAGTGCAGGAAATAAAATAGTTTCACATAAAGGATATCTTCTTTTTATAGTACTTAAAATATCTTTTATAGCTGCACCAGTTGGAGCTGTTATAATACCTATTTTATTTGGATACTTAGGTATTTGTAATTTATGTTCTTCTCTAAATAAACCTTCTTTAGATAACTTTTCTTTTAACTCTTCAAACAAAACATATAGGTTTCCTACACCATCTTGTTCCATTTTATCAACGTATATTTGATATGTTCCAGCAGCTGGATAACAAGATATTCTTCCTGTTACCAAAACATTCATGCCATCTTCTGGAGCAAATAAAAGTTTAGAAGCAGCAGATGAAAACATAACTGCACTAATACGTGATTCTTCATCTTTTAAGGTAAAATATAAATGACCCCTTGTATGATTTTTAAAGTTAGATATTTCTCCTTTTAGATAAACTCTATTTAGGAAAAAGTCATTGTCTACTAAGGACTTTATATAATTATTAATTTCACTTATTTTTAAATACTTTTCATTCATCTTTTAAGTCCCTTTTCTTTTAATACAGTTCCCAATCTATCATATTGTTCTTGATATTTACTAATCATACTACCTTCTAATAATAGTCTTTCAATACCATATCTTTCTTTTACATTATTAATTGCTTTTTGAAATAATTCTGGTGTTGCTTTATTATATAAATCTAAAAACAATTCATTATCTTCACTAGCTGTAATATTTATAAAATGTTCTATCGAATCAATAGTTCTTTGAAAAGGATCATCAGCATCTACTCCCATTGGAACACCATAATATTCCCCACCAAATGCTCCTTCATTATCATATTTAGGAGCTAGTTTGATATGATCAGCACTTTCTTCTATTTCCCAATTAAACCAATGAAAATCAATATCTTGAATTAATATCATTAAAAAATATTGCTTTAATAGTTCTACCATAACATTTCTAATATCATTGTACTTTGTTGTATTATGATATTTTTCAGATAGAGAAAGCCATATCAACTCTAAATTATTTAATTTATCATCATTTAACTTATTTATATTCAAACCTTTTTGAGTTCTTTTATTTGTGTTTTTCAAAAACTCTTTAATCAATTCTTTTCCAGATAAATAGTTACAATCATCTTTATGAAATGATTTAGATATTACAAAATACTCTCCATTTTTATTAGCAAGTTTGTAATCTACACAAGGAATATCAAGTAAATGGCAAAACTCACTTATAACAAGTTCTTTTTCGTTATATTCACTTCTTTTAACATAATAAATATCGTCATCTTTATATAAAAGATAGTTAGTATTGCCAGTACCGTTATTTAAATTATAATTTGGAATAAGTAAATTATCGTTTAAGTTAATAATATTTTTCATATTATTCAGGTTTTTCCTTACTAATTTTATCTAGCACGGCATTTATTATATTTTTTACTTTTTCGTCACTATATGTTTTAGCTAGTTCAACTGCTTCATTTATTACTACAACATCAGGAGTATCTGTGTATAGTAGTTCAAATATTCCCATACGTAAGATAGTTGCTCCTGTTTTATCTAATCTATTAATATCCCAATCTATCATATTCTTATTGGCTAAATCATTAATAGTGTCATTATATGTAATTACACCATAAACAATATCTTTAACAAATTCATTTTCTGCATCTAAATTTTCTTTAATTATTTCTTCTATATCAACATCTTTATTAATTCCACTTAAAATATCATATTGATATAAAATAACCATTATTTTCTTTCTTAATTCTGATCTTGTTAATGCCATAATCACACCTCAATTCATTAGTAATTATACCATTATATTAATAGTTAAACAATTGTTAATTAAATAAAAAAAGCACTAAGTGCTTTTAATTTATTGGATGAGTATAAGTGTTATACATACCATTTCCATACCATTGTGTTGAATTAACATTTCTTGTTCCTGCTAAAACGTTATCAACACATGCATTTAATGCATCATAAGACCCAGTATTTTTCATTTCTTTATATTTATTCAATGATACTACATCATCATAAGTATAAGTACCATCTCGATAACTTTGAGTAGCTGCAGCAAAATCATCTCCACTACTCCATCTAGAACATGCTTCTGCCATGTATTTGTTAAATGAATATCCTGATTTTTCCCAACCATTTAAGTAAGAAGACATTACTGCAGTAGCTTGAGCAGAATCTCCGCCCGCTTCATGGTATGCAAGATAAATAAGCAATTCTCTTTCTTTGGCTGATAGCGTTCCATCACTAGCAGTATGGTTAGTATTTGTATCTCCACCAACGCTATATGTTTTACAATCAGTTCTAACTGAATTATCTACTCCATTACCAATACGAACATTTCCTTTTTTATTATTTAATTCCTGATTCAAATCAGCATTTTGTCCAGGTTTGGTTATAGGAGTTGAAGATTCTCTTTTTGGTTCTTCCTTTTTAGGCTCCTCTTTTGGTGCTTCTTCTTTTTTAGGTTCATCTTTAGAAGGTTCTTTTGGTGCTTCTTTTTGTTTATCATTTTGTGGTTTAGGATCTCCACCATTGCCATTACCTGAACTAGAATCTGGTTTTGGTTGTTCTTTTGGTGTTGGTGGTTTTTCTCCACTTGTTGTTTGAGTGTTTTCAGAACTACTTCTACTAGACGAATCACTACTTGGAGAATAATCAACTTTAAACTTACTAAATATTGATTCTATTTTTCCTTTTATTTCTGAAACTACATCATTAAGCTTTGCTGGTATATCCTTTTTTATAAAATTAAATATCCTTGATACAAAACTATCAGATACTGCAGCAGCTGTTTGCTGATAAGCTGGTGAAATATCTTTCTTATAATTATAATCATCAAAAATCATTGATTTGGATGTTGTATCATGTTTTGTCTGTGCTTGAGCCATTTGTCCTTGATAATTATAAACTTTAGGTTTAAATGAAACACTTGAACTATTTAAACTAGGTTTTATTATTTTTGCCATTTATACTCTCCACCTTATACTATAAGTATAAATATTATTTTTAGATAAATCAAACAAATAGTCATATATTTACATTATTTTGCATAAAAAAACTCAATTAATAATTGAGCTTATTTATTTAAGTTTGGTGCAACAAAATCTATTCCTGAAATATTAGACTCTATTTCACTATAATCATAAGTATAGTAGTTTCCTTTAGAATTGTAATGGGTTTGTGCTATTGATATGTTTTTAATAGTACCATCTGCATTATAAGTAATTTTATCAACATAAGCAGCATGTCCCCAATCAGAATCTGCTCCACAACAATTAGGTTGGAATATTATAAGTGATCCAACTGTTGGTTCTTTGCTAACAATATATTTATCATTTTTTCTAGCATTAGCTGGGATTTGACAGGCGTTTCCTAAGTTATCAGATTGAATAAAATAGTCTCCTCCCCATCTTTTATGAGCTATTTTTTTAGCAGATGTAGCACATTGGCTGTAATAATAAGTATTTGAAGCTAAATAGTTAGCATTAAAACCATTACCACTAGAACTTACTGTGTAACTACCATCTTCATAAGTTGTAATTGTTGGTTTAAATACTCCATTAGCATATTGATTAGCTAATTGTTCTTCAGGGCTTAAACTTTCTTCTGGTTTTTCTTCTTCATGTGGTTGTTCCTCTTGTGGTTCTTCAGCTTCAGGTTGTTCTTCTTCAGCTGGCGCCTCTTGTTCAGAAGCAGCTTCTGGTGCTGGTTCTTCAGTAGGAGCTTCTTCAGCCGAAGATTCTTCTGCAGGTGCATCACTATAGTCATAATCTGGTGGTAAAGCATCACTGTCAACTGCACCATCTTCACTATAAGAAGTATCATCAAATATATGAATATCAGCCAATCCAGTGGATAGAGAATTATTAATAGCTTCTATTGTATCAATAAAGTTTATTGTTATTTCTTGGGCGATAAATGTATAAACATCTGAAAAGAAATCTGATGTTGGTAAAGCATTAGTTAACCCTGCAATTGGAGTTGATACATCACCGTAATCAATGCTTTCATAAGCACCAGTTGTAGCACCAGTTGAACCTGGTCTTCCCTTATACGTATATTGTTTAATAACTATATTTTGCCCAACATCTTGGAGATTAGCATTAACTACTTTTCCCATACATCTCACCTTTTTATTCTTTTTTATACATTTCCTTATATCATAAGTATATTATTAGACAAAAAAATAGTCAATTTGTTATAGCCAAATTGACAATTATTTACGATTGCTATTTAAGCAGTGAAACAAGATTCGTCTACGTAATTAGATTTGATTCTTTCATCTAATTCTGTTTTAGTAATCTTTCCGTCTTTGTTACGGTCAAGACCACTATTCCACTTGTAATAATTTTCATCAGATGTTGTTAATACTTCATTTTTTGCTCTTGCAGGTAGAAAGTTAGCAGCATAATAATCAGATGCCTTATGACTCCCTGCTGGCATGGATTTTTCTAAATTGGTTAAGTGTTTATCAACAATATCCATTTGTTCAATTGGAGTCATATTTTTAACAGCACTTCTAGTTGTACCGCAATTACGGCAAGCATCATCACCCATTTGCATAAATCCTACATATCCTACTCCATTATCACAATGAGCATTCAATCCTGATTCGGATGTCATTAATCCTAATAATTCTTTATAATCCATATTATGTTTAGCCGCAACTGTTTTTACCTTATCTAAAAATGCTGGTCCATATCCATTTGCAGCACCTTTTCCAGATAAGTATGTTCCTTTTGTTGGGGTTGGTGTTGATCCTGAAGGAGTTGCTCCAGTATTTCCTGCATCTTGGGTTAAATCATAATTAAATTGTGATATATTATTTCCCCCAGTAATATAGTTATGTATTCCTTCTATACTTTGGACAAATGTATCATAATTAATATTACTATAATCGATATTAACATTATTGATTGCATTTACGATAGCTTGGATTGTACTTCCTATAGCATTATAGTTATATGTCTTAGTAGGAATATTAGATGTTATATTTGATAAATTAGCTTTTATTAATCTTGCCATATTTGCCTCTTATCTATTAAAATAATTTAAGCAACATAATATCCATTAGCTGGTGGATATATAGTTCGATAACTAAAATCATTGTTATGATTTGCTTCACTAATATTTAATGTTCCATCAGCATTCATAGACTCAACATATACAGCATGAGTACCATATACTAACATTGAGCCAACACTAGGAGTATGGCTTACATTGTATCCCATCATTTTATACATTCTACATCCATCTTGTACTGCATTTTTAGCATGAGGATATGCAACAAATGGGATACCTTTTCTAGTTTTTGCATACTCCAAACATCCCCAAGTTCTTGTATAAGATACTCCATGTAATGCAGCCCACATTTCAACATCTTTATTAGACCTTAAAGTGGTATTCCCGCTTAAGTAATTTGGACTTGAAGATGAAGATCCTGTTCTACCATAATTACTATTAGTATTTGATGTTCTATTAGTGCTATTATTAGATAATAAATTATAATCAAATATAGAAACCGTTTTTCCGCGATTAGTATATTTATCTATTCCGATTATATCTTTAACAAACTTATTATAATCAATATTTTTATAATCGAAATTTGGTTTATTAATCGCATTTACAATTGACCTAATTGGGCTTTCTATTGCCTTATATGTCTTTTTTGGCATATTATAAATAATATTAGATAACCCTGCTTTTATTAATCTTGCCATATTTGCCTCTTATCTATTAAAATGAGCTATAGTATGCTCTTGCGAACTTTTCTCTTCTTCCATAGTCCTTTTTAGTACATACTTCATATTCACTAGCAAATATTATTGCTGCTTGTTGAGCTCCCGATGGAGTATTTGGTACACTTTGCAATTTTCTTAATGTACTTGGTTTAATTGTTTTAGCCATATAATTCATTTGACTATTAACTGTAGTTCCATATGCATAACGTGGTGTAAATTGTTCATTCCAACAAAATAGTCCAGTAGAATGATATCCGTTTGTATCCATACCAGATTCTGTAGGATTAAAGGCACTTTCAGCTTCAATATTAGCCATTACACCAGCACATGCCGCATCATTTAGCCCCATTCCTCTTAAATATCCATATACTTGCTTTTGATTAGCAGTAGTTGATTTACCTCTAATATCACTTGGATAGGGACTTTTCCAGCTTGGTGATAAAGCTCCTTGTCCATTATATTGGCTGCTTGAACTGACATCATCAAGCAGATTGTAATCAAATATTGATATATTTTTTCCAATATTAACATATTCCTTAATACCAGTTATTTCCTTAACGAAAGTGTCATAATTAATATTTTTATAATCTATTTTAGGATTATTAATGGCGTTTACTATTGCTTTTATCGGACTTGTAATAGTATTATATGTTTTTTTTGGAAGATTTGTTGTAATATGTGATAAATTTGCTTTTATTAATCTTGCCATATTTTATCACCTTTCTGTTTATTATTTTGTCTTAATTTTTAAAAATAATTTCCTGATCCAGTATTTGTAATAGATTCAACTTTAGAACCATACCAGCCTTTATCATGTAAGTTTTTATTTAGTTCAGCTTGGCTAGTTCCATTAATTTCCCATTCTACTACGTCTACCTTGCCACCAAGTTCATGTCCCCAAGAACTTGTAGCATCGCTACCTTTAACATCTGCTATAACAGCATGAATAACTTTACCATTTTCTAGTTGAATATCTATATTATCTCCAACTTTACCAAACCTTGGACTAACTGCAACTAAATATCTACCATCTATTGTTGCCATGTTACCATCAGTTTGACTTCCGGCAGCTTTATAAGCATTGGCTAGTTTTCCTTGGTCATAACCCCAACCTCTAGTGTTATAATTTTGAGTGTAGTTTGCAATAATACCTGACTGATTAACACCATCTGGAATTTCAGTTGTTTTTCCTTGTCCAACCGTGTTATCTTGTTTAGGTTTATCTTCCTTCTTTTCCTCTTTTTTCTCTTCTTTTTTTGGTTCTTCCTTTGGCTTTTCTTCTTTTGGTTTTTCTTCAGTTTGAGGTTTTTCCTCAGTTTGAGGCTTTTGTTCAGTTTGAGGTTTTTCTTCAGTTTGAGGTTTTTGTTCTTGTGGTTTTTCCTCAGGTTTTGCTTGAGGTTGAGGATCTAAATCGTTTCCGTGTTCATCTACATAATGTTTTCTACCAAATTCACTAGGTCCATCTAACCAATAATTACCAAGTTCATC
>JAEEGL010787433.1_pt1 | contig 13942 bp, 21 predicted proteins | sample 9134231 | NCBI WGS metagenome assembly JAEEGL01 (sample SAMN16246548, study PRJNA631951) | gut metagenome | biome: gut microbiome; feature: rumen; material: fiber-attached | host: Bos | place: Iran: Karaj | collected 2018-10
AAAGGTACCCCCCTGTGTGCTGGCCATGCTCGCAAGTTCCCCCATGCACGCATGCCAGCCGAAAACATGCTATCATGTAGCGCTGTGAGTCCAAGCCTGCTAGCATGTTGCGTTGTGTATCCAAGCATGCAAGCATACGCAAGCCATGCAAGCAGTCCAAGCCATGCAAGCATACGCAAGCACATGCAGGCATGCCAAAATGAAAAGCGCCCTCGTCGGGCGCCTCGTGTGTTTGCAAGTTGCCGGCAAGTTAGATCATGGCTTGAAGTATTTCTCGAACAATGCGATGCATTTGTAGTTCTGGAACCGATAGAAACCGTCCAGATAATGCTGATAATGCCTCAGCTCTGCCCGGCGGAAACGCTGCAGGTCTGAGATCGTCGCCCTGTATATCCGATCTTTTGGGACATGTGCCTTCTTGAAGGTCACATAATACAGCTTTTCGGATTTATGCCTGTATGCGTACAGGTTGCCGACCTGGTACAGGATCCGGTAGTCCTTCAGATTCTCGTCGCTGACATATGTGAAGTCGTTCAATATGAAACGGTTATCCAGCGCCATAGCGCTGAACTCCTCAGACGCGTTCTGATAGAGTATGGTCTTCGCTTTCAGGTCTGAGATCGGGCTTTTCTTCATGATGATCAGCAGAGTGTCCTTGCGCGTGTATACCATCTGATCATCCGGCGCGTTGGACAGCTCTTCTGCCTGGCTGATGAGATCCCAGGATATAAAGATATCGTTCGCGATGTTAAGGGAGTTGCTCAGGCATATCAATTTTACCGGCCTCTTTCCTTCCAGTTCCCTGTTACGGTTGACGGATTCATAAAGATTCTGCAGCGCGAAGCCTTCCGCTTTCAGGGCGCGCACATGCGGTTCCGTTATGAACTCATCATAGACGATATAGTCATACTCGGAAAAGTCCAGTCCTCGGATGCTGGCGAAAGTGGATAGCGCAGCGATCGCGATCTTTCCGCCTGTGTAGGTGCATACGTTTATGTTCTTATGGACCTGGTGAAATTCATACTTCGCGCCGACATACTTCAGGACTTTCCCGATATCAGAGGCTTTACCGTCACCGGCCTGCAGATCGGCCTCGTTCTGCGTCCTGCGCAGGAAAATGAAATTCTCTTTATGTTCGACAAGATCCTTGATCGTTGAGAATGTTTTGCCGGTACCTCTGGCGCCTGTAACGAAGATGAAATAATAACGGCTGCGGATGATCTCTTCTGCATTGAAGTATCCGGTTATGGTATCATATATGTGCATTGGTTAATCCTCCATATGCGATTAGTATATCATGCGCGAAAAAGACCGGCAGGATCGCCGGTCTTTTTCGTCTGAAAGGGCAGTTCAGGAAGGTTCAATAATGAGTTGCTACTGGCTGCCTTTATTTTATCAATATGGAAGCTCCACGTCTACCCATTCAATTTTGAAGTAATGATTTTCCTTGTCCCATTCAACGATCTTAGCGCCTACCGCGCCGGCCTTGATAGCCTGGACATCTTCCGGATCTGCGAGGATCTTCTGAACCTCCTCAAGCTGATGGCCTGGCATCGAGATGAAGAACTTATTGGCCATACTGACGAGTGCGGGCTTCTCGCCGTACTTCGTTTTGAAGATGTAGACACCGTCCACCGGATAGATCGTCTCCGGACCGAATACGGGATCGTTGAAGAGCTGCTTCATGCTCATGAACGGAAAACCTTCTGTGTTGAGGTCAAAAGACCTGGCTGCTTTGTTATGCTTGCTAGCGAATGACATTGTTTATTCCTCCTTATCTTTCATAGTGCAATGCCTGTCTGATATCCACATTGGATAGTATATTCAATAGTAGTTCATATTCCCCTGTGATCCCGAGCGTGTAGCTGGATGGCAGCAGGGCAACGTTTGAAGTTATCTGCAGGTCATGTCCCTGCAGATGCAGGATCATGTCCGGGTCGTCGTTATAGACGGACTGCAGGCCTCCGGCATCTGTAAATGTGAAGCCTTCTTTGAAGTTATCAATATGCTGCAGTTCGTCAGCGCCGATGCGCTTATTGACGCCGGCTATCGTGATATGGACGCCGTCATCATCTTCATAAACATACTTTTTCGCACCCAGCGTTTTAAATCGTCTGTAACAGCCTTCATATTCATAAACGCCTATATAGTGCATCTTTCCGTCCTGATCGGGAGCGCACAGCTCTGAATTCCTCAGTTCATCGTTCAGAGCGTCGAAGTTCTTAATATACTCATCGCCCTGGAACTTGATCGAGTCCGTGTCTGCATAGATGAATGCCTGCGGAGGGATCGCGTTCAGTCCCTTCTCCAGTCTGAGACGTGCGTAAGACGTCACCCAGACGCCGATCTGATAGGGAAGCCAGCCGGTCGTCTGATATTTACGGATAAGATCCTCAACGGTCTCAGATTCATCTTCCCGGATCATTCCTGTGTCCGGATCATATCGGAAGTTAAATTTCACCGGATTCTGCACAAACAGACCATAAATGGAATTAAGCAGCGCCTTATATCGCGCGTATTCATATCCGCCTTCCTTCTTTAATAAGGTCTTGTTCTCGTACATTCTCCGGATCAGCTTCCGGAACCCGATCGGCAGCGGTCTCTTATCCGCATAGAATACTTCCTTAACTGTGAAATTAAAGTCGTATTCATTTGTGATGATCTGCATGTCGATCTCATTGATCCAGAACCCGCAGGAATCAGCTGAAAGCACACGGCCGTTATCATAGACACCGCCCCGGATGTAGTCGCATTTTGATTTGCTGATGTAAGGACAGCCCCAGGCGTCATCTTTCAGACGCAGGTCCTCGATCTGGATGTAAAACAGGACTGCCTTCCCATACTTGAGATAGTAACCGAAGTATTCCGGTTTTCCCCTGTGAAATTTGCAGGGAAATTTTTCCGTCAGCATCACCGCAGGGTATGAGCTGGATATGTCGAACGAGTGGACATGTTCGAGGATCCTGCCGGCGTTCCACCGGTTCGCGTGCGTATTCCCTCCGCGGAAGCATCCGCGCAGTGCATTGAATACTTCCAGATCCGGAAGCATCGACCGCAGCCATCGCAGCAGCGGACGGGCTTCCGCATGGAAGATCCTGCGCACATAGCCGGTGGACGTCCTGGGAAGGGTATAGAGCGTGTCCTGATCCAGCTCCATCTTCTTAATTAAAGCTGAAGTCAGACCGCGGACGTCGTTCACGCAGTATAGAAGCTCACGCTCAGACATGCGGGTCCATGGGTAACGCTTCTTTGTATAATCGAAGTCGTCCAGCTTTTCATAAGTCCCGCCGACTGATTTTATGAACCTGTCCAGCGACATATTCGTCAATAAATAAGTACAGTGAAATTCAATATTCCCGCATCTGGCGGAGAGTATCCGCCGGCGGTCCATCGCGAAGACATCATCGAATTGAAGGATGCCCTTCAGGAATTGAAACTCATACGACAGGTTATGAACGCCGACATAGACGCGCGCCTGGCTGCGAGTGCTTAAGTCGTTAATCAGTCTCAGGAACTGCTCCCATGTACGGCCATAGATCACCATGTCGTCAATAGCAAACTGCCATATGTACATGACAGCCTGTTCGTACTTTTTCAATGTTGTCGTCTCAATGTCGAACGCGCAGACCTCGCGGAAATACTTCGGAAGTTTCTTCTTATAGCCCGGAGGAGGATCCAGCACATGCAGGTCTATCTTCTCCCGCAGGTCTATATCTTCAATGTAATAAATCTGTTGATCAGTCCTCATTCAGATAATACTTTCCGATCGGCTGCAGACCCAGCTTCTTAACATAATCGGAAGGATGCACCTTTCCGGTCCTCCTGATCGGCTGCGCCTCCTTGAGCGCCTGCAGGTTCTTCTCCTCAGTCCAGTATTCATAGTTACGTAACAATGAAGAAGGATCCAGATTCTTATTTTTGGATGCCTCCCATAATTCCGCTACTTCCGAATATGCCGGCGTGAACATATCGCCTAGACGTTCCCGGGCTTCCTTCATGAACGATCCGAAGTCTGCCAGGTCGCCGGTATTCAGGCTGACGCCCGTCTTTTCCTTGATCTTGGATGTGATTTTCTTCAGCTCTCGTTTATATCCGGTGTAAGTCCCTCGTGGGCTCTGGTAGAAGTTGCCTGCTGCAGCGATGCTCTTCATCAGATCCTTCTTATTTAATCTGGATGGTGCTTTCAGATCCCGGACTGATTTCGGCATCGCGTTTCCTGCATTGTGTTTCTCGAATACCTTTTGACGGCGCTGGACAGCCTGCCGGATATCCCGATAGGCTGCCTGCAGCTCCTTCTTTGTCATCTTACCCAGCTCATACTGACTGAGATTCGATATTTCCTTCAGGGTCAGCTTCGATTGTTTCTTCGGCATTGATCACCTTCTTCCTGCGCTTCTGGCGCCTCATGTCAGCGTCGATCAGCTTGATGATGTAGGGCTTCAGCCCTTCCGGCTGGCTGGCCAGCCATGTGATATACTTGTACTCGTTCGCTCTGGAGAGCCGGAACGAATAACTGAGATAGTTCGCCTTGTTGAATTCATTGTTGTAGGCGATCTTCGCCTGCTTCTTTTTGAGAGCTTCACGCTCTGCCTTCTGTGCTTTTGTGAGTGCCATTGTAATATCCTCCTTTTGACTCTTTAATTATATCATTTGTCGGTATTACTTACAAGCGTTTCAGGCATCTTTTCCCGAAGAAGTTTCTTCAGGAACAGGGATCTTGTTCCCGGTGCGATACTGTCCAGGAAGCGGATGATATCCTCGTCCGTCTTCCTGTTCAGCTTCAGCGTGATCATGACCGTATGTTCCCGGTCGTATTTAATCCGTCGATCTTCTTTCTTTATCAATCTCATACCTCCTGCGCTTCATGATCGGCTCCTGATCAATAAGATCATGGTCGATCGCATAAACTAAGGTTATCGGTGTTCCGCCGGTCATGTACATATCCGCGAACACGGGGAAGTTGATCCCGTGCATGTTCAGCAGCATGCTCAGGGCTTTGTTATGGCTTTCCCGGTAATAGGATCTGCTCCGGCGCTGGATCTCCGCTTCCGTGATGATCCGGAAGTTATCGAGCTCCTGCAGCATCAGCTCCCGCATGGCACGAACGCGGAACAGGTTCTTCTCCAGTCTTTTCAATCCGACCGTGAAGACCATCGCCGGCGCTTCCTTGCGGACCTCTGCATCATATTCTTCTTCCATATACTTAAGTATATGTTCAAGTGTCTGCAGGCTCTTTTCATGCGTCTCCTGATTGCACACGGTCGCCATGAATTTATAGAAGTCCCTGCTGTCCAGCCGTGCGACCTGTGCGAGCTTCAGCCGGTAATGTGCACCGAAGGCTGAGTATCTCAGGATATCTTCATTCATGATCAATCTTCACCTCTCTTTCCTCTCTGCCCACTCTTTCAGCATTTGTGCCATTTCGTTTCTTCCGACTTCCGATGAAAATTCAAGTTCGATCATCATTGGTTTATCCCTGTTTGTCACATCTTGAATCGCATACGGTGTATCAGTCATTCGTAAACCGCTAACATAATCAAGCATTTCCCTCTTGCTATTAAAATCAAGAACTCTGACAGGAATGCCAAGATGCGGATAAAAAGCATATACAAGCCACTTCATTCTTCTCTACCTCTCGCCTCATCATCAACGGCCTGTATGTACAGCTTCATTGTTATGATCCTCCTCGTCAAATAATTTTGAAACGATCATCGCGCTGAATACTGTCAGCTCCATAATCTTGATTGCATGAAATTCTTTGTGCTCCTCCGGTACATCCAGATGGTCAAGCATTTCACGAACCGCTTTAGCACATGCCCGGGAAGCGTCATCACGGTTGATCACTATGACGTCATTCATCCGATCAACCCTCCCGCGTACAGTAAGAAGACTCCGAAGAGTGCAGCGCCGATCAGGGCAAACGTGCCGACGATCAGCCAGTCCGTAAGTGTGTAATTCATTAGTTAATTCCTCCTTTGTAATTCCATAATAGTATTACCGACTGCAAAAGTAAAATAACAGAATTTTATGACACTATAAAGTTTGCTTATACTTATTTATTTATATAAAATAAGGTTAGCCGGGGACCCATACGCAGGGGCCGGAAGCTCCGGGTCTGATCCGGCGGGATCGCCAACCGGCTGAATAGAAAGTGAGGTCCTTTATGGAAGAGGTATTGACTGCGATCAGCACTGTCGGCTTCCCGATCGTGTGCTGTCTGATCCTGGGGTATCTGCTCCTGCAGGAACAGCAGGCACACAAAGAGGAAAGTAATCGGCTGGTCGAGAGTATCAACAATAACACGCTGATCATGCGCGAGCTTAAACAGCTGATCTGTGACATTAAAGGATTTATGAATAATGATGAAGACGCCTGAAGATTTTTACAAAGAATATAACGGCCGTGCGATCGACTACGACCATGCTTACGGCGTCCAGTGCGTGGACGGCTTCCGGATCTTCTGCGACTGGGCCGGAGTTCCTTCTGTCCCGACGCCCAACAACTGGGCGGACGGCTATTTTCTGGACTTCGAAGAATTGAAGATCTACCCGTATTTTGAGAAGGTCAAGGCGCCCTTCCAGAACGGCGACTGGATCTTCTGGAAGCGCGGCAGCTCTTCCCACCCCTCCAGCCATGTGGCCATGTATTACAACGGCTACGAGTTCGGCGAAAATCAGGGAGGAAACAGAGGGTTCTGTCTGAAGAAAACAGACTTCTCCGACGCGCTCGGAGGTCTCCGCCTGAAGCGCTGGGCGCAGGCTGACGGATGGAAAAAGGAATCCGGCAGCTGGTACTACTACAGTGCCGGCAAGAAATTGACAAAGACCGTCGCCTTCCTGGCATGGAAGAATCAATTTAATTATTATGCCTTCGATTCAGAAGGACGCTGCTGCATGCAGATAAAACTATATTAAAGGAGGACAAAATGCATGTTTGAGAAAATTGAAAAGCTGCTCGACGCGGGCTTCACGAAAGACGAGATCATGAAGCTCCTTCCGCAGGAGACGCAAGAGCAGAAGCCGGAATCGGCGAAGGATCCGGATCCGGAGCCGAAACCGGAAGAACCGGCTAAACCAGAAAGTCAGGACAAACCGGAAGAGAAAAAAGAACCGGAGCCCTTCGACACGCAGCCATTCAGTAAAGCGCTGGATGATATGAGCGCGTCGCTGAACGCGCTGAACGTGAAACTTCAGAAGATGGCGCTTTCCATGTATGAGCAGCCGGAAGGGAAAGAGAAAACAGTTGAATCAATCATTGCGCGGATCGTCGATCCGGACGCATAAAGAAAGGAGAAAATCATGTCTGCTAACCAGATGAACATTCAGGATGTGTATTCCGTACTTAATACCATTCATGGAAACGTGACCGGAACTAACGGAAGTATTACCGTTACAGCTTTTGATCCAACTACATTCGTATCCGTTGCGAATACACTTTTCCAGAACGGACCGGATCCTGTATATAGCGCCCTTATGAACGTTATCACAAGTACGATCTTCTCAGCACGCCCCTATTCCAGACAGTTCAAGGGCCTGATCGTTGACAGCAATAAGTGGGGCGCCATTACACGTAAAATTCAGTTTGGTGATACGGCATCACTGGCTGAAAGTGCTTATCAGGGACTTCCCGCTGACGGCCAGAGTGTAGACCATTATATTATTAACCGCGGTGACGTGGTGGAAACAAGATATTACGGTTCTGCTGTTTATCAGGATGTTGTGACAACTACAAGAGACCAGCTTTATACAGCTTTCAATGGTCCGGAACAGCTCGGATCTTTCCTCGCTGCGAAAACTACCGAAGTGAATAATAAATGGACACAGTGGACTGAGGATCTTGCGCGCGGCCTTGTTATCAATGCTATTTGCGCAAAGTATGGATATTATGATAACAGCGATACTAATATTCATTGCATGCACCTGCTCACAATGTACAACACTGACACGGCTGCCAACCCTCCGCTCACGATCAATGATATTAAAGCCGGACCCGGTGCGCGTCCTTTCTGGGAATATGTCCGCGCTAAGATCCGCACAGTGCAGCGTAATATGACAAACAGGAATGTTATGTACTATGAAAATATCAGAGGTCACAAGATCGTCAGGCATACGCCCTACAGAAACCAGAAGGTTTATCTGCTTTCAAACTTTATGGACCTCATGGAGACAAGCACGCTGTCAGAAGCATTCAATGATGACTATCTGAAGTATGCCGATTATGAAGGAGTATCATACTGGCAGAATCCGTTTGATCCCGCTTCCGTTAAGGTCTCTAAATATACATATCTTAATACGTCAACAGGATCATATGCTGATACTAACAGTGAATTCACAGTATCAAATACTATTCTCGGCTTGATCTTCGATGAGGATATGATGTCAGTCAATATCCAGGACACGATCGTTCAGAGTACGCCGATGAATGCAAGGGGTCTGTACTTCGATACATGGCTGACTGCAAACGCGAGATATCTCCAGGATTTCACTGAGAAGTGCGTGCTGCTGACGCTTGACTGATGGCATTCTCAGTTAAGTTTTATTCATTCTCGAAAAAGGAAAACTCAACTGCCCAGCCTTCCGGCGGGACAGAATACCAGTGCCAGATCAAGCGTGAAAGCGGGCTGATCAATCCAGAGATCATTCTGAATATCGGGCTGTCTGGCGCACCTGCCGGCTGGAATTATGCATACATCGCTGATTTCAGCCGGTATTACTTTATAAGGGAATGGATCAATGAAGGGCCGATCTGGCGCGCGGTCATGCAATGCGATGTGCTCGCATCCTATAAAGCAGCTATCGGAAGCAGTACATTATACGCGCTCAGGTCGTCGCATTCTTATGATGGTAATATCGTGGACGCGCTTTATCCTTGTAAAGCGGACGTCACAAAACGAAACTACGACTTAACGCAGCCGCCTTTCCTGCAGAACCCTTCGACAGGAGGGATCTATGTCTGCGGTATCGTTGCGAACAATGCCAGCGCATCCAGCACAACAGCGCAGGTCGGCAGTATCAAGTACTATTATCTTTCGCTTTCAGGTCTCGCGCGTATCTGCAACGAACTTCTGAACACGTCGAACTATGACACAACTGGCTATGGCTTCGATCCGAATGACTGCAGCCTTGAACTTCAGAAATCGCTTGTCGATCCGCTGCAGTATATCAAGTCATGCGTCTGGCTTCCGCTGGATCCTTCGACACTGAACCTGTCGACCGGGACGATCTACATTAACGGCTGGAACGTCACCAATGTAGAGCATGCGCCGGTCACGACGCTGATCAAATCCGCAAGCGTGAGTATCAATATCCCGAAGCATCCGGATTCAGCATCCAGAGGCGACTATCTCAACGGTCCGGGATATACGCAGATGTATCTGAACTGCCCGCCGTACGGCATGATCAGCCTGGATACAAACATTACGGCATACAACAGCAGTATCACGCTTGGTGAATCCATTGACGTTGTCAGCGGTACAGGCGTCCTGCAGGTGATATCCGGAGGGATCCTGATCGACCAGGTAAAGGCCATGCGCGGTGTAGGCATCCAGTTATCACAGATCACCACTGACTATATCGGCGCAGCTGCCGGGGCGGTCGGCGGTATCGGCGGTGCGATCAGTGCAGCCATGCTCGGCGACATCGGCGGGGCGATCGGCGCAGCAGTCGGAGGCATTGCCAACGCTGCGAAGTCTGCATTTCCGAAAGTGTCCAGCACTGGCGGAGGAGGCGGAACTTTCTTAGACAATATTTATGTATGGTCCTTAAACGTGATCTTCTTCCGGCAGGTCGACGATGACAACAGTCATCACGGCAGGCCGTTATGTAAGAACATCGTCGTCTCCAGTTATCCAGGCTATCTTCTTATCCAGGACGCGGACATTGCGATCAACGCGACAGCCGACGAACTGCAGAAGATCCGCGCGTATCTGGAGGGAGGCTTCTATTATGAATGATGAGGTCTGCAGGATCATCGAGAGAATAAACCGCAGACTGATGAACGGAGAAGATCCGGAGCGCGTCATTCCGTATGACGTCTCCGGCTTCCCTCCGCAGGTCCGGCGGGAACTGGGAATGCTTTATATCAAGTTCGGAGGCGATGCCCGAAGGAAGGCGGTCGTCCGGGAGAAATTGAAAGATGCAGGCTGGTGATACCTGTACCTATCAGGGCTCTGAGGTAGCACTCCTCCCGTTCGACTATGTGAACGTTACACAGGTATCCGGTCCCGGCAGTTATTCACACTGCTGCGGACATCCTGCGGACTACGCTTTCACAAGCAACAGTTATCCGATCTATGCGCCGTTCAGCTGTCACCTGTTCGAGGCGATCGCTTCCGGCAACCGTCGGGCGTATGTCTCCGACGCGCCTGTATGGACGGCTGCGCACGGGCTGACGTATGTCACTGTCAGCTTCACACATGATAACAATCCTCCCAGCGCAACATCCTTCCGGCAGGGGCAGTTGATCGCTCATTCCGGCACAGCAGGCTTTGTCACTGGTGACCACTGTCACATGGACCAGGCGCCATATGCGAATATGCCACTGATCTCTTCAGGGATAACCTGCGCCGGTGGTAACTTATGCTACTACATGCAAAATGATGTTGAGGCGGAGGACATCTTCTATCTTGCCGGTAATGAGACCATCGTCAACACGATGGGCAAATCATTCACCACATGGTCCGGATCCCCGATCGTCCCGGGAGGCGGTGGGAATTTCAAGATCTGGATGGCTGCTAAATTATTAAGGAGGCGGAAAAATGGACTATAGTGTTAACGGCATTCCGGTATTTTACGATTACATAAACGTATATAACAGCCGGATCTCACCTTCGACTATTCATATCAATTCACAGATCAAGTGGTATTTTGTCCGCCAGCTTCTGCAGGAGGTGATCGGATTGTACGATTTCCGGCTGCCGGAGGACTGGAACCATGACTATTTCAAGTATGTGCTTTTCGTGAATGGATTTATATCCGTCATGAAGACAGATATCTATGGAACGATCTGCCAGCACTGCACGCTTGGAGGCAGGACGATATACTACGCGCCTAAATATGCGCTGATCAGCAACCCTGCATTTGATAAATCGTATCGGCTGGAGATCGGCCGCCAATGCGGACTGATCAAACTGAAACTGGACTATACCGGCGTTATGGATATCGTGGACTACTACTCGGACATGCTGGCGCTGGCTGCGGAATCCGCGGGTCTCAACCTGCAGAATACTAAATTAGCTTATGTCTTCATGTGCGCGGACAAGCAGCAGGCGGAATCTTTCAAGAAGGTCTTTGATCAGATCTCTGCAGGAAATCCTGCCGGCTTCATGGATAAGAAACTGTTCAACGATGACGGCAGCCCGAACTGGATGATGTTTAACCAAAACCTGCGGAACACCTACATTGCAGGTGATATCCTCGAGGATATGCGGAAGTGGAAGCAGCAATTCTGCACGGAAGTCGGGATCCCGAACGCGAACACGGACAAAAAAGAAAGGCTGATCCGCGACGAGGTCAACGCAAATACGACCGAGACGCAGACAAAAGCCATGTTATGGCTGGATACGATCCGGAACGGGATGGAGGACTGCAACAGGCTCTTTGATCTGGATCTTGATGTAAAACTCAGATTCACGGAACAGGAAGGAGGATCCGATGCTCGGCTCGACGCTCTCGTTTCTCGGACTGTATAACTATGACAACACACTTTTCGACGGTCTCACGCTGCCTGCAGGCGTCAACAAAAACACGCTTATCCAGAATCTTCTGATGGAGACAGCCGACCTGGAAGTGATCTATCCGGATGCTGATTTCATGAAGAATGCACTGACCCTTTACGGCAGGCGCCAGGCTGCCGTATGGGCTTCCCTGGCTGAAACGTTCGATATGGAATACAATCCCATCTGGAACGTTGACGGAACGGTAACGGATCTGGAGACCCGCAACCTGAAGAATACGTCCACCAGTACCCGCAGCGGAACCGGCACGGACACCCTGACACGCTCGGAAGAAGGCGAAAGCACCTCCAGCAGTTCCGAGACAGGACAGGGCACTTCCGAAGACCAGCGCGCCGGCTACAACTCTGCGACCTACGGCAACGATACGCGGACGACAACGCAGGACACATCCAGCGGAACCGGAACAGGGACTGCGTCGCTGGACGTCACGGAGACGCGGAACCGCACAGACGGAGGATCGGACAGCAGTTCCGGAACGGATACCGGAACGGTTGCGCATGAGACGCGCCGGACCGGTAATATAGGCGTGACGACCACGCAGCAGATGCTCCGCGAAGAGCTGGAAATCCGTCCGAAACTGAATATCTACGCCTACATCACAGAAGACCTGAAGAGCAGATTCTGTCTGCTGATCTATTAAGAAAGGAGGACATTATGCCCAATCTCTGGCCGGTTTTCCCGTATACAAATTTTCATCAGTTAAATCTTGACTGGCTTCTGAACAAGATCCGCGAGCTGGACACGAAAGTGAATGATGATATCGAGGAAGTCATCATGCGCTTCGTGAATCAGCACCTTCCGGCATACTTACAGGCTTATCTGGAAGCACACGCATCCGAGTATCTTCTGGAGGCTACTTATCAGGAGAATGCAAAACAGATCACAATGGAGATCCAGAACTTATGACAAAATATCTGAATAAATTCAATGACACGTCCTCAAGCGCAAAAGTCTACATTGAGGAATACAACAAACTTATCCGCGGGAAGACCGTCGTCATGATCGGCGACAGCTCGATCGCGCAGATGTCGCAGTCTGAAATTGATCTGATGATCAAGGCGAATCCGGACTGCACCATTGTAAACACCGGCATGTCTGCAAGATGGTCAAATGTATACGCGACTGTCCAGGCATACAGCGGCAGCGCGGATATCTTTATCCTGCTGGCAGGATCAAACGATCTTGTATCCAATGACACGATCGCGGACACATGCGGAGCGCCGGACATTGCCCTGCATCAGGGCACACAGGGAAACACGCAGGCGTTCAACTGCATCAGGCTGACGCTGGACTATATCCGCGCCAACTATCCGAGGGCGCTGATCTACTGCCTCCAGCGCGCCAACCATCCGACTAAGCGCAGATCCGCATGGTATTACTTCAAATACTTCGAGGCTGCGATCATGAAGGAATACGGCGTCCCGGTCATTGATACCAACGACATTATCAACCTGACGAACTGGAGCGACGAGCAGAAAGCCATCTATGTGAAACAGGACGGGCTGCATTATACTTCAGCCATGTATCAGAGGTATCTGACAGCGCTTGGTTATATGCTGGCGTCCAATGTCACGCCTTCAGACATGGAGCTGCCGGGATGCTTCTATGTGCCGAGGTCAGTGCTCAATACCAATTACAACCTGGCTGATCCGATCAACGCCGCCAGGGTAGTTAACTGGGTCTTTGAGCACTGCTATACAAGGGCAGGCGGTAACCAGGGATCAGCGCTGGCCGGCGGCGCGATCGTGGACAATGGCAGCGGAGGCACATTCTTCTATGATTTTGAAGGCAATGCATTCTATTCTGCGGACATGACGACCATGGACCATATGCGCGCGATCATCAAACGCCCGGATAACCTTATCTTCATCGAACGTGACTCCGGCGGAACGATCCATACAAATACTGTGCTTATGTCTGAATCCTTCTTTGACGAAGACAGCAGCAGAGACCTGCGCGACATGCCGGAAGGAGACTATGTCTTTACCGGCGCCGCAGCACAGGCAGCCTCCGGATTCCCTGCCGGAAACAGTTCCGGCGGTGTTGTGACGATCCGCCGGAATAAGGTCCGCTATGGCCAGCCGAACGGCAACCCGCTTTACACCTTCCATGCCTTCACAGGAAACCGGTTCTTCATCGGTGTGGCTCTTGAGAATCAGCCGATCGTCTGGGCCGAGCTTGCGAAGGTCTGATACATCCGAACACGAG